>Ga0302134_10001248_pt1 | contig 11921 bp, 10 predicted proteins | sample CB9_SCM_MG_FD_203123 | JGI IMG/M metagenome (GOLD analysis project Ga0302134, IMG submission 203123) | Marine microbial communities from Western Arctic Ocean, Canada - CB9_SCM | ecosystem: Environmental > Aquatic > Marine > Oceanic | place: Canada: Western Arctic Ocean | collected 2017-09-19
TGAGCACCTTTGAGCGCAGACTAGCGTATCGAGACCGTCGGAACGGGACGAACTTAGGTAACCGATATGTCAGCTATCACCATGTATTTTCACACTTCAAAGCAGATCAAACACCCGACGAATAGTCACCGTTACCGCCTGTAGACAGTCAGATCAAATCCACACAAACGACCATCAATTTCCACATGCAAAAGTTTGCACCTGAGGTTAATTGCATTTAGTGTTCCTTCACCAATCGTGATCACCTCGGATCACAATCGTTCAACACATTCTGCGATTCGACTCGCCGGAGCTTTATTTGTCGGCTGAAATCGGCATTGCACTTCTCGGTACTGGCCTCGGGCTGGGTCTTCGCCACGGCATTGACTGGGACCACATCGCTGCGATCTCCGATGTCACCAGCTCCCAAAAAAACCACCGACGTAGCCTGTTCATGGGCACGCTCTACGCTCTCGGCCACGCAGCCGTTGTCGTCATCCTAGGGCTGCTCGCAATCTGGTTTGGCACGCTGCTACCTGAATGGGTTGATGGCTACATGGAATCAGTAGTTGGAGTAACCCTGCTGCTACTCGGCGTGTGGCTCATCTGGTCGATGTCGCGTAACAACGGTCGCCTCGTAATGCGAAGTCGCTGGATGATCATCTTTGATCTCGGAAAAACCGCTTACCGCAAGATCAAACCACATAATTCGCTCGACAACACCGGTGACAACAACTTAGCGACCAATGGCACCAGGCGAGAATACGGCTCGGGTGCTTCTGTATCGATCGGTATTGTGCACGGCATAGGCGCCGAAACCGGTAGCCAGGCGCTACTTTTGGCCGCTGCCGCTGGAGCGACCTCCGCCCTCACCGGCAGCTTCTTATTGATCGCATTTGTCGTCGGTCTCGTGATCTCAAACACCCTAATCACTATCGCCACAACTGCCGGCCTTCTCGGGACCGATCGACATCACAAGTTCCACACTGCTCTCGGCATCGTGATCGCGGTATTCAGCCTCGTCCTGGGATCAATGTTCATCCTCGGTAACGCCGACGGTCTCCCAGTATTCTTCATCTAGACAGCGCAGCTCCCGCTCGATAATCGACCTATTAACCCCGCGTTCGAATCAAAATCTGGCGTAGACTGCCGCACGTATATCTACTTTCAGTCAGAAGCCAATATCGGCGCAGGATCTTAGTTAATGTCGAAACAATACAAAGCCGCAATTGTTGGTTGCGGATCCATCGGGCAAGCACACATGCAGGGCTACGAACGACTCGATAACGTCGATGTCGTAGCCGTAGTCGACCCGCTTGAAGCCGCTCGCAAGATGTACATGACCGAGTACGGCATTCCACAGGGCTACGCCACAGTTGCCGAAATGCTCGAGAAGGCACAGCCCGACATCGTGAGCGTTTGCGTGTGGCACCTGCTCCACGACACCGTCACGGCGGAAGTCGCTGCCGGTCCTTCGGTAAAAGGAATTATCTGCGAAAAGCCAATGGCAATCGGAATGGGCCGCGCCAACGCTATGGTCGATGTTTGTGAAGCCAACGGCGTGAAACTCGCCATTTCTCACCAACGACGATTTACTCCTGGTTGGGAGAAGGCGAAAGAACTGGTCGAAGACGGCGCAATCGGAATTCCACTTCGTGCCGACCTTCGAGTCAAAGAGGGGCTTGCGAACTGGGGAACTCATTCCATTGACGGCGCACGCTACATCCTTGGCGACCCTATCGCCGAGTGGGTAATGGGTGCTGTTGAGCGTCGTACAAACAAGTTCGAACGCGACACCGCAATCGAAGACGCCTGCATGGGTCTAATCCACTTCGGTGGAAGCCTGCAGTTCTTCATTCAGTCCGACCTCTGGGACCGTAACTCCGACGCCGGAAAGTTCTTCATAAGAGGAACCGAAGGAATGCTGCACGTCACTGAAACCGTTCTGAAATTGTTCAATGCTGAAACCGGCGGCTGGAAGAGCGTAGACCTTGGCCTTAAAGAAGGCGATCAGGCTATCGGTGGAAACACCAACGGCGCACAGACTCGCGAGCTTATTGAGTGGATAGAAACCGGCAAAGAGAGTCGGGGCTCAGGCCGTATAGCTCGAGACACCGTAGAAGTAATGATGGCGATGTACGAATCGGCACGCCACAACAAGGTCATCCACCTTCCAATGACTGAGAAGGAATATCCGCTCGAACTTATGATCGACGAAGGCAAGCTGCCGCTAGAAGACACTGAACGATACGACATCCGGGGATTCCTTGACCGATCTCAGATCGACGAAACTCGATACCAGCAACTACGTGACGACGGAATTCCACATCACCAGGCGATGAGCATCGTTCACCAAGAAATGGGAACGACCGGAATTCGACCTGCGCCAGACCTGCCTTCCCTCAAGAAGTAAGTCGGTAAATTACGCAACGTATAGTTCTGGTACGAAAAATAGACGCGTCGCATTCCGATCCCGTGGACCTAGGATAAATCAGAAGGCTTAGGCAGGTTGTTGAACCAGACGGATTTCAAGTCTCTCCTACCACTGACACACGGACCAGAGTCGACTCAGGATATGATTGAAAAACACTACTTGTCGTTGCTTTAACCGGTCAAGAACTTCCTGACCCGGTCACCAGAATGTAAGCGTAGTCGATGGCGGCCAGCATGTTCTTGTGGCTCGCCGTCCCTTGCCATGCAATATCAAACGCAGTTCCATGATCGACCGAAGTACGAATTATCGGTAAGCCATGCGTGATATTTACCCCAGATTCAAAAGCAGCTAGTTTCATAGGGATATGACCCTGATCGTGGTACATCGCAACTACGATGTCATATCCACCCTCATAGGCAATTCGGTAAGCAGAATCGGGTGATACGGGTCCATCAGCATCGATGCCTTCTGCACGCAATATCTCTATCGCAGGGGCAATCTCTTCAGCCTCTTCGACACCGAACAGTCCGCCGTCACCTGAATGTGGATTTACCCCGCACACGGCAATCCGTGGTTTTTCGAACCCAAGCTGTTTCGCATGATCGTTCGCAGCCCGAGTGCACTTGACGATCCGGTCGGTCTTCACGAGCTTTAGCGCATCAACGAGAGAAAGATGAGTAGTTAGGTGAATGACCCGCAGTTTCGGTGAACCAAGAATCATGTACTGAGTGTCGACATTACACAAATGAGCAAGTAAACCGGTGTGCCCATCGAACTCATGTCCTGCCATCACCATGGCTTTCTTATTGAGCGGAGCAGTGACGATCCCGTCCGCTTCTCCGGCCAGACAGAGCTCTGCCGCTCGAACGACGTATTCATAGGCGGCGTTACCTGTGTAAGCCGCTAACTCACCGATCTTGAACTGCCCAGGCGCACAGTTGGCGATATCAAGAACGTTGATGACTTTTGGTCCGACTTTAGCCAGGCGCGGACTTTCTACTTTCTTTACCGAAAATCCTTGGGCCCACTTGCCGGCAGCTGACGAAACAACCCTAACGTCACCAACAATCACTGGAATTACTCGACTACGCGCCGCTTCCTCAACGACACCTTTAACAGTCACCTCAGGGCCTACTCCGGCTGGGTCGCCAAGCGTAATTAGTAGAACGGGAAGGTCAGCGTTCGAAGTGGTCATTCGTCTCTCAATTATCTGCGATCGTAAGTGTGAAAAGTGGAAGTTAGATTCGGACGGGAAGACTACACGTTGTGACCGAATATCAGAAGTGTAACTAGTTCAAATAAGGAGTTTTCATCGCCGAATCCGCCGGCTCTCGTAACTACTAGAGTTCCAGAGATTGATCCACCAACGATTGTTCCGCTCACAGTTCCTGGCTGTAACTCTCCAGTGAGTTCAATAGCAGTCACGTCGCAGGCATCGAAAATCCCACTAGATGTGTCGCCTCCAATTATCACCAGAATGTCGGGTTTCGGTACGTCCGTGACTTTCCGAACTGCATCGCCCAAGTTACAAACTATCGTCTCTGCCATCAGTCGTATCTCGTCGACACTAACGCCATCGCTCAGTTTCAGTTTTCCTAGTTTCAGGACAACTACACCGTCGCGTTGGGTCAGTTCGATTAGCCGGCTAACAGAATCGTTGGTGATTCCTTTCAACACTTCGTCAACAGATAGTTCAGCATGAATCAAATCAACGTTGTCCCGAAGGGCGTTAATCTGTTCAACGACGATTTGCCGTTGCGACGCGGTAACGATGAGGACCTTGCGGCCATTCGATACGAATTGGTTTGGTGACCGCTTCTGCACTGCCCTGTCGGCTACAAGAGCATCGGCGATAGCCGTCGACAATCCTGCTGAACCGGCAACCAATGCAACGGCACGAGCTTTCAGCAGTCGAGAGGCAAGCGAGAACAGGTCGTCTTCAGAACTCGCATCAGGAGTAATGATCACCGGTCGGAAGTCTGAAACCCCGGCTCCGCCATCGGTAGATCGAACATGCGCTTTATACGCGATCCCGGAGCGTTCGAGTGATGAAATGATAATTTCTGAGACATTACTCGATGGCAATGGCGAGAGTTGATCTTGCCCGACGTCTGTGTCCGCAACTGGAATTTCGTTAACCAGCAAGATTCCATCGACAACGGTTCGGCCGTTCTGCGGATAGGCAGAACATAAGACAGCGTGATCACCCTCGACGGCGTTCAATGCAGCTACCAACTCGACGCCAGGATTCCCTCGCAATGTCGAATCAACCTTGTTCATTAAAACGGTGACGCCGAGTTGCTTTAGCGCATTAACGGCCTTGACGGTTCGCACAGCGATTTCGGCTGGAGCCATGTGTCGGCTGCCGAGATTCAGTGAAATCACATCAGCTTTACTCGCACCATCAGGCATTTCATGTGATGGCGAAACCAGTGTTCGGAATCCACGAGCGGCAAAGGGTGCTGCGGCATCGAGTGCACCAGTCAGGTCATCGGCGAATATGCCGACGATTGGAGTCGAGGAGTCGTTCAACGTTTGCTCAGGTCAAGTCGATATTGTTCAATCGGATATGAACAAACTGTACAGCAGTCTGACCTGTGCGTTAGCTCCCTACATCACCTAAATACGGCGGTCGACCGATTACGCCAGCGCCGACGGTTTCGTTCGTTGTTTCGTCGATTAAAATAAAACTTCCGGTCCCTCGGATTTGACTGTATTCATCGAAGACTAGTGGTTCACTTGTACGAAGTGTTACCTGCCCTATCTCGTTGAGTTTTAACTCCTCGCAGGACTCAGTTACCGAAATTTGATTGATATCAATCTTGCACTCAAGTGCGTTCACCATCGCTCGAGCTGTGTGAGTCGTGTGTTTGATACGGAGCATAGTGCCCATCTTGAGCGAGGTTCGTTCGCCCATCCAGCAGATGGTTGCATCTATCGTATTGTCGGTTTGTGGCTTTTCGGTCGAACTCGTGAGCATCGCTCCACGTGAAATATCCAGATTACCGGCAATACGAATCGTCACAGCTTCCGCTTCACCCGCTGAAGAGACTTCACCTTGTGGCGATTCGATTGCAGTGATCGTGGTGGTTGCACCGGAAGGCATAACGGCGATCTCTTCGCCAACCTCAATCGATCCACTGGCGATCGTACCGGCATAACCGCGATAGTCGTGGTACTCGTTGCTCAGTGGACGAATCACATACTGAACCGGCATCCTGAACGGTGCATTTTGAGTTCGGTTCGGGAGTTCGAGATTCTCCAAATACGGTAGCAATGGACCGTCTTTGTACCACGGCATTCGTTCTGAGCTTTCGACGACATTATCGCCTTGAAGAGCTGAGATAGGAATGAAGTGGTGCGATTCGATCTTTAACTCTTTGAGCAATGCGTGGAGATCGTTTTGAATCGACCTAAATGCTGATTCCTTGAAATCGACGAGGTCCATCTTGTTTACACAAACGACAACGTGCCTGATTCCGAGCAAGGCACCGATAACAGCATGTCGACGTGACTGTTCAACAACGCCATGACGTGCGTCAACTATGATCAGTGCAACGTCAGCCGTGGACGCGCCAGTAACCATGTTTCTGGTGTACTGAACATGGCCCGGAGTGTCTGCGAGGATAAATTTCCTCTTAGGCGTCGAGAAATACCGGTAGGCAACATCAATCGTGATGCCCTGCTCCCGCTCTGCCTTTAGACCATCGGTAAGCAACGCAAGGTTGAAGTACTCCGAGCTTTGTTTACGACTGTGCTGTTCGGCTGAATCGAGCACGTCGTCGTAAATAGCTTTCGAGTCGAAGAGCAGTCGCCCAATAAGTGTGCTCTTGCCATCGTCTACTGATCCAGCCGTAGCAATTCGTAGGAGTTCCATTTAGAAGTACCCCTCTCGCTTTCGATCTTCCATCGCCGCTTCAGCGGTTCGGTCATCCGCCCTACTTGTGCCACGCTCGGAAACACGCGCCACTGCGATTTCAGCGATGACTTGTTCCAGCGTTACCGCATCAGATTTAATCCCACCTGTGATTGTCATGTCGCCAACTGTTCGGAATCTAACGGTCTCGGTGAAAACATTTTCGCCGTTCTCGGGTTTCAAGAACTCTGAGTAGGCCATCAACATGCCGTCTCGTTCGAACACTTCTCGTTCGTGAGCGAAGTAGATCGAAGGAAGTTCGATGTTCTCTTCGAAAATGTACTGCCAGATATCGAGTTCGGTCCAGTTGGAAAGAGGGAACACACGGATATGTTGGCCTGTGTTCGTGAAACCGTTGTACAGATTCCATAGTTCAGGACGTTGGTTCTTGGGATCCCACTGTCCGAATTCGTCCCTGAACGAGTACACACGTTCTTTTGCACGTGCACGCTCTTCATCTCTGCGGGCGCCACCGAATACGGCGTCGAACTTGCCATTGCTGATCGTCTTGAGAAGAACCGGAGTCTGTAATCGGTTTCGTGAAGCTCCGGGCAATGTGCTTGCCTGAACGCCCCCGCTATCAAGTGCTTCTTGTACAGAGCCAACAATCAGATCGATCCCAAGATTTTCGGCAGTGCGATCACGATATTCAATCGCCTCAGGAAAGTTGTGGCCAGTGTCAATGTGAACTATCGGGAACGGAAGCTTTGCTGGTCGCAAGGCCTTCACAGCAAGGTGAAGCATCACAATTGAGTCTTTGCCACCCGAGAAAAGCAACCCAGGCTTCTCGAATTCGGCGACCACCTCACGAATTATGTGAATCGATTCGGCTTCTAGCGCACGTAGCTGGCTCGACGTGAGCAACTCGTTACTCTTGGCATCGGGACTGTTCATAGATTTTGGTTCGAGGGCTGATTCAATAATAGGATTTTTGCTTTGGTGTGAATTGACAATCAGACGTGTTTGTTCAAGGATTTTGATTCGGGTAACGACTCAATCGATCTCACCAGTCAATAGGAAATTCGTGCGAATTTCGACACAAACAACCAACCCCGTATTCGGAAGGCGTTTCTAGCTGGCATGAAGAGGAGTCGAGGTTAGTCTGAGGTCAACAAGCAGCCGTAGTGCTGTTACAACACGAGGTGCTACACATGGTGTTTTTACAGCAGCTGGAGAAGAGCATGCGCGCACAACCCATAGTTGGGGGGCACATATTTTCTCGGCTAGCAAACATCGATGTTTTGAACTTCGGCTCGCGGAGAGCCCATAATTTCAGGCGATAAGAGTACTATGCACGTACTTTTGACGATCCGCAACAACGCCGAAACATCAAGATGTTAGGGCCTTGAGTCAATCAGCTTGTTGCTTAAACCAATCCACGGTGGTTTTTAGACCATCTTCAACCGAAACTTGTGGGGTCCAGCCGAGCTCTCGCTTCGCTTTCGAGTAATCCAGCGAGATTCGATTTATATCGCCTAGACGATCTGGTCCGTGAATTGCAGCTTCAGAATGACCACAATGCTGCGCAACCAGTTCGAATATACGATTTGTACTGGTGCCGATACCGGTGCCGACATTGAATGGGCCGGGCAGCGAATTTACTGACGCTCGAGAAATTGCATCCACCACGTCTCCGACATAAACGTAATCCCGCTCATCGTTCCCGTCACCAAAGATTGTTAGCGGCTTGCCTGCGAGCATTGCTTTAGCAAATATCGCAACGACGCCCGCCTCACCATGCGGATCCTGCCGGGGGCCATAGATATTCGCCAGTCGAATTATTGAATACGTCAGCCCACATAGTTGTTCATAGATAGGCAGGTACATTTCAACTGCGTACTTCGAGGCACCGTACGGCGACAGCGGTCGTATAGGAGTTGATTCATCCGCTGGCACAATTTCGGGGTCGCCATATGCGGTTCCGCCTGAAGTAATGTAAACAAGCTTCGGCCGGTTCGTATCAAGTGCACGAATGCCCTCAAGCAAATTAAGTGCACCACCAACGTTCACATCGGCATCGAGCTGGGGTTCACGAGTTGAAACCGAAACACTGATTTGGGCTGCAAGATGAAAAACAACGTCGGGCTGTACGTCTGTCACAACGTTTTTAAGCTCAGGGTCGCGAATGTCCATCTGACGCAGATCTATATCCGCCGGCAGGTTTTCCAGCTTCCCCGAAGATAAATCATCAATCCCAACGACTTTGTAGCCGTCTGCAAGTAGGCGATCAACCAAATGTGAGCCGATAAATCCAGCGGCGCCCGTGACAAGTGCTGTTTTAGTTTCGATATCCAAAGATCCCCATCGATGTGTTCATAGTGATGTTATACGTGCTAAGACGTGAATCGCTCAGATTACTTCGCAATCAATGCTATCAACCCGATGCAAACTATCACTGCCCATAATCCACGACTTGTGTAATCCGGTGGGCTAACGGGACTTACAAACGACTCACAAGCCCAGATAATTACGAGATTCACAACCTGATTGGTAGTCGCCCGTTAACCGGCAGGTAGGCTGATGTCAGAACTTACGTTTTAGCCGAACTCCTCGGCAAGTCACCAATTGTTTCGTAGCGTCGTACATTGCCATAATGGCAGTTAAAACTGCTTGAAAATTGGTGTTATTAGACAATCTGCCTCCCACACTTCCACCCCTGAGAATGGTATATTTGAGCTAGATTGAACTGTTCCAAGTTCAGCTCTGCGGGGGTAGCTCAGCTGGTAGAGCATCTGCCTTCCAAGCAGAATGTCGCGAGTTCGAATCTCGTCCCCCGCTCCATACGTAAATTGAACTAGAGAAGCCCTCGCAGAAATGCGGGGGCTTTTTGCGTAGTTGACCCTAAGTTGACCCAATAGCACGATTTAATTCGCTGTTTCGTGCTGGTGTGGCGGCATGTCTAAGCTACGGGAACTGACAAGCATATCGATGCTAAAATGGGTATCTAACATTCATAACGGGCTGGTTGGAGCTAATTAATTGGTCAAGCGTCTAATCAAATACGGAATTGTTGCTGTACTGGTGGTTTTGTCGGCAATCCAAATCGTCCCGTACGGTCGAACTACAAGCAATCCACCCGTTATCAACGAGCCCGAATGGGACACTAAAGCCACCAGAGATCTCGTTGTTCGAGCATGTTTTGATTGTCACTCGAACGAAACTCATTATCCGTGGTATTCGAGGGTGGCGCCTGTTTCGTGGTGGACGCAAAATCATATCGATGAGGGGCGTGATGATCTCAATTTCTCAGAATGGTCCTGGGATTACGACGAACTCGATGAGATCGCCGGATCAGTTAATGAGGGTGAGATGCCTCCGAACTACTACACCCTGATTCCAGGTTCTCGAAATCTCACAGAAAGCGAAAGACAGGAATTGATTCGCGGGTTGATGGCAACCTTTGAATAGTGCGATAAAGCACAGCCAAGTATGGAAGATCACGACGACGATTGAGCAAACCGCAATTTGTCATTGAGCGCATCGCCATATTCAAATTACGAGCGTTGCCGTGTCGAAGACCTAGGGAGCGAACGAGTGGCTATGGCTAAGATCGGATAACGGGTTGACCCTAAGTTGACCCAACGGACTATTAGAAAACCTATGGTAACGTCTGGTGCAGGTTTCAACGGTTACCAATACGGAATGAACTCAGGAAATGGTCTGTCTGGTTACGTCTGAAACAGGGAGCATTTAACTTCCAAGCAGAATGTCGCGAGTTCGAATCTCGTCCCCCGCTCCATACGTAAATTGAACTAGAGAAGCCCTCGCAGAAATGCGGGGGCTTTTCGCGTAGTTACTCCAAAGTTACTCCAATAGCACCGAATAATTCGCTGTTTCGGTCGTCTGTCGTACCTGCTGGCAACACCTACCGCCGATACCCGCAAGCACCATTGTTTATAATGAGTCGTCTAATTTTCAAGCAGGAGGTAGAGGGTTAGAGTCCCTCAAGCTCCACCAAACTGGCGAAAAACTGAACATCGGGAGGGGATTATTCCCTACCGATGTTCTTTAAAACCCCATGAAATCTGATGAGGGTGTGGTACCTAATGTGGTACCTAGCGGATGCTGCTGCACAGGCTCCGGGCATCGGCGACTTCACCATCGTCATTGGTGACCATGACATATTGGGTAACCCGATCAACGATCTGTACAGAGATTGAGGCTGTTTTGTTGTAACGGAAGCTCTGAAACAGCCTGAGGCAGTGTGGGGCAGTTCCAACGGCTTCGAGTACGAATCCAACTGCGCCAATGGTGCATCAGGGACAGTCTGGGGCAGGGTTGATTTAATTCCCAAGCAAAGGTTAATGGGCCTTTTAATTAAGAACGGGCCGAGCATGTAAAGCTCGGCCCGTTCAGTGGATATCCGTTACAGGGTTGAGGTATTACCCGGCTGCTTTGGCTAGCTTAATCCAGGAATCCCAAGTCGACTGGTTCGCCACAATCCACTCATCGACGTGTCGTTCGATGTCGATCTGGGAATCTTCACCCTGATTCATAAGGTTGTTCTGATTCGCCACGTCGGCCAGTACGAGTTCCATAACCTCGAACAGCTTGGCTGCCGCAGGGTTCGCACTTAGGAATTCCGAGTTGGCAACGACTTGTATGTCACTTGCTGACCAGCCGGTCAAGAGTGGGTCGCTCACAGCGCCGACGATACCTGCATGAGTCTGATCTGCCTCGGTAATCGGGAGATGGGACGAGGCACGTGGTACACCAATCCAAACCACGTCAGTCCCAGGCGACAGGACGTCAACAGTCCAGTTGGGTGTCCATGTGTAAAAGAGAACGTGTTCACCATTTTGGTACCGGGCGATCATGTCGGCCATAGCAGCGTTGTAGTCTGCAGTGCCGCGATCGATGTACTCCTCAAAACCTAGGTCAGACCAGTGATGGGCTTGAGTCGTGTTGCAACCCCAACCGTCCGGACAACCTAGGAAGTTTGCCTTACCGTTGCCGTCAGTGTCATAGGCCGCCGCAACTTCAGGCCGTTCGAAGTCGGCGAGACTAGTGATCCCGAATTCGTCAGCGCCTGCCTTGTCAACCAGATAGCCCTCAAGACCACCTTTTGGCATGACCGTTCCTGCTATTTCAGCGCCGTCTGAATATAATTCTTCGTACTGGGAGTGGGCAGGGAACCAGCCGTTGGCCCAGTAATCGACTTCTCCCAGGGCAACCTGTTGGTAGAAGATGGGGTTGTCGACTTCAAAGAAGTCCTTAACCGTGTAACCCAGGGATTCTAAAGCACGAGAGTAAAGCGCTTCGTTGAAGTATCCAGTGTCCCATGTCGCTCGTGCTGGTTGAACCGTTGTGCCTTCTCCTGGAAGGGTGTCGGTTGCAGTTTTGCCACCATCTTCGTCACTGGAGCAAGCCATGAGGGCTATAGCAAATATGCTCAAGATGCCGAGCATAAGAATTGTCGATTTTTTAAACACGACTGTCATATATATTCCTATTTAAGGTTGTTTTACAGACTCGAAGAATTGGCTCCACCAATTCGTATCAGGCCTTTTAATTTTGTGATCGCTTTGGAAAGAGATCGTGTCTGGCTTGCATCTTTATCGGATTGACCGAGAGATTGGGTCATCCTATCAA
>Ga0302134_10001258_pt1 | contig 11896 bp, 10 predicted proteins | sample CB9_SCM_MG_FD_203123 | JGI IMG/M metagenome (GOLD analysis project Ga0302134, IMG submission 203123) | Marine microbial communities from Western Arctic Ocean, Canada - CB9_SCM | ecosystem: Environmental > Aquatic > Marine > Oceanic | place: Canada: Western Arctic Ocean | collected 2017-09-19
AATTAAAGAGCTGTTCTACTACAAGCACTTCAAGTCTGAACCGGGCTCAGGTGCTGTTTCACTCGTTACCTCGTCGGATACCAATTTCAATATCCACCGACGAGATGGCAAAAAGCGTGGTGAAGTATCGATTACTGGCGATGCCACGGGTAGTAGCGATCTTCTTGGCAGCCTGCTCGGTGGAATCGACAGCGAACTTTACACGAACGTATTTTCAATCTCGCTGAGCGAACTTCAGGTGATTTCGTCACTAAACTCCGACGAGATTCGAGACAAGATTTACTCGGTTGGTCTCGGTCTCGCGAACGTGTCTCTGACAGACGCACGTGGTCAGCTCGACGACGAGTTACGCAAACTACGAAGCCCGCGGGCTGGTCGGATGCGCAAACTCGAAAAAGACCTCACTGAGGTGCGAGCCAAGCTCGAAGAAACTCGCCGTGGTAGCGATGAATATGCCGAACTATCTAACAGTCTTGAACAACTGATAGAAAATATCGACACCCAATCCGCAGAACTCACAGACATGCGTGAGGCAATCGGACGCCAAACTAAGCTCGTTAGCCTCTACAAGCCGTGGGATCGCAAGACTGAGATCGAACGACAGATTTCAGAACTTCCAGAAATCGACACCATCCCTCAGGACGGTCTCCAGCAACTCGACAACCTTGTCGAGCAGAAGGAAACTCTCCAAACTCAAATGGACGATGGCGACCTACGCCAACAGGGACGCAAGGCTGAGTCCGAAGCAGTCGGTGTCATCGAAGCGTTCACAGATGAGAACCACGGCGATGACATTCGTAAGCTGTTGATGGAAACCAGACTCTACACGGAGGCGGTAACAGATCTTCCGAAGGTCGAGCAGGAACTCGAAAAAGAACAATCACAACTTGATCGTGATCTTGCCGAATTAGGTTGGTCGGAACAAGCAGTGACCAAGTTCGAAACTCCTATGGATCTTCAGTCGAACCTGGAATCTGCGGGACGAGAACTGACAGCCGGACGTCGTAAATATCAAGAATCCGAACTTACAGTTCAGTCACGATCCGAAGACCGCGAGACCCAAGCTGACGACGCCCTAAAGACCGCCGGCGCTCGTGACGCGTTAGCCGATGTGCCTAAAGAAATTTCGGCTGATCTTGAGAAGAAACGAGATCGACTATCTCGTCTGCGTGCGGCAATAGCCTACGCTGGATCGATTCGATCAGAGATGAACGAGGGACAAAAGAACCTCGCCGATACTCTCGCTCAAACTGAAACCGAAGATATCGGCGGATTCGTCGGGTCAATCCTTCTTCCGATCACCGTGATCATCGTTGGAATAGCTTCGATGGCATGGAGCTACATGAATGCCGAGCTTTCCGGTGGCCTTGCAGGTCTACTCGGGCTGGTCGCTGGCTTCATGCTTATATCTCGAGCACGCGCCGCTGGTGGATTCAAAATCACAATCCGAAAGCCAGCAATCAGCGAAGCCAAAGACGTGGCGAACATTCAGGTTGAAGAAATTCAAGAACGACTCGATGCTGTAACCAAAGAGATTGCGGATATCGCAAAAGAGTTCAGCATCAGCGACACTCCAAATATCCGTGACGTAGAAGAGAAGGCAGGCGAACTCGATCGCTCGCTGGATCTACGACGACGATTTGAGTCAATATCAAGAGAATTCGAAACAGCTGCTTCCCGACTATCAACTATCGACACTCGTTTGACTGAAGCACACAGCGGATTAGCACTCAGTGCCAATACTCTCGCCGATGTTCAGAACCGATGGCAGTTACTGCTTGAGCGATCGGAATTGCGTATCGACCTCGATCCTTCGCAGGCAGCGAACGTTATGGCGAGCATACGAACGCTCAAGAGCCAGCAACGAACTACCGCCAGCCTACGCATGCGTGTTTCACAAATGTCGGACACTGCCGGTGAAATCGACTTCCGATTATCGGAAATTCTCGAAGCTGCCAAACTTCCAGAGGCACCAGCTCAGCAGGGCACTCAGGCACTTGAAGATCTCGCTATGCGACTGAAATCGCACGATGAAGCCGTCGTTAAACAGTCGCAGATAGCGTCAGAGATGGACATTTGGACGACAGAATTTGAAACCCTCGAAACTCGCATGTCGGAACTCGACGCAAAGATTGGTTCGCTCTTAGAGAAGGGCGAAACCTTCGATCACGAAGAGTTCAAGGCACTTGCGATTCAGGTTCAGGAACGTCGTGAACTCGAACGCAAACTATCTGAGCTACTCGAGAATTCGCCGTTGCTCAATAGCGACGATGGGCAGGCTTACAGGGACGACCTAACAGCTACTCCGCACGAAGAAGCCGTGGCACGTCTACAGCAGCTCGAAGACGATGAGAAGCGCACACGCTCGGTTGTCGACGGCCTTCACTCCGAACAGGGCAACCTCGATCGACAGCGGGATGAATTTGAAAAATCGGGACAGGCACTAGAGCTTCACTCGAAGATCAACGTCCTCGAAGAGAAGCTCACCAGCGACGCACAGCGCTGGGCAGTTTTGACGATTGCCCGTGACGTATTTGAACGAACTCGTGAAGAGTTTCAGCAGGAACGCCAGCCAGCTCTGATGCTGTCGGCGTCGAAGTACCTCTCAGATCTCACGCTCGGCCGGTACACAAGCGTACGAGCCGTTATTGGTGAGAAAGAGCAGGACCTCGAAGTTGTTGAGGGCGAAGGGCACACAAAACGAGCAAACGAGCTTAGCCGTGGTACGGCCGAGCAGTTGTTCCTTGCGATGCGATTTGCTCTGATCGAGGAATACGCCAAGAACGCAGAGCCTATGCCGGTCGTTCTCGACGATATCCTCGTGAACTTCGACCCTGAACGTGCCAAAGCTGCTTGCAAGGTCATCATGGATCTTTCAGAGCGATTCCAGGTCATATTCCTGACGTGTCACCCTGAGACTGAAGCGATGTTCAAGTCTGTGGCTCCAACTGGCAAGAAGGCCCGTTCGGAAGCAATGAGCGTCATTGATCTCAGTAGCACGGCCGCCGCTGAACGACTCACGCTAGTCGAGCCTGCGTAGTAACCGTGCTACGTCGAGACATCCAGCTGCTTGACGTCGAGATCGTTACTGAACGGCTTATTCTTCGTCCTTTGGATCTAGTAGATCTCAAACCGATCGCTCGCGAATTCGATGAGCAGATCACGCGGTACATGTACCCACCACCCGCTCGTTCAGCCATGGACGTGGCTCCGTTTATTGCGGATTCGATTAAGGGTCTCACCAACAATACGAACCTCCAGTTGGTTGCAGTTTTGAAAGAGAACCCTAAAACATTTGTGGGCTGCTTGGGCTTGCACAAACCGCACACGGCTACCCCAGAGCTGGGCATTTGGATTGCAAAAAGCTTCCACAAACGAGGGTTAGGCTTTGAAGCGATAGAGAGTCTGTGCGGGTGGGCTGCTGAGGAAATCGAATGCGATTATCTACGTTATCCAGTCGATCAAGAAAACGTTCCAAGCCGCAGAATTCCTGAAACTCTTGGCGGTGAAATCGAGGACGAGTACGATCGTATTACGCCCGACGGTAGGATGCTAAACATTGTCGAATATCGGATTTACCCAGAGACGATTTAGTCGCCATAATTTCGACGATTGCTACGCCGAAAACTACGCTTCGTCGGGTGCCGAATCTCGGTCGCCAGGAGTGACCGAAAGTCCCTCGTATAGCCGTGTCATTCCTTCAAGCCATTTGGCCTGAACGTCGGGATCCCAAGCGGGGTCGAAGTCTGGGTATTTGGCGAGAATTCTGTCGGCTAATTCGAGCTTCAATGAACCCGCTGGAACGCCCGATTCAATAGGTGCGGGAGCGACAGTTTTCCCCGGTACCACGACCTGCACAGTAGCCGCCCGCTGGCGTGATGGTGCGGCTGAAGTTCGGCCTTTACTGGATCCGTGTCGACCTACAAGAATTCGTTTCGAAAGCTCGATTCCTGCGGCTTGCGCAGCCCTAATAAAGAAAGCCTCGCATTTCGTCAGCACGCCTTCTTTTGTGCCGAACGACCGGAACGCTTCGTGGAACTGACCCTTGCTCGCCCGGGCCAAATCCAAGTCGAACACAGGCACATAGAACCGTTCAAGGATTCGCCGTAGCAACGCCCGCCTGTCATCACCTTCCGCATGGACTAAATCTTCCAACTCGTCGGACGGGTGACCATCGGCATCGACAAGGGTAAGCACCTTCAAAGCGGTCATTAATTGGGTCCCAGAGCTACCTGAGAACCTCGGACCCCAAACAGTTTTATCGATACGTCCTGGAATGCCCTCGTCTAGAAGGAATTCCAAAAAAGTTTGGAATGTCCGGTAGGGGACATATGGGGGAACTGTAGATGTTTGTTCTTGAAGGGTCATTTGAACTGGGAAATGCTCATTCCAAGCCGGTGCTTAGATCACAGTATCTCCCAGCAATTCCAAAGTCAAATGACATTTGGAATGAAGATTTCCCGGCGGGGACAGTTTATGAAACTACTTTTTGGAACGCGGAGAATACTCACATCGATTTGGAATGCGATGTGTAGTTAGTTTAGTTCCTACTGCTCATTCCGATTCCACAGGTATGTGAATTCGAATCCCGGTGAACACCGAGACTAAATGAGGAAAAGCAAGTTGAAGATTCCGATAGACCAGATCTTTCCGGACCCCGATCTCCCTCGCACAAAGAAGCCCAACGGGCGGCGTGAAAACACACGATCAGTGCGATCCAAACGCGATCCGGTTGTTCTATCTACGGACAACGGGTACCTCCTTTTAGCGGGCGGACGAAAGCTTACCGCCGCCAAAGAAGCCGGCGAAATAGCAGTCGAATGCACCGTCAAGGAAGAGGTCACTCCACAGGAACGATGGGAGCTCTCACTTGCTGAGCAGTACCATTCTTCCCTCGTGCCAGCTATGGAGCTCGGGCGCGCATTTATGGAGTATCGAGACAGCCACGAAGTGACCCAGCAAGAGCTAGCTCGTAGGACCGGAATTACACCCGGAACGATCCACCATTACGAGAGCTTAATTCGCACCCTTGACCCAAGTCTTGGCGAGCGAGTAAACAGCGGAGAACTCACCTTTAAAGAGGCCCGTTCTATTGCTGATATTGATGACCATGTACGGCAGAGAGAAATCGCTCAGCCATTCATTGATGGACGACTTTCTAGCGTGCATGTTGAACGCATTGTTGGACGCGCAAAAACGTCTGTAACTCTGTCGATCGAAGACATCATCGAAGAGGTTGTAAATGGCAAGCGAGCTCCAGAACGCGAGCCAGAACCTGCACCAGTTATTCAGCCAGCAATTCCGGTCGAAGCCGACACTGCTTTGATAGAAAACGCCGTGCTGAAAATCGCTGGCGAGCTCGACGCAATGCAGCTACAGGTGATTCCGGAATACCGTCGACTGAAGCTCATCAGCAGTCTTCGAATCCTCGATAGCCGACTCAGGTCTGCACTAGCAAACCTCAACGGAGGTGTCGCAGTAAGGCAGGCTGTCCCACGACAGTACGCCCCAAGCAAAGTTTCGGTCTAGACAACCGGATTTCGTCTGGAACGTCGGTCATACGACAGGCGCGTGACATCCAGATCGGTGTGCCTAACGCACGTAAAACTGAATATCGCGTAGAGATGACTAGATGAAACGCTGAGGTTTGTGCGGACACACAAACCTCGAGCCGCCAACAAACTTCGTGGGCTCTGAAGTTGTAGGCATAGTCTCCGCTGCGAGCCCATGCGCCCCTCCAATTACGCCTCCGGAGGGGCGCAACTCGTTAAGGGACTAACAGGCTTGGTTACAGACCGTAACAGCTTTGCCAACTTCCGAGAACCCCCCTCCTCCATCTCAGAGTCGCTCCGAGTTTTATACGGTAACGGGTGAAAATTGGAGAGGAGTAACGGCGGGACGTTACAGTCCGAGAATTCCTGCGGCGTTGTCGTGAAGAATTAGGGGGCGAGCTTCATCGCGAATTTCAAGCTCAGCGAACTGCTCCATCCAGGTCACTGGTGAGATGTACGGATAGTCCGATCCGAACAAAACTTTCTTTCGAAGTCGACCGCCAGCTTCCGACATAAGTTCCTTAGGTATGTACTTTGGTGCCCAGCCTGAAAGATCGATAAATACGTTTGGCTTATGCAGTGCTACTGCGATCTGCTCTTGAATCCACGGCCATGCAGGGTGAGCCATGATGATCGTCAGATTAGGATGCCGTGCCGCTAATGAATCGAATCCGGGGATTGGCCGTGAGTACGCCAGTTCAAATCCGCCACCACCCGGCGTGTTCGCTCCAGCCGCTGCGTAACCCGAATGCATAATCACGGGAATTCCGAGTTCTTCTGCCTTCGCGAACAATGGCGAGAATTGCGGATCGTCAGGGAAGAACGCCTGGTGAATCGGATGAAGCTTTAGTCCACGTAGTCCAAGCTCAGTTACCGCACGCTCGAGTTCAACGACGGCAGCGTCACCTTTTCGAGGGTCAACAGATGCGAATCCCATTAGTACGTCGGGATAAGCAGCGACTGTTTCCGCCACGTAGTCGTTAGGATCTGGCAAGTCGCCGGTTTCTGTTTCGGCATCCACTGAAAAGATCACAGCCATCGTATCGATCGCACGATATGTCTCGACCATCTTCGCTACATCGTCTGGCTCGTCGTTCATACGAAACATTCGGCGCAGCCCCGGCTCGATACCGTAATCCGGTATTCCCGGCATTCGAGGTATGTGAGCGTGTATATCGATGGCTTTCAATGGTCGGTCCTACTTTGAACAGACATTCGGTGTCGGAATGCCTTCTTTAATGCTGGATTTCATTCAATCGTGAACAAGGGTACGTTGTTCAATACTCTGTAACTGATCGTATATGCCTGTCTCGAATAACTGCTGCCCTAATTAACCGATAAGTGCCTGGAAACTGATATCGTTCGCAACTTTGCACGGGTTGATTGATGGGAACAGGAAAAGACTGAGGGCACTTAGTTCATTGGAAATAGTTATCTGCGATGACGACCCTAACCAGCGCGACTCCATACGTGTCTGCTTAGAGATGTCCGGTGCCTCGAAGACCTTCACAGAGTTAGAGCTCGGAACAGACGCTGTAGATCATCTCAAATCGAACGATGCCGATCTTATTTTTCTCGACATGGGATTACCCGACATTTCGGGTATAGACGCTCTACGCCAAATTCGAGAACACACCGATACGCCAGTGATAGTTGTGAGCGGGAACAACACAAGTGATTCGGTAGCTCAAGCGCTCACGATTGGCGCCGATGACTACATCACCAAATCGTTCGTTTCAATTGAGCTCATGGCGAGAGTCGAAGCTGTCACTCGAAGAGCAGCTGGCAAGAAAATTGAACGAACCAAATTTTCTATCGACGGTCTGATATTGGATTTCGACCGGAAACAGGCGACTGTTGAGGGCGAACGGGTAGAACTAAATCTCACCGAATGGGAACGGGCTCACCGCGTTACTGTCCGATCCCGGCGTTGTTGTTGAGTACTCAACACTCAAACTGCAGGCTTGGGGCAACGATGATGTGTCGGACGCTGCCGTTCATATGGCGATACGTCGACTACGTCAGAAGCTCAAACAAATTTCGGTTGACGAAGAATCCGAAGGCCTGATCAAATCGCACCGTGGAATTGGCTACTCGGTTTACCTCGATTAGTTCGTTTTAAAGCGAACCGAATCAGCAGTCGAACTACGCTTTCACCTTCATCGGAAGTATCAGCGATAGCGTGGCGCCGATCGCTGCGATGATTCCGGCAAATATAATCACTCCGTGGAAACCGTTTTCCTGATTAATGAACCCGGCTGCAATCGGAGTAAGCGATCCGATCACGGCTCCACCCGAGAACATCAGCGCCGTTCCTGAACCCTCTGAGCCCTTATCGATCATATCCATCGCTGCAGCGTTGATGATCGGCATTACTGAGAAGAAGAACAGGCCCAGTATTGCGATCAGAGCAGTCATCGCCAATCCTGAATCGAACTGAAGGAACAGGAAGATCAAAATCGTCATCGAAGTCATGGCGAACGATATCACTGGCCTTCGACCAATTCGATCAGAAAGATTACCCATAATCGGCGTCGAAAGAATTCCAGCCATCGTTATGAGAGCAACGTGCAAGCCAACGAACGTATCGGAGTAGTCGAGCTCTTCACGCATGTAAATAACGAGGAACACTTGGAACGAGTTATGAATCGCCCCCCTGAGCGCTCCTAGCAGAGCCATTCCGAGTACGCCACGGTTACTCAGTAACTTCTTCGCTGAACTGAAGTACTCACGCAGGCTCACGTCGCCTTTTGATTCAGCGCCCGCAGTTTTGAACTTTGCGATCACCACGAATCCGGTCATGAACATAGGGATCGAGATGATAACCGCAAGCCAGCGCCAATCGATTCCGCTGAATACCACCCATGATCCGATCGTTCCTGCCAAAAGGAATCCAATGATCAGTGGAGAAGTGGTGTTACCTACTTGAGCTCCCGTTAAATGAGCAGCCATAGCGAAGCCGCGCCGCTCCGGATATCTGGCAGCTAACGTTCCGAACGCCGGTGCGTGCCACAGCGAAGTGCCGAAGCCTACGATCGATACTCCGATGAGTAGCACCCAGTAGACGGGCGATACGCCGATGATGATGTAGCCGGTTCCGACTAGCAGCATCGATGCAAGAAGAATCCATGCGATCTTCTTGCGGAACATGTCGGTGAGTATTCCGGCAGGAATGTTTGCGATTCCCGATGAGATCGACTGTGCTGACGACATTCCGCCGATGGCGACATCACCAAGTCCGAGCGTTGCCCGAATGCTTGGGATCATCACCAGAAGGGCGCCCTGCCCGAAGTGTTTTATACCGTGCCCGGCGGAGAGGCCGTACATGAGACCTAGGCCGGGGGGCTTAGTTTCTTCGCTTTCGTCAGATGTCTCGACCGTAGAGGAGATATCTTCGTTTGGGCTATTTGGTGGGGTGGTGTCGGTGTTTTCTGTATTAGGCAAGGCGGACGAAGTGTACGCCTGTGTTGATGTTAATGGACGGATCGTTGGCATCCCCTCTCACCCAACCCTCTCCCTAAGGGAGAGGGCTTCTGGAGCTAATTAAGACGATCGAGAGTGTCATGGGCGATTTCTATCATCCACGCAAGAGTCCACTCTTTTTGATCGCTTGTAGGGCCGTTGTGAACGCTGATCAGATTTGATCCGGAGCGAACGACAGCCATTGCGCCAATTCCGCCTTGGTCGATGGTAGCGGTTAGCAAATCTTGTTTTCCGTTGCGCTCTTCATCGAACTTGATTCCGCCCTGAGAGAACTCGCTTTGGAGTAGCTCGTAGTGGGCGATCGCTGCAGCTTCGGTGCTCATCGTGATTAGTGCGGCCGATGCTGAATGTTCGTTCAGGTCGCTTGTGTACCAAGTTGTGCACATTGTGTTCAGGTCTGGGTTGCCGACTTTTGCGGTGTCGGTAGCTGAGAGGGTTCTAATCTCGAACGGCTCTGGCGCATGCGGTAGAACGTTTTCGCAGGAGTCGGGGTTGATCGTTCCGTTTGCAAGCGGCAAGCCATCGGAGATTTCTACATCGTCACGATCGGCAGGATCGGTGATGGGTTCGCCGATGAGAATTGGGAGTTCGTTGATGTTGTCGGTGTCGAGAGGATCGGCTCCGTCTCTTGATTCGCCGTTCGGGAATAGCTCGTCGTCGTTTAGGCGGGTGCCATCTGCGGGGTCTGGGACGCCTTCAGAACCGATAGCGATCATGTCGCTGTCTGCTCCGAAGTCGCCAGCGATTGGCATTCCCATCGAAACTGCTCCCGGGTCGGTTGGTTCGATAGTTGTTGGATCTTTTTCGTTTGCTACGGCGACTTTAGCGGCTGCGTCGTCGGCTACGTTTTCGATTCCGCTAGAAAAGGAGCTGATCTTTGGAGTCGGCAAATCGCACCATGATTTGCTTGAGATTTAGACCCTCGCCTCTCAAATCAATAAACAGCTTGCACCAGTCGTCCCAAATCGAGTCGTGAACATTCTTCATGTGGGGGACGATTGATCTGGAGACACGATCTCCGCAAAAACAATCTACGTAGCGTTTTTTGTCGTTGTATCCGACAGTGATGCCATCCAGTTCGTTCGGGCGATCACGCCAAACGGAGATAAGCTCCTCAAAGGAAGCCTGTTCTGATGATTCTGCGGTCGTCAATTAGATTCCTAAACGTGATTCAACAGCGCCTAGGGCTTCGTCGATGATGGTGGTTAGGGTGTCGGTTTCGTCGGCTGTGATTGTTAGTGGTGGGGCTATTGGGAGGATGTAGGCGGGGACTCGGATCCAGACGCCTCGTTTTCGGAGTTCTTCCGTCAACATCGCATTCACGCCGACTGACGAATCGAAGTGTTCCTTCGTTTCGCGGTCTTTGACGAATTCGATTCCTTGAATTAGTCCCACTCCACGCACATCGCCGATAATAGCATGCTTTTCTTTCATGACCTGCAAGCTGTCTGCGATTTGTTCACCTCGTACTCGGGCGTTTTCCACTAGGTTTTCTCGTTCGACGATTTCTAAGTTCGCAAACGCGGCTGCGGCACCGCCGGGGTGGGCTGAGTAGGTGTACATGTGCGACCAGACTTTGTCGGGTCCGCCGGCAAAGGCGTCGGCGATTTTCTGGGTGGAAATTGATCCGCCCACTGGAAAGTAGCCGGAGGTGATGCCTTTGGCGAAGGACATGATGTCGGGGACTACGCCCACGAGGTCGGATCCGAACCAGGTGCCTAATCGTCCAAATCCAGTAATGACTTCATCGAAGATGAGTAGTACGCCGTATTTGTCGCAGATTTCGCGAACCATTGGCCAGTAGTTGGATGGAGGTACGACGCCTCCGAGTGGTTGCGATACGGGTTCGCCGATTACTGCGGATACGGATTCGGGTCCTTCGAACAGGATTGCTTTTTCAATTTCTAGGGCTGCTCGTTCGCCGTTTTGTTCTGGTGATGAGGCTCCGTAGGTGTCGCGGTAGTAGTGGGGTTGTCCGACGGTTACGACGTTGGCTGGCTTTGGCTGGTAGTCGGTTCGTGGGAAGCCGGGGTGGCCGCCGAGCCACATGGTTCCGTAGGTGGAGCCGTGGTAGGAGCCTTCTCGTGAGATGACTTTGTAGCGTCCGCGGTCGCCTCTTCTGACGTGGTATGCCTGTGCCATTTTGAGGGATGATTCGTTGGCTTCGGAGCCGCCTTGGCAGAAGAAGGTGCGGGTGAGGTCGCCGGGTGCGAGTTCGGAGAGTTTGGCTGCGAGCTGGATGGTTTTTGGGGTGGCGCCTGAGTAGACGTTCATGCTGATGGAGACGAGTTGGTCGTAGATGGCTTTGGCGATTTCTTCTCGACCGTGGCCGGCGTTGCGGAAGTACATGCCGGAGATGCCGTCGATAAATTTGTTGCCTTCGACGTCGGTTACGTAGATGCCTTCGGCGGATGCCATTAGGAGGGGGCCGCCTTCTTCGGCGAGGAGGGTTTGGTTTGTCATGCCGACGTGCATGTGGTCGAGGACGGCTTGGCGTAGGGCTTTGGGGTCGTTGGCGGCTGGTATTGGCATGGTCACTCGTGACTTTTTCTTAGGGGCGACGTTGTGGGCTAGGTTGAAGGTTGTTGGCGGTTGTCACAGATCCTGAATCTAGTTCAGGATGACAACGCTTGTTGTTGGGTATGTTTTACGCTATGGGTTGGGCGAATGGGGTTGGTGTGACGCCCATTATGGCGGCTAGGCCGGGGTCGATGGGTTTGCCTTTGTGGGTGTTTACTCCGGAGGCGAATCCTTGGTCGCTGTTTAGGGCGTTGATTATTCCTTGTTCAGCGATGCTGATTAGGTACGGGAGTGTAGCGTTTGATAGCGCTTGTGTGGCTGTTTTTGGGACGGCTCCGGGC
>Ga0302134_10001264_pt1 | contig 11875 bp, 9 predicted proteins | sample CB9_SCM_MG_FD_203123 | JGI IMG/M metagenome (GOLD analysis project Ga0302134, IMG submission 203123) | Marine microbial communities from Western Arctic Ocean, Canada - CB9_SCM | ecosystem: Environmental > Aquatic > Marine > Oceanic | place: Canada: Western Arctic Ocean | collected 2017-09-19
GCAAGGTTAATCTATAGCGCTAACTATTTGACAACTTTGATTGCAGGCATCAAAGTTTATCTTAACTTCACCAATTTCTAATTGTTTCCTAACTTGTGCAACTTTGTCATTTAAAGAATATTCCTGAGCGCCATAATCAGTGCCTTCGCGCAGTACGAACTCTTCTATAACGGCTGTGAGTGTTGCAGAAGAAAGCTCTTGATAAGGGATGTCCATTACTTCCTATTCGTCCATGCCGTGTTGCTTTTAAATTAAATAAGAGATAAATACCTGGATTCGAAACATTTTTTCTAATCGATTTAATAAAACCAGCAGTTTGTACAAATATTCAACCAAAAATATGAAGGCCAATGAAAATTTAGAATCAACTAGATCAATTCTATAACTTTCAAGCTTCGATTCGACCCCGAATCGGCAACTAGGCTCTTAAAAGGGAAATAATCTTCATCAGCCAGTTGCGAGGGCGAGATATTTGCAATGCTTCTAAATATGCTTTCAACACGACCGGGGTATTGTTTATCCCATCCTTGTAACATTGCCTTGATTGCCTGCCGTTGCAAGTTGTCTTGAGACCCACAAAGGTTGCAAGGAATGATCGGAAAGTGCTTTAGCTCAGCATAATGAGCTATCTCTTTTTCTTTGCAATATGCTAAAGGCCGAATTACGATATTTCGCTTATCATCACTTAGTAATTTCGGTGGCATAGCCTTGAGCCGACCACCGTAAAACATATTAAGAAATAGTGTTTCAACGATATCATCACGATGATGGCCAAGAGCGATTTTTGAAGCACCAATTGAATCCGCATAGTTATAGAGGATACCTCTTCTTAATCGTGAACAGAGACCGCAGTAGGTCGAACCTTTGTCAATTTTTTCTGTAACAATAGAATAAGTATCCTGCTCTAATATTTTAAAATCGACGCCAGCCTCTGATAGATACTCTGGTAAAACATGCTCCGGAAAGTCAGGTTGCTTCTGATCCAAATTAACCGCATGGATTTGGAAGTCGATCGGTGCATGCTTTTGTAAACTTTGCAAAATATCCAGCATGACAAAAGAGTCTTTCCCACCAGAAAGACAAGCCATAACTAAATCACCATCTTCAATCATATTGAAGTCAGCAATTGCCTTGCCCACATCCCTGCGTAAGTTTTTTCGACTTCGATTTAACTTGAATCGATCTTTCAATTGATTTTTCTCATTACTGAAGTTTTAGAAATAAAACTAAACTCTTTCGAGCACTGTAGCGATTCCCTGCCCTAAACCAATACACATAGTTGCCAACCCTAGAGTAGCATTCCGTTCTTCCATATTATTTAACAAAGTCGTTGAAATTCGGGTACCAGAGCAACCCAGGGGATGACCGAGGGCGATTGCACCACCTTTAAGGTTAACCTTTTCTTCAACAAAATCTAATAATTTAAGATCTTTCAGAACAGGTAAAGACTGCGCAGCAAACGCCTCATTTAATTCAACTACGTCGATATCTTCGATAGATAAACCAGCTTTTTTAAGTGCCTTTTGCGTGGCAGGTACAGGTCCATAACCCATGATTGACGGATCGACTCCAGCATATCCGATCGACCTAACACGCGCCCTGACTGACAGTCCCAGAATTTTAGCTCTCTCTGCAGACATCACCAACATGGCCGACGCCCCGTCTGAAAGCTGAGAAGAAGTTCCCGCCGTCACTGTGCCGTTTACAGGATCAAATACTGGGCGCAGCTGTCCCAATCCTTCCAAGTTCGTGCCTGGACGTATAGTTTCATCATGCTCTATTAAGGTTTTAAAACCATCAGCATTGTGACCTTCAATTGCTACAATTTCGTTGGCAAATCCACCATTACAGCGCGCTTTATCTGCAAGTCTATGTGATCGAACGGCAAATTTATCTTGCTGCTCTCGGGTAATACCATGCATCTTAGAAAGAACTTCTGCAGTTACTCCCATCATCCAAGAAGCCTTAGCAATATGTTTGGATGCTCGGGGGTTTGGGTCAAGTCCGTGGGTCATTCCAACATGCCCCATGTGTTCGACACCACCAACGACAAACTGATCACCATTGTTACTTTGAATTGCGGTAACCGCGGTATGTAAAGCAGACATTGAAGAACCGCATAAACGGTTTACAGTTTGCGCACAAGTTGAATGCGGAAGCACAGACATAAGGGCAGCATTTCGTGCCACATTCCATCCTTGCTCCAGGGTCTGGTTAACGCACCCCCAAATCACATCTTCGATTTCAGCGGGATTTGCCGCTTCGTTTCTTGCGAATAGGGCGTCAATTAGATGAGCAGAAAGCTCTTCAGCACGCACGTTACGATAGGCGCCAGCTTTTGAACGCGCCATTGGCGTTCTAATTCCATCAACAATTACAGCATCTCGAGGGTTTAAACTCATCAAAATCTCCGTCGTGTTTTTATCACCAGATTATTTGTAATAACTGGCACCACTCGCTGCCATTTCGCGCATCGCTACTGTTGGGTGATACAGCTCACCCAACCCTGCATATTTATCAGCACTTGCACAAAACTCAGCAACACCTAAGCTATCAACATAACGCAATGCACCACCGCGAAATGCTGGATAGCCCAGCCCTAATATTAATCCCATATCCGCCTCTATTGAGGTCTCCACAATTCCATCCTCAAGACAACGAGAAGTTTCTATGCAAAGAGCAACCATCATTCGCTCGACAATTTCAGTATCTTCAAAATCTCGCTTGCTAGCTTGCACAGACCCTATTAGCTCCTCAATATCAGCATTGGCTACTTTCTTCGGACGTCCGCGCTTATCAGTTTCGTAGGCATAGAACCCTTTGCCACTTTTCTGACCAAGATCTTTACGCTCATAAAGCTTGTCGATAGCACTATCAAAATCTAAAGACATGCGGTCAAACCCTTTTGCCATTACATCTTGACAGTGAACAGCTGTATCAACACCAATTACATCTAATAAATAAGCAGGACCCATGGGCCAACCAAAACTCTCCATAGCTCGATCAATTTGATTGAAGTCAGCTCCATCGTAGATCAATCGAGAAAATGCACCGAAATAAGGAAATAGAATGCGATTTACTAGAAATCCAGGACAATTATTAACAACGATGGGAGTCTTACCCATCTTTTTTGCATAAGCTACGGCAGTAGCTATTGTTGCATCGCTACTTTGAGCACCACGAATTACCTCCACCAAGGGCATCAAAGGCACAGGATTAAAGAAGTGCATTCCACAAAATTTTTCCGGCCTGATAAGTGCGCCCGCCAGCTCGTCAATAGAGATAGTCGATGTATTAGAAGTAATGATCGTGCTTTCATCGACCAGTAATTCGAGTTCCGCTAGCACCTTTTGTTTTATAGCACTGTTTTCGACAATGGCTTCGATAATGATGTCAGCTTGATCGAAACCATCATAGTTCAATGTAGTATCGATACCTGAAAGTATTGTTACCATTTTATTTGCATCAATACGGCCGCGCGTAAGTTGCTTGTTAAGCAATTTTTTTGCTTCATTCATACCAAGATTTATGCCTTCCTGATTAATATCTTTCATCAGAATGGGTGTACCTTTTAACGAGGACTGGTAAGCGATCCCACCTCCCATAATGCCTGCACCAAGAACCGCGGCCTTGCCAACTTTCCCCGCAAGAGAAAGTTGCTCCTTTGCTTTACCAGCGAGGTATTGATCGTTTAAAAACATTTGCACCAAATTTGCCGCAACTTCGCTCTTTGCTAATTTTATGAAACCAATGTGCTCAATTGCCAAAGCTCCAGCACGATCCAGTGTTGCAGCATCATGCATAACCTGCACAGCAGTGATCGGAGCTGGATAATTAATACCCGCTTTTGCGGCAACCATACCTTTAGCTGTCTCAAAAGCGACGTTAAGTTCAATAGGCTGAAGGTTCAAAGGGGTGGTTTTCTGCTTCCGAACCTTCTTATAATCTAGCTTTCCAGCTTTACATTGCGCAATTAAGTCTTCACCTGCGGCAAAAAGCTGAACGTCATCAACTATTGCATCCAGGGCGCCCTCTTTGAATGCCTGATCAGTTCTAATATGAGAACCACTGCTAATCCATTGATTGGCATTATCGGCACCTATTAACCTGGGCAAGCGAACAGTTCCGCCAAACCCTGGTAGGATGCCTAACTTAACTTCAGGAAATCCGACGACAGCCTTCGCGGTGCCGATTCGATAATCTGTTGATATGGCTAGTTCGAAACCGCCACCTAGCGCTATGCCATCAATAAGACTCACAGTGGGAAAAGGTAGATCTTCGATAGTGCTGAAAAGCTTATTGCCTTCTACCAGCCACTGCATGATTTCAGATTCACCTTGCTTAAACATCTCGGTGAATTCTGTAATGTCTGCACCGACAATAAACGCGGACTTGGCACTAGAAAAAATTAATCCATCAACCCTCGCAGAACTCAGCTCTGTCAGTGCTGCCTGTAATTCACTCAATGTTTTTTGATTGAATTTGTTAACTGACGAACCTGTCAGGTCAAATATCAAATGGGCTGTACCTGAAGGCAATAATTCAACACTCAATGCCGTACCTGAATAAATCATTCTTTTACTCCGCTAATAGGATTTCTAACGTAATCGCAGGGGGCGGCATTATACCGCCGCCGGAAGTAATTGCGAAAGTGCGTATGTGGAAGAAATAGTTACGTAATTCGCGAAAGAGAAAGATCAGTTCTATGATTTACTGCTTTTGCTATATCATAGCTCACATGATAACGACTCTAGACAATATACTGCTGAATACAAAGCCTCGGGGCAGAAAATTTTATTCGTTAAAGCTCATGGCTAAAAAACTCCTACCAGCTCCGGTTTTACTGATTTTTCTAGGATTGAGCCCAGTGGCATTGGGTGATGGCACAATTCTTCTTTATCACCATGTGGCGACAGACACACCTCCATCCACCAGTATTTCTCCAGCCGACTTTCAACTTCATTTAGAGTATCTGAGAGATAATGAATTCAATGTTATGCCGTTGGACATAATGATTAATAGTTTGAGGTCTGGAGAATCCATTCCTGATAAATCTGTAGCAATAACCTTTGACGATGGCTATATTTCAATCTTTAAAGAGGCTTTTCCACTCCTGCAATCATTCGGTTTTCCTTTTGCTTTATTCTTAAGTACAGAACCCATCGATAACGAACAAGAAAATTACATGAATTGGGGGCAGGTTCGCGACATAGCTAATGCCGGCGCACTCATTGCCAACCACATGATCGATCACCCCTACATGCTATCAGCCCGAGGATCAGAATCTACGAAGGAACTCTTGGCGAGGCATCGTCGCGATTTGCTTTATGCTGAGGAAAGGATTCTCGCAGAAACAGGCCAGTCTCATCGATATCTCGCCTACCCTTATGGTGAATTTAACCCGGACATCAAGAAAATACTCGCGGAAGAAGGCTTTGTCGGCCTCGCTCAAAATTCTGGTGCCGTAGGGACCAATTCTGATTTTTTAGCCTTGCCCCGTTACCCATTAGCGAGCATCTATGCGGATCTGGAAACTGCCCGAATCAAATTAGATACAATGGCTTTTAATGTAAATATGATCGAACCGCTATCGCCGGTAACAACAGACCGAAGTCCGGAAATCACCTTACAATTTTCAGCTGGAGACTATAGTCTTGAACAAATTGGTTGCTTCGCTAATAGCCTGCCGATCCCAATGAACTGGTTGGATAAAAACGCAGGGATTGTGAGGTTGGAACCCACTGAGGACTATAACGGTAGAAGATGGCGCTATATTTGTACTGCTCCAGCAGAAAACAGCAGATACTATTGGTACTCCGTTCAATGGATTTTCTTAAGCGAATAATCGAAGAGCTCTAGATTATAAATTAACTCGGATAAAGAAAATAAGCTTGAGGAAGGTTCAGGGGGCAGTTATTACGCTCTAGACCTCATTTAGATGGGCATTATCTCGATCTTGTAATTCATTTTGAATAATGATGCTCTGCACCTCATCAACATAGCTATCGCCACGCTCTGAGTATCGCCCTAGACCATAGGTCAGCACCATTGGATCAAGGTCCAATTCATAGGCGCGCATCTGAGCTCGTAATTTCCTGAAATATTGATAAAGATGGTGACTGTTTATATTAGTGAAATACGCGGTCACCGACTCTTCAACTGAATAGAACTTTTTAACTTCATGAGTTGCTCCGCTGGGTCGGCGGTTGGGGACTATTCCGCAACCGGCCTCATAGCACCATTGGCCGAATATATTATTGCCCTCTAAAGTAAAGCGAGATGTCCCCCAAGCAGACTCATTTGCAGCCTGAGCAAGCACTAGTGAAGCTGGGATGACATCAACTCGCAGAAGCAACTCGTTGACCAAATCTCGCTCATTTAGGAAATCACTGTCGATTCTGTATTCGTAAGAAAGTGACATTAGCCAATCTTTCTCACGTGAACTATATACAACACCATCATATGCAATTTGCGCATAGGAAATTAACTGACTGCGAGTTTTATGAATTTTTAAATTCTCAGCAACAATATAATCTTGCAAATAATCAAAGAACTGCTGCTTCTTAATTTCAATATTTTGAATAGAGGCGAAATCCGGAAAGACAGTAATCGGTTCTAAACTAACGAAGTTTGAAGGGGCTTGGATTGCCGGGTCAGTTTGAGTTTTAACCAGGACAATCAAAAATATCATTGCAACCGACAAAAATGTCGCTACACAAAATTCTACTTTTTGCGTTCTATCCAACAGTAACTTCATAAAGAATATTCAGGGTATCAACTGAGCAAACAGACGCTCAAACCTCAGTATAGTTTTTGAAACCTACTCAAAAAAGCATCTTTTGAAGGCTCATTAAACAAGCCTTATAATTAAAAGCAATAATTAATTTAAATTTACATAAACATCTAGTTGATATTTAAGGATAAATAAGAATATAAACATTTTCCCAAGATATCACAAAAGGTCCGAAATTCACTTATGTTATCGACTGAAAGCAGCTTAACACAAGCTACAAATTAGAAGTTTGAAATTGAATTTTACTAAGTAGAAATATGCTGAAGAAACGATGCCTTAAACAGATTTTGAATCAATAACTGGAGGGAATGCACAGCAACGCAAATTACTGAACGTTCGTTTATTTAAGGTCAAAATATAGATTAATAAAACTTTAAATTTTACTTCCGCCACGACAATCTGGGGAGTCAGGGGCTAATTTATTTCGCTCATCCCATTCTGCGGAAGAATAAAGATGCATGGCCAGCGCATGCACTCCACCTTGAAGCTCTAGTTCCAGTATTTTATAGACAACCTGATGCCGCTTCACTAATGACACATCCTTAAATTTATCAGAAACTACGGTCAATTTAAAATGCGATTCTGTGGCCTGCCCGCCATGCATATGGCTCTCATTTTCTACCAAAGCAACCAATGGTGTCAGTTCGGTATTTAATTTTTCTTGAATTGTTATGTGCATGCTCATGCTATCAATACCTCTGCTTAATGAACTATTAGACGAGCTATCGCTATAGAAAACCTCAGCAAAGGGAGAAAACATTAGCCTGAAGATACCTTAAGAGCAAGCAACTCTCGCACAATTAGCTACATTATAAAGTGGAGTTACACTCCAAGCCTAGTTAACATGATAACAATTTCGAGGACACCACTATGGCTATCTCCTGGTACCCAGGGCATATGCACAAAGCCAGCAAGCAATTGATCAAAACAATGCGGGAAACTGACGTTGTCATTGAAATACTCGATGCCAGAATTCCTAAATCGAGCTCTAATCCGATGCTGGCGACTATCTGCCACGGGAAACCTATTATCCAGATCCTAAATAAAGCCGATTTAGCCGATGATGCCTGTACATTAAGATGGCAGAAAGACCTCAACCTAGAAAGAGGTAAAACCTGCCTCACTAACGGTAAAAATAATAATATTTCCTTAGGTGAGATTATAACGACCGTTAATGCTCTAGCAGTCGAAGAACGACTACAGAACAAAGCCAATAAAACCTTGGTCATAGTAGGGATACCGAACGTGGGCAAATCTACTTTGCTAAACAAACTAGCTGATCGCAAATTAGCCAAAACTGGCAACGAACCTGCGATCACCAAAGGTCAGCAAAGAATCAAGTTAGATCAAAAATGGTATCTGATCGATACCCCCGGCATGCTCTGGCCCAAACTTGAAGATCAAACCAATGCTTACAAACTAGCGATGTTAGGAACAATTAGAAATACCGCTGTGGAGCCGGAAGATATCGCTTGGTTCGCAGCCGAATTGCTTATTGAGAAATACCTACCAGCTCTTCAAGAACGGTATCAATTTGACAAAAATATCGAAAATGCAGAACAACTATTTCAACTCATTTCCGAGGCCAGAGGTGGTCTACGGAAAGGTGGGCGCGTTAATCTACACAAAACTTCAGAAATATTACTAAACGATGTTCGCTCAGGTAAACTAGGCAAGCTTAGCCTCGAAATGCCCCTCTGATTAAGTTGGCCCCACTTTTATAGTCTAGCCACTACATTAATTAGCGCAAAGTTTATGCGGGACCTTGGTTTTGAACGCACATTAGCGATCGGGAGCACTTCTATAAGCTGGTCCGATTTTAAGCTATAGAGGGACTCAATACATCCATGCCAAATAGAAATATCGCAAATTTAAACAACTAGAACAGAAAATCAACGAGGATTACAAGATCACAATGATAGACGCAACAGAGAACCTTCTCCAAGTCCCATCAGCCATCCATAAGCCCGCCGCAGCTCATAAATCATTCGAGCTCCTAAGGTCTAAATTAATCCAATCCCTCAACTTGCAAATTGAGGAGTACCGGCATCGAATCACCGGCGCTATGCATTACCATATGAGTAGCGATGATACAGAAAATGTTTTCCTAGTCGCCTTTCGAACTGTACCTATGGATAACAAAGGTGTGGCACATATTCTTGAGCACACTGCATTGTGTGGAAGTAAAAAATACCCCGTCCGCGACCCATTCTTTATGATGATTAGGCGTTCGCTAAATACATTTATGAACGCATTTACGAGCAGCGATTGGACAGCTTATCCCTTCGCTAGTCAAAACAAGAAAGATTTCAATAATCTATTAACGGTCTATCTTGACGCTGCATTCTTTTCAAGGCTGCATGAGCTCGACTTTGCCCAGGAAGGGCATAGGCTAGAATTCACTGAAGCAGGCAATGCCGATAGCGATTTGCAATACAAAGGCGTGGTCTTCAATGAAATGAAAGGTGCGATGAGTTCTACCAATAGCGTACTGTGGCAAACCATGTCAGAACATTTATTCCCAACCTCTACTTACCACTACAATAGCGGTGGAGACCCTGAGCAAATCCCCGAATTATCTTACGAAGAATTGCTGGATTTTTATAAGACTCACTATCACCCTGGCAATGCAGTATTTATGACTTATGGAGATATTTCTGCTTCAGCTCACCAAGAAAATTTTGAAAATCTTGCTCTCGCTAAGTTCGGCAAACTTGATTTGAAAATTGAAGTCACAGACGAAAAACGTTATTCCGCACCTATTAAAATCACTAGACCTTATGTCGCTGAAGGCGATAGTACCGAAAAGAGCCACGTCGTTCTCGGATGGCTATTAGGTGACAGTACTAATCTGGAAGACTTATTTAAAGCACAGCTACTCTCAAGCGTTCTGCTGGATAATAGTTCGAGCCCGCTACTAAAAGTTTTAGAAACTTCTAGCTTAGGTAGTTCGCCATCACCAATGTGCGGGCTCGAGGACTCTAATCGTGAAATGAGCTTAATGGCCGGCCTCGAAGGCTGCGCCGCCAAAGCTAGCGATGAAGTAGAGTCTTTAATTCTCAACACTCTTGAAACCATAGCAATCGAAGGCGTTGAAAAAGAGCATGTAGAGGCCGCATTACATCAACTTGAATTGAATCAAAGGGAAATATCCGGCGATAGTTATCCATACGGCCTGCAATTAATGCTAGCCAGCCTCTCTACAGCAATGCATCGTGGCGATGCTATAAGCTTGCTCAACATAGACCCGGTATTAGCTGAGCTAAGAGAACACATAAAGGATGAAGACTTTATTCCAAAATTGATCAGGGAGTTGATATTAGACAACCCACATCGAGTTACTTTAACGCTCAATCCTGATAACGAATTAGCACAACAAAAGATTGATGCCGAGCTCAGCAAACTCGAAACCATTAAAAACCAACTCAGCGATAAAGAACAACGGCACATTATCGCCCAAACTAAAGCGCTCGAAGAACGCCAACTACAACAAGATGACCCGGGAGTCTTACCTAAAGTTGGGCTCGAAGACGTACCACAAACCATGCCCGAACCGGAGAGAAGTGATTACGCATTAAAATCGAAATCAGCAGATGTCGCCTTTTATGGTCAAGGGACTAATGGGCTAAGTTATCAACAAATCGTTATGCCTCTGCCTCACCTTCCAGAAGACCTATTGGCCGTGCTCCCCTTGTACACAAGCTGCTTGACTGAATTTGGCGTTGGCAAAAGAAATTATAGCGAAGTCCAATCATGGCAATCGCAGGTAAGTGGTGGTGTTAATTGTTTCAGCAGTATTCGCAGCGAATATGATGATGTACAAAACACACAAGCATTACTTTCTTTCTCTTCAAAATGTCTGACTGCCAACCATTTATCACTAGCAGAATTACTCAAAGAAACACTGCTTTCCGTTCGTTTCGATGAGAAGCAAAGATTAGCTGAGCTAATTGAGCAAATTTGCGCGCGAAAAGAAAATAGCATTACCGGACAAGGCCATAGCCTAGCCATGAGTTTAGCTTCAAGCAAAATGAGTCCAACCGCTTTGCTGAGCCATAATTTTGGCGGCTTGGAAGGAATTCGGCGATTAAAGAATTTGCGGGATCAAATCGGTGGAGATGAATTTCGTCAGAGCCTGTTAGATAAATTTCAACGCTTACACTCTTTAATTGTGTCAGCAAAGCGCCAATTTCTGATAGTCGCAGAAGACTCTCACGCAAAAAGCCATCTAGCAGACTTAGAGCTTTGCTGGGGAGAAAAAGAAAATAATCAGAGCGGCAGCGGTTTGTCGCTAACACACCTTAGAGAGCGCACACGAGAAGTCTGGACTACCTCTACTCAAGTTAATTTCTGCGCGAAGGCATATCAGACCGTTGCTTCTGCTCATGAAGATAATGCCACTTTGCAGGTCCTTGCGGGTTTTATGCGTAACGGCTTTCTCCACCGGAGCATTCGAGAACAGGGAGGGGCCTATGGCGGCGGCGCCTCTCAGGACCCCAATTCTGCATCTTTTCGATTTTTTTCTTATAGAGACCCGCGCCTAAACGAAACTCTCAATGATTTTGATCGAGCAATTGACTGGGTGATTTCCGAAACTCATCCTGATTATCAACTGGAAGAGGCAGTTCTAGGGATTATTTCTGCTATGGATCGGCCATCATCTCCCGCCGGAGAGGCAAAACAGGCTTACTACAATCACCTATTTGGCAGGACTATGGATCAGCGACTATTGTTCCGAAAACGTGTTCTTCGAACAAGCATTCATGACTTAAAGACTGCTGCCGCGAAATACTTTGACCCAAAACAGGCCAGTGTAGGTATTATTAGTAACCGTGAATCTGTTTCAAACCTCAACATTGAAGGACTTAGTGAAATTAATTTGTAATATTTACAGATAGTTATAGAGGTTTTTGAATGCATAAAATAATATAAAAAGGCGTCAAGAACTCGTTCGAGGTTAGCTAAAATAACTCAAATATTTTATGCGCTCATTATTTCCTGACTTTTGCCTAGATTATTTAAGAACTATTTTGCAATTCAGGGAACTTAGCTAGGTATCAGTAGTCTGATTTAATGTAGGTA
>Ga0302134_10001271_pt1 | contig 11842 bp, 6 predicted proteins | sample CB9_SCM_MG_FD_203123 | JGI IMG/M metagenome (GOLD analysis project Ga0302134, IMG submission 203123) | Marine microbial communities from Western Arctic Ocean, Canada - CB9_SCM | ecosystem: Environmental > Aquatic > Marine > Oceanic | place: Canada: Western Arctic Ocean | collected 2017-09-19
CGCTTCATAAATATGCAGCAAGTCATGGATTCGAAGCAAATAGACTCAGGGAATCTGGCCTGATGTTGCCCTTGGAAGGTGTTCGCATTCTTGCGGTAGAGCATTATGCAGCCGGTCCCTATGGTACTTTGCAATTGGCTGATTTGGGCGCCGAAGTCATTAAGATCGAAAACCGCGCGCATCAAGGTGATCCTATTCGACGGATGGGACCCGGGGGCGATTTAGGCGAGCTGGATAGCTTGTCTTTCCAGGCTTTTAATCGCAATAAACGGTCACTGACCCTCGACCTCAAGACTGACAAAGGCAAAGAGATACTTGGCAAACTCGTATCAACTGCAGATGCCTTGCTGTGTAACCTGCGCGGCGATCAACCAGAAAAATTGGGGCTCACTTATGACCAGCTCAATGACCTCAATCCAAAAATTGTTTGTGGCTTTATATCCGCTTACGGTCGCGACGGACCACGACGGGACTGGCCCGGCTTTGATTATTTGATGCAGGCAGAAACTGGCTACCTTTACATGTCCGGAGAACCAGATGGCCCACCGGCACGCATGGGTTTGTCGCTTATCGATCACCTCTCTGGGCTTACCACTTCCCTGGCCCTAGTGTCGTCGATTATGAAAGCGCGGGAAACTGGTGAGGGCCGCGATATCGACGTTGCCTTGTTCGACGTTGCCGCACATCAATTAAACTATGTCGGCGCTTGGTACCTGAACGACGGCATTGAAACCACCCGCTCTCCACGCTCGGCCCATCCCAGCGTAACCCCTTCCCAGCTATTTAAAACCGCTGACGGTTGGCTATTTGTCATGGCGCAATCAGATCGGTTTTGGGAAATATTTTGTGATCGAATTGGTGCAAAGGAATTGGCAGCAAAGAAGCAGTTCCAGACAGGGAAAGCCCGCCGGGAAAACCGAGACCTGTTAACGGAAACGCTCGACGCGTATTTATCGAAGCAGACAACAGCGCATTGGATGGATGTACTGGGCGGCAATGTGCCGTGCGCGCCTGTCTATGACATTGCCAAGGCACTGGAAAATCCCTTTTTACTCAACCGCGATGGTATTGTCACCACCGAACACCCCAGCCGTCCTGATCTTAGAAATCTCCAAAGCCCAGTCCGAATGACCGACCCTATCCCCAACCAACCCGGCCCCACTCTGGGCGCCGACACTGAGGACATCTTGCGGGAACTGGGGTACGACGCTGCTACTATTGAAAGCCTGCGCCAGAGTGGCGTCACTTGATTCACTAAATTCCGAATAAGAGGGGACGGACCGCAGCGCTCTTCCCAAACATGGCAAGCGCCCTATTTTCTTGCTACCTTTTAAAGCGACTTAGAGAAGCTCTTGTTTAATTTAATACTCGTGCTAAAGGGATCCCTTTATCACCGCACCTATGCAATAGCAGCCAGCAAATTGACGCGCTGATTAAACTTTTAAATCAAGGTCGATCTAGCTCAACTGTGTGATAAGGCTCTAATGTATCAATGGCATCCACAGGCTGACTATCCACATCCCATTTAAAAAGCTTCGCTACAATTCGATCTTGTTCAAAATCTACAATAGAAAAGCCATGCTCTTCAATCGGTGGTACTTGTTCCTGAAAATTCAAATATTGCGATGGAGCTGCTGACACACCGCGAACCACTGAGGGAAACCCTCGAATCGATGTCCCAACCGGACCACAAAGAATATTGGTGATGGGGTTGTCACTGAAATTCAAATTGCCAGCGCCATGCATCGTTCCAACACCAGTGGCATGAAGATCACCAGCTATCACTAGTGGGTTTCGGTGCTTCATGTCTGCCAACGACTGCATTATGCGGTCATGTTGATTCAGCCAACCTTGTTGCCAATGAGGTTTGGGGATCTGAGTAGTCAATTGACCTGTCTCCGGATGCAATGTATCTGGATACCACTCCCCCCATTTGCCCGCCGACCACCCGGGCGGATTCGAGGGCACATGTACCAGATGACGGGTATCTTGCGACCCCGTGCGTTGAACGAGCCAGTCTTCAACATTGCTATCAAGAAAAACTGCATTGAGCTCACCAACACTCAAAGTCCGACGCACATCGTAGAGCAACACTTCTAACAACTGACCGTAGCGCAAGGTACCAAAGCTTTCGGAGAGTTCGCCGCGGGCAGAACTGGTAGAATAGGGAAGTCCGGGCGAGCGTGTGGCATCAGGAAGAAACTCAGGGTAATACAGTTGCTGGGTAGTGCGCGCCAGCTGTAATTGAAACCATGGGACTGGATAGGTAAGCGGTGAATCATTTTCCCAGTGATCATGATCATCCTGGAGAAAATACACGGGCGTGGATCTAAAGGCAGTGCCATATAGCGGAGCAATCTGAGGACCTGCAGCCAATTTCATGGCATCTTCATTACTGCCACCCATAACTCGGGCCGCAAAATCGAAGTTTGATAGTTGTCCCGCAGGACTCAATTCTCCGGCGCGATCGCCCTGCCAGGTGTGAAGATCCCAATAAATATGATCACCGTTGGCTACCGCCGCCTGAGGTGTGAATGATAATCCTCTTCTTAATAATCTTTGCCGTATGGCGATCGGCAGATTGCCACGCCTATCGCCAATTCCAAAGTACTCCCCTTCGGGACCCCCGGCACAGGTATAAAATAACACCCGAACCTTTTCAGGATTTTGCTGAGGCGACGGGAAAGTTGATAAGGGCCAACGCTCACACAACGCGTTGCCGCGACTGTCTTGTAGAGACAATTCATATTCGGTATCAGGCTGCAGGTCAATTGCATAAAACTGCCAGAACTCACCACTGGTATCGTTCAAATATCCTTCGACCAATCTAGTGCTGCCACCATTTTGAATTCGCAGTCGAGGTGCTTCTCTCAATGCTCTAGTGAATGAAGTCTTTATCAAAATCTGCGTTTCATTTACAGCGGGCAACAAGTGCCGCACGATCCCCGAATCCCAATCTTCGGTCACAGGATTTAGATTTTGCTGTGCAGAAAGTTTTTGCCAAGGCCAGGTGGAGAGCCATGCACCTGCCATGCCACCCGCGCTGCCACGCAAAAAATCTCGGCGTTTCAGAGGCGGTAAATACCAGCTCGATTTGTTCTTGATTTTTTTGTCGGGCTTTTTATAAGTCATAATTCACCTGGTTTATTCTTGCAAAAAAATAAGAGGGGGCAGAGTGGACGATACCAGACTTGTCTTACAGACGAAGGGACCAGCTTAAGCCTCATAATTTGAAGTTCTACGAATTTAAGAGTCGATTCTACCCCTGGGCAACACTTGTATAATCAACAATGACTAAGACTCTCAATTCATTGTTTTTAAGAAAGCTAAGTGAGTGCTGTCAATTCAGTATCCACAAAGTGCTCTCTTTAAATTTCCTAATTCCAATTTTTTCAAACTTTTTCAAATTCGCCTTTATATATTTGTGCGGTTGCGATTGTCACCTTCACCGATCCAGACCTAGCCGAAGTTGCCGAAGCGAGTCCCCCAATATCCGCCCTGTCCTACTATAACTTTCAGGCATGGGCAGTACATTATTATCCTGAACATAGATTTCATAGTCTGCAATCATCTCTCCAAGTAAACCCGGTTGCTTCTGAGCAAGGTCCCTAGCCTCACCAGGATCAGTTCTTATGTTGAATAGATGCCACGTTGTTTCACTCTGCCCTGTTCGATTTATCACGATTTTATAATCACCTTTGAACAAAGCACTGTTTCCGCCTAACTCATAACCTATGGCATCGAATTCATCATGCACCGACGTGGGAGAACCAGCTAGGAATCCAGAAAAATCAGCCCCGATAATTGGCTCCACTTCCCTACCTAACCAGCTGCCGTCATGATTATCAGCATCAACCAAGCTAAGAATGGTAGGTGCGAGGTCAGTCACAAAGACGAACTCATCAGTCATATCGCCTTGCCTGCTGATTCCCGGGCCCGCCATCACTAGCGGCACTCGCAGGCCGCCTTCGTTGGCATGAAACTTATAATAAGTCAGAGGTGAGGCTGCAATTGTGGCATTGCTCGGACCAATGGCATTCCATGAGCCACGTTCGCCTAGAGTTTCATAGTTGGTGTTGTAACCTACGATATCGAACCAGGGAGCAAGCACTGACCCGCCGTTAGGAAGAACTATATTGGAGCCTTCGGCACCATTATCAGAAGTAAACACAAAAATAGTATTCTCATATTCGCCAATGCTTTGCAGATAATCCATCAAACGGCCAATGTGCATATCCATTGCATCCACCATGCCGGCATACACTTCCATACGTCGTGCATGATGACGTTTCTGCTCTTCGGTCAAGCTTTCCCAGCTTAGTGTTCCTGGTGTGACTACTGCCTCAGTGCCTGCAGGGATGACGCCCACTCGCTCTGCAGCAAGACGTCTTTTCTCCCTCATAACTGTCCAACCTTCATCATATACACCGGCATACTTGTCCGAAAACTCACGTGGCGCCTGCACAGGCATGTGAACAGCTTGGAAAGGTATATAGGCGAAGAAGGGCAGATCGTCTTCGGCATTCGAAGCGACAAATTCGATGGTCTTATCTATAAAATATTCCGATGAATAAAAATCATCAGGCAGAGTGTGCTCCGCACCATCGGCATACCAGTTCGCACGGTCATAGATTGGTAGATAGGTGCGCTGCTCCCAGTTATCCGCCCCGGTATCAGCCATGGCAATAGTGCGATCAAACCCCCGCGCTGAAGGCAGCAATTCTGGAGTATGACCTAGATGCCATTTACCAGTCATATAAGTATGGTAACCGTTTGCCTGCAATACGTTAGCAAGTGTGACTACTTTATCGTTCAACACCCCTTGGTAGTGATCATAAGCCATTTGCTCAGCCGGCAAAGCCTCGGGAATATTTGGCACACCGTTCCTGTGACTGTCCACACCAGTAAGCAGCATAGCTCGCGCTGGCGCGCAGCTACCGGCAGTATGATAATTAGTGAAGGAAAGACCTTCCGCAGCGAGTCTGGCAATGTTCGGTGTATTAATCTCACTACCAAAAGGAGAAATGTCTGTATAGCCAAGATCGTCGGCGAGAATGAGCACGATATTGGGACGTTCAGATTGCTGTGCACTAACGAGAGCTGGCACGTTAAGACTAATGAATAGAGTGACGCTAAGCCCAAATAAGAGTCGGAATTTCATAACTAATCCTGAGTGAAAGAAGGACGCAGATAATTCTTTTTGAGTTTAACTGAATTCAATATCCATTTTGGATTATTTCTCCTGCTGCAAATTTACTATTGAGTATATTGGCCGGAACCCGTTAGCGTCTCATCTGTCGCTAAAGTAGTAGTTCCCGATTTAAGTCTGGTTCGCTCATCTGGATGAATTGCTAGTAGCGCAGTGCCGTAATCTCCATCCCTGTTTTTGCGATCCGTTAACTGATCAAATCTTGTTTCCAAGATGGAATCATATTCCTGCTCTTCCAAATAAGTCACGCTGACGTGGAAGTGGGACATGGCATCGACACTTCTACCACCAAACACTACCCACTGATCGGGATCGATAGACAGTGGATTATTCTCAGTGTTATCAAAGTGAGTGCGCATGACGATCGCGGTACCGGCCGGAAGAATGGGTCGTGCATCATCGGCGAATACAAAACTTGTTTGCCAATTGTGATTGTAATTATTAATTGAGGCTATGACGTCGCGTCGATTCGCACCAGGGCCATAATAATCTCTCACCCTTCCTGGCCACACCACTTCAATAGACATGGCGATACCGTGTAGATGCATATGACCTCGATAACTATTGAGCATAACCGGCTCGTCCAATACCCAGGTGCGATACATGGTCTGAGTGCCATGGGGTGGAATAAGAATATCTCGTGCCCGTGGTTGATCGGGATCGAACTGATCTATTAAATGGTGAATCTCCACACTGGCTACAGTTTCAGGTGGCTCGTCTTCAGGATGAAACCAGAATGCCACTTCGATGTTATCTTCGAATTCAACGCCAATCGGAAAATAATGTGCGCCAAAATTTACAACGCCGGGTCCGGTGTCGAACAGGATGCCAGTATCTTCACCGAAATAGTCCCAACGCTTTCCGGCACCCGCACCGACGACTCGACCGGAAGGCCCTTCTTCGAGATTAAGTCGAATATTGTTATGGTGCAGCGCAGCACGGCCCTGGATAGTGTTGCGAATTTCAGCAGCTTTCAAAAAGCGTTGATTTTCCAGCGCAGGCCACTTCACATCAACCGAAGGCCAAAAGTCTCCACCCTCGGCACGCACCGCAATTGGTCCGGATTCGAATACCATGTCCGGCGGCCCTAAATCAGGTTCCAATTCCCATTCCGACCAGTTTGGCCAGTCTACCGCTCCTGGTAAATCCGCTGGATTACCTTCTGGCGTACCGGAGTCAACCCAGGCCACTAGTGTTGCAATTTGCTCATCGCTTAATGAGAAATCATTTTTGTATTCCTGAATTCCTATGGTGGGATCCAGGTGCCAAGGTGGCATGACACGCCGGCGCACATTTTCCTTGATGCGCAATGCCCAGGCACTCACTTGCTGGTAAGTTTCCAAGGGCATAGGTCCAATGCCCCCGGGCTGATGACAACGTTGGCACTTCTGCTGCAAAATTCTGACGACTTCATTTGAAAAAGTCGGACCCTGGGTGGGCTCGGCAGCCTGCATTCCAAATTGTGGTATGGCGAACAGAAATAACACACCAATCATTTTTAGCGAACCCATGTAGTAGCCCTTTTTCGTTGTATGTTGCATTGTGCTTCTCCTGGTTGAGAGCAGATTACTTTTCTCTGCATTTCTCTTCGGATAAAACAAAGTCTGTTTCGGGTTTAGTTTACTTACGTTACTTCACGTTTATTCTGACAAAGGCATTGGTCCAACAGCACCAGAATTCGAAGTCCTGAGTCTCATAGGCGGCACGGCCAGCATTGTTATAAGCCTGCACCTGAACTATATGTTCACCAGGTTCACTAAAAACAGCCTGAGTCTTCCCCTCGCCATAGGCGAATTCGGATGGCTGCCAAGTCGCCGCCTCGATCCAACCTATCGTTTCTTCCCGCCATGAACTCCAGTTGGGAGTAAATACAACCTCACCTGGGCCTTGATACTTAAACCATCTAACTCGAATAGCGCGGTCATCATCATCACGAAATGGGTTGTCCCGGCGAACGCGGGCATTTAATTCAATCGGTTCACCAACATTGGCTTCTAATGTTTCCGACACCATGCCGCGACCAAATCCTACTCTTCCTTCCGCGATTGGCCCCTCCGCCTGCAGTCGTACTTTCGGTGGACTGTTTTTACGCGAAGGCTGCAACGGTTCATCGTGTCGATAAGTGCTGTGCACTAATCGACCGGGTGAACTGAACTCTTGACCCGTGAGTTCATCTACAAGCGTCCAACGCAAATCACGATCACCCCAATCGGCAGGAACAGTTACACTCATCACACAATAGTGGCGACGCCCGCCATCGGGTTGCGGCAAAAAATGGGTTGGCTGCATGCCATTGAATTCTGCAGGTTCAATATAGTTGTTCGGTCCAACAGGAATATCGAAGACTTCTTCTGTGTTGGTATTGAAATAACCAAAACAAAGCTGAAAGGTCCCATCCGGGTTTGGGAACCAGCCTTCAAAAATTGGCACTACGGGCCCGCCCGTTGCTCTCACAAGTTGCGGATCGTTTTGATGGCCGCCCGGAGGCGCTACCCGATTCCAGCCTGGAATTCGCGTTTGGGCTTCGCTGATGTTGATCTGCAGAGACGCCATTGTTCCAAATAGGACGGCGACTACCAGGGATTTGTGCATTGCGTGATTGCCTCTTTATTGTGCTTTTTGTTAAGTACTCAATATTTAGTGAAAGAGATTGCACTACCTGAGCAATACCTTTCTGGAATCAACTTCTCACTACAAATAGTGCTACATATCAAACTACTCTCACCCACTCGATTTGACTAGTTCAATTTGAACTAAAAGGGGCAGAACTATTTTCTGATTTCCCAGCTGATATCTCATTACCCAGACTTGGCTTAGTTACGGATCTACCAGCCGTCTGCCCGCACATCCAGACCCATTTACTGTAGTCACTCGCAGGAGAGTAACTCCGCGATTAGCGAATGCGTCGATGTCGGAACAGCGTACAGCAGTAGAGCGCAGGTCTAGTTCGTCGCCCGCTCCGATGCCTTGATTATGTAGTAATGGTTGCACGTCATAGAGCGACCAGTTCCGCGCTACGCTAAGTTCTCTAAGTTGATCGAGTCCGGCGATGGCGTTCACGTCCGTAATTTTGTTGTTCTCAAGGCGCAGAACCTCCAATGCTTGCAATCGCCGAAGCGGAGTGATGTCCTCAATAGTATTGTTGGTGAGGAACAGTTCCTTCATTCTTGTCATGCCCCCCAGAGCACTAATGTCGGTAATGGCATTGTCATCCAGGCTGAGTTGCTGCATGTCGCTCATGCCACTCAGAGCACTGATGTTTTTTATCTTGTTACCGTGCGCCCACAACAACACCAGATTATTTAAGCCAGCAAGGGCGCTAATGTCCTCAACCTGATTATCGTACATGCGCAAATGGATGAGCTTAGTGAGGTTTGCAAGGGGACTAATATCCTCAATCGTATTGAGATGAATACGCAACAACCGCATTTCTGTGAGACTAGCCAGCGGGCTGATATCAGTGATGCCATTAAACAACACGTCCGGATCGCGTCCGTCATCCATAGCTAACCAATAATTCAGTTGATTCGGATACAGGCCATGTACGTGCAATTGCCGAAGTTTGGTGAGCCCTGCCAATGGTCTTATATCGGAGATTGGGTTTTCACTGATTATGAGTCGTTCAAGATTGACCAGCCCACTCAAAGGTTCGATGTCACTAATCCAGTTGGTGTGAAGGACCAGGCTGGTGAGATTCGTCAGGTGACGAAGCGGAGTGATGTCGGTAATGAGTCTGTCGAACAGTGATAGCGAGGTCAGGCCAGTGAGATTCTGAATGCCATCCAGGCTTTCGAAGGCGGGTTCCGATGGTGCTCTCGCTGGTCTTAAGGTGCCACCATAAACGACGCGCTCGCTAGTCGCCGTAACGGCAAGCTGCTCCAGCTCGGCTGCTCGCCCGCAACTAAGTGGTGCCTGCGTATCCAACCCCAGTGCACTATGAACAACTTCGGTCAGGTCTGGATCGGCGAAGGTGACAATCGCATCCGCTGAAAAATTCCGGCAGTGATCCGTGGCTGATAGGGTGGGTTGTGCCTGAGTGGAAATGAAGGGAAAGCACAGTAATGTCAGTGCAATCAGGTTTGATAAAAGTGAGCGAAAATTCATGAGGATTCCTTTTTCATAGTCTTTGTTCTTTATAAAGGAGTGATGAACTAAATTAATTAGCGGTCACTAAACTCAATTTCAGCGACAGCGATGCCACTTTCACCCGCAACTGAATAGAGTAAATAAGTCTTATCTCCTTCCTGATAAATGGCCGGATCACGAAGCTGATTGACCCGCACATCGATATAGCCTCTTCTGGATGGTTCGTTTGGCAGGTCGGCACCTTCGTAGTCAAATTCGGGGCGCAATACCTCTGCCGGTTCAGTCGCAGTCCATTCCTGCCAATCTTCCGTCAACTCAATGGTGGAAAGCAGAATTCGTTCCGGTTGTTCTCCAGCTTGGGAGAAAAATACATAGAGGCGGTCGTCACGGATCAATAGCGCCGAGTGCCGCATGTCGGCATTGAAAAACTGAGGACCTGCTTCGAAACGCGATAAACCATCGGACGAGCGATGCAGGGAACCAGGCATGCTCATGGCGTAGAAGTAATCATCATGTTCAATCACGCGAAAATAGTGTGGCCCTAATTCGTCTTCTCTACCGTCGAAATGAATGCCGTCTTGAGACACAGCTGCACGAGTGAATTGTCTTCCTTCACCTCGGCCATGGTAATACATCACTATTTGCTGAAGATCTTCGCGCACGTGCACGTCGGGTGAGGCGATATGTGCGTACAGCGGAGCAGTCTGCCCTGGCGCAAGCGAGCAGGGCGGACAGGTAGTGGGGAAGAAGGAATCTTCGAGTCTCAGGGAGCCTGGCGAATACACGGTCCACGGGCCAGTAACTTCATCCGCATAGGCCATGCGCATGTATGTGCCGCGGTGATCGGCAAAATACAGGTAGTAGTTGCCAAGCGGGTTCTCTACCCAATCAGGCACCTTGATCAACGAGGGTCCCTGAATATTGCCGCCCATTCTAGTATCCATTTCAGGCGTGATGATAGGGCCATCGCCAAGACGCGTGACAGTGATGTTGGCTGGTTCTGCAGCGCGGGCAGCAGAAGACAAGACAAGCAGAGAGTACAGGAGCAGAGCTAGAGCTTTTGTTGCTTTCATAAGTGAGCACCGTGGCAATGGAATCGAAAAATTATCTCAGAAGCCGAGAATTATCCAGTATTGTGAACAGAATATAGCGAAAATGCATGATTTCATTTACCTGGTATTGTCCAATGCCAATTGGCGAGTGGATGATGAGGTAAATCAAGCCTTAAAGAGTGTTGCCCAATCGATGGAAGAAGCAAGCCCAGCTTATAAGTCCACGCGCTTGGTGTCTCCTCAAATTACACAGCAATAGATCATTGCTCCTTCTAAAATTAAACCTTAGTTGACTAAAAATTAGTTGCCAGAACTGGGCGGGAGTTCTCCTTGCCAACCCGTAGCAAGTCTTTCAGAGAGTTCAGTGACTAAGTTGGCATGGGCCGGTTCATCCTTGATATTGACGTATTCCATCTGGTCCTGTTCGAGATCATACAACTCCACCAAGGTGTCACGTTGGGTATCCAGTGGCGTCCATTCTGTATATCGGTATCTGGCCGTTCTAATTGTCCGGCCGTCATAGCCTTCTTCATTTATTAAAGGGTTGTTGGTTGAACCTGAACCTACCATGCGTCTGGATTGTGAGAACGCCGCAGACTTCCAGGGGCTATCTGGCTCATCAAGTAAAGGCGCAAAGCTCAAACCCTCAAGATCGTGCATTGGACTTGGCAATGCAGCCAATTCAATCAGAGTCGGATAGAGATCGACCAGTTCTACGAGGGCATTTGAAGTTGTGCCTGCTCCCCTGCCATCAGGTAAGCGGACAATGAGAGGCACGCGTATGGATTCATCAAATTGGAATTGCTTACGCCAGAGGCCGTCATGCTCGTTCAATTGAAATCCATGATCACTGGTGAACACCACGATAGTAGATTCCGCGAGTCCGAGATCATCAAGCCCTTTGAGAATTCGTCCCACGTGGTGATCCGCCATTGTCACCATGGCATGGTAGGCCGCGATTGCCTGCTTTTTCTGCAGGTCTGTGTGGGCTGAATCATCGTCCAGAATCCATGATCCAGGAGCAGGAATATCGTCACTGTCACCTGCAGGTGCGTAGGGCAACACAATTTCATCTACAGGATGTTGATCGAAAAACTCTGCCGGACCCACCCAAGGCTGATGCGGTTTATGTAAGCCCGCAGCCAGGAAGAAAGGCTGATGGCGGTTCTCGGCCATAAGTTGAATAATCCTTGTTGCCGTAGTTCCGTCAGGTGTCATTGGTGGTACTTCGCGCGTGGCACGCCAGGTTAGCGGCAGACTAAGGGTTCGGCCACTTGCGCTTCCGGCAAAAATATCCCGACGCGACATGCCGTTTTCAGAACCTTCTCTCCAGGTGTTGTCCCTCACCTCAGAAAGATCGTCGCCGGGTAGATACCCCGGGGAATGGAATAGTTGTGAGGGATCGCGCGATAGTGCAAATTTCGATTCATCCCAACTCACTGCATGCTCGAAGGAGTTGTGACCCACCTTACCGACTCTGCCGGTAAAATAGCCA
>Ga0302134_10001273_pt1 | contig 11837 bp, 13 predicted proteins | sample CB9_SCM_MG_FD_203123 | JGI IMG/M metagenome (GOLD analysis project Ga0302134, IMG submission 203123) | Marine microbial communities from Western Arctic Ocean, Canada - CB9_SCM | ecosystem: Environmental > Aquatic > Marine > Oceanic | place: Canada: Western Arctic Ocean | collected 2017-09-19
TGGTGCCACAGATTGTTGATGCGGTTTCAGTGCCGGTGATTGCGGCGGGCGGCATCATGGATGCCAGGGGCATCGTTGCCTGTAAAGCATTGGGCGCCAGTGGCGTGCAGATGGGTACTGCTTTCCTGGGTTGTCATGAGTCGGGTATTCCAGACGTCTGGCGTGAACAACTCAAGGCCTCATCCCCCAGCCGCACAACAGTGACCACGGTCATGTCGGGTAAGCCGGCGCGCGGGCTTGCCAATAGGTACATCCAGGACATGGAAGCGCTTGAAGAGGCGCCCATGCCTTACCCGCTGCAGTACGCATTATCTGGCGCTATTCGAAAGAAGGCTGCACAGCAGGGTAACCCGGACTTCCTGGCCATGTGGTCAGGGCAGGGCGTTGGCATGCTGCAAGAATTGCCGGCCGCCGAGCTGCTAAAGGCGTTAGTGACACAGACCCGGCTGCTGCTTGCAGAGTTGGCTAAGTAAGCAACGTATCAATATCGAAATCGCGGCTCAGCAGGTATACAGTGCTAATACGTCTTTCGGATTCGTCCCATGGCAAAAAAGAAAAAGCTGAAGAACGAAGCAGAGCTGCTGAAAGAAGGTATTCGACTGGGCGTTGCCTACGGTGAAAAGCGGGGTGTCGTTGAATTTGAAGCGACGGATTCGCAGCATGAAAAGATCGAGTACATCTACAGGCTGCTGGTGCATGATCAGCTTGTTCAGCCGCTAGCCAAACTGGATATTTCCCAGAAATCCATGGCGCACAAGGTAGCCCTTTGGGCTTCCAAGCAATTACCAGCAAATCATCCGTTGCTGAAATAGTCAGCGCTCGCGACACGCGCTCCGCTCTGGCGCTTAATGCCCTATGAATTCGCCTTTAGGCTTAGGGCATCTCGTACTTTGACACGCCGGCTTTTTTGCCTTTGGCTCCCGATGGGTGTTACGTAAATTTTCTGAGCCAGACGCCGTCTCGACCAATATCGAACTAACATTGTCTCCTTTTTAGTGAACGCGTAGCGTTAGGCACACTATTCAACGAACCGAACTGGAGAAAACACCATGAAACCGATACTATTTTTAGCGCTATTGTCGGCGCTTGCGTTCATCACCACCGCTAAAGCTGATCACCACGGCCAAAATGCGCCAGGGGAAATGGTCACGCTTAACCTTTGCACGCTTAACGACGGGCATACCTATGCCGACGTTGTGAGCCTTCAAAACCGCTGGATAAAGTGGGCTAAAAGCAAAGGCATTAACCTTTTTAATGAATTGCTGAGTCCTGTCATCACCAGCCTGCCACCCAGTCAATCCAGTCTGGATTTCATTGAATTGACGGTTACCGACTACGCACAGGGTGGCCGCATGTTCGCAGACTGGACTGGCACTGATGAAGGCCAGTCGTTTTCACAAGAATGGGGTGAAATTGCTTCGTGTTCTATGCGCCTGCAACATCTGGTGATGAAGTATCAGGACATGGCAGCCTTAGCGCAAGACAGGGAACGGGTCGTGACATTCACGCGCTGTGAGATACACGAAGGCGTTACCGGGGACGATATGCGTGCCGTGCACCAGCGCGCGCTTGACCAACGTGATGAATCGGCCACCAATCTTTACTGGGGGGTAATGTTGCCCCGTGCTGGCGGCTCTGACGGCAGGAACGTGTTCCGGCACGCCAATATCTTTGCCGATTTCGAGGCTTACGCTGCCAATCTGGCAGGTATGCCGCGCCGACAGCCGCGAATCGCCGACTATAACCGGCGATATGCAAGCTGCGACTTGCCAACGGTCTGGTCAAGCGAAGTGCTGAGTATGATTGAGAATTAAACGCCAGGTAATAACCAGTACAGCGGATCGATGGTCACGCGCGGTGTGGCCATCCCGTTGAAAATAGAACTAACATTTGAGGAGCAACAATGAAATTTTTTCTGACTATCAGTATCACTTTTTTTATGAGCATGAGCATGAGCATGAGCGCTTCAGCGCGCGATGCTGCGCCAGCTGGCCAGGGTGTTTTGGATCTTATTCCGTTTGCGCTCAATGACGGCAAAGACATGTCCGACTTTATGGCGTTGCGTGAATCGTTCGCGTCCACGATTGAAAAGACCGGGGCCACCTATTATGCATCGGTGTTGACGCCGCTGTTTGTTGACCGCTCAGCTACGGGTATTGCGCCGTCATTTGACGCAATTTGGTTGGGGGCCTCACGGTCGCCGTCTGATTTCGCCAAAGCTCACCAGCAGTATCTGAAAATTGGCGGCGAAACAGAAAAGGCGTTCGCTGAAGTTCGCACCAATCTACAACGTATGATGATGGCCACCGAAATAATTTACCGCGGCGTAGAAAGCAGTGACCAAAGCAATGTGGTCATGTTGAGCACCTGTTCGCCGGCCGGCGACGCTGATGTGCCGGACATCGCTGCGGAACTTCGTTCGGTAAGCAAGGCCATGGCCGAAAAAGGCTCCAAGGGTTCTACCTTCTTGTGGCACAGCGGCATCGGCATACCCAATGGCCTGGAAGGTAAGTATATACATGCTCGCCGTTTCCCTGATTTGGCGGCGTGGGGTTCGTCTATGAGCCTGTACAGAGCCGGAAAATTTAGTGACGAGATGCAGGCCCAAAAGAAGGTACTGTCCTGTGGTGCTCCCCGGGTTTATTTAAGTGATGCATTCCACTGGCCAGCTGACTGACCGTCGATGGTGTCAGTTTAGGACCCGCAGCGTTATGCCGCTGCGGGTTTGACCCCGAGCTACGTTTTTCGCCATTCCCCTAGCTATACTTTTCATTCGGAGTTCAGGTCGGTTCGATGTTCCAAAAGGTGTGCGCGGAAGTCGGTTACGATTTTCAACAGAATCAGTAACAGCAGGATGGGCAGAGCGCTATCAAACGCCACCGCTAAGACCCCGCCGAGTAATAAAGAAAATTGCATAATTAGGATGCGGTCATAGGGCTCATTCATTTGCTTGCGGATGTCTCTGTCGACGTATTCTGTTCGACCAATAAAATTCTGGAAGAAAGAGATTCCGTGACTCACGAACAGTGCCAAAAACCACAGTGTTAAGAGTGATACAACGTTGCCGCCCTCCCAAAACTCTGTCGCCAAGCCCTCATCGGGTAAGACAAAGTCATATACAAGTAGCAAGTGACCAGGCATGAACCCGCCGTAATGAAGGGTGAAAAACGGCGCTGCAATCAATGACGCCCAAGGATCGATGAACCACATTTTGAAGAGTCAAAAAATGCCGATCACGGCGCTTTCAGGCCAATAGAGCACAATGACCTCGGCGATTGTCCAGTCCAAGAGCAAAACCCCGACAATGGGCAATACGTTCACCAGCACTAATGCAAGAACAGACGGCGACGTTTTTGAAAGGCTAACGGTTTGGTGGTGCCGCTTTTGCGCGCCAATTATCTCTTTAGTCGTTTTTTCATAGGACTGAATCTTAACGAGCAGGTCTGTGCTGGGTGCCTGGTTTAAAGCCTGTTGCTGAATTTTTTGGAGGGTTTGTTCCGCCTGTTCAGTCGTTACGTTAGTGCCACAGGTGATGGTTTCCTGTTGATAACGGAAGATAATGTGGGCGCCTAAGCGAGCATCTGACGCTGAAGGTGTTGGGTTGGCGGCGCGACAGGCGAAGTCCGTTATCGAGTCGGCAATAAAATACGTGCTGAACCCTAGTCCAAAAAAGATCCTTTCGGACAATCAAATAACCCGACGAGAAAATCAGCCGTTCTTTACCCAGGAGCAGTGCAATGCCAAACAGCCAGCCCATTGCTAGAAAAGAAAAAATACCGGCTAACCAAAAATAGTAAAGCAGTTGAACGATCAAGTGCAGGCTCTAGATTTCAACCGACGATACGGCTGCGAGCACTCCCAGCGAAAAAGCAGAGATAAAAACAATCAAAAATATTATTGCGAATTTAGACGGGACCAGGGAAAAGACACTGCTATCGCCAGCGGGCCGCGATAGAGAGAACTGTTGGGATAAGGCTTTATTACTCATGCTCGCTTTGTGCCCTTAATAGTAGGAAGGTTGGGTCGATTGTCAGGCAGCCTGCCGCGTGAACTGTGAGCGACCCAGATACCACAGGAAACAGGCTGCGGACAGACCTGCCCCACCAAACATCATGCACATCACCATGATCTGGTAACGCACTGCGATCAGTGGCGAAATACCCGAGAGGATCTGCCCGGTCATCATGCCTGGAAGCGCCACCAGGCCCACGGCGAACAGGGCATTAACCACAGGAATCATGCCCGTTGTCATGGCCGTACGCCTGGCGTCCTCCTTTGGTTCACCCTTGTCGATTTCTGCAGCGTATCTTTCGCCAGCAAGACTCAACGACGTCATGGCATTGGCAAACGTCATGCCTGCAAGTGGCACCATGTACCTGGGAAGGAACCAGGGATCAAGCGCCAGCACCCACTGTGTCACCACCAACAGGGTGAGCCCGCCGCCAATGAAAAGAGAAACCACTGCCGGCAGCAGGAGTTGCCGTCTTGACTCTTCCATGACGTTCAGTGATATCCACCCGGCGGCGACCAACATGACCGTTAACACCGCCACAACAATAAGGCTGTGCTTTGTTTCAAAGATGAAAACGAGCAAATATCCGATAACCACCAGTTGCAGGACCATCCTGGCAATGGCGTAGAGCGCCTGGCCAGTTTTCTGCGCCCAGGTCAGCATGATGATCAGCACGATAGCAACGGGAATAAATGCAATCAGTAGATTCATAACCGGAATGGTCTGGATGCTTGCGTCCATAATATGTTCGGCTTTGCGAGTTGCCCCAATATAGCAGCTGAAGTACCTGACCGTGCCTGGTACTGACTGGTCTGGATGACTAAACCTGCTGATTGAACGCTGGGCAGCCCGCTAACTCGCTGCTATACTCGCGCCTCTTACGTGCCGGGGTGGCGGAACTGGTAGACGCGCCGGATTCAAAATCCGGTTCCTTCACGGGAGTGCCGGTTCGATTCCGGCCCTCGGTACCACATTAAGAATCAAGTACCTCACTGCAACATCCCAAATGAAGCCGCTGAGGCATAATCGACTCAGCAGCCCCAGCGTCGTGCTCAACTAGTTATAACGCTGAAATAAGTAACCGCGATCAAAAGTATCGCAGCTATAGGTGCGCTCGGTAATCTTTCGCCAAGTCGCATTTGATTCTGGTTTAGTCAAAAAGTTAAGCGATTCGCCAACATTCGCAAAGTCACCGCCCCAGAGGAACTTAAAGGTTCCCGTTGCATCTTCTGTTGCGCCTGAGCTTGGAAAGAGTGCAGTGACGCCATGGTCAATGCCGTTGTCATCCAAATAGCGGTTCCATTTTTGGAAGACGTCGGCGACATCTTGAGGGCCTTTATTCTCCTCAAGTGCACAATTGAACATGTAACCGAATCCCTGTTGCCTGGTCGCCTGGTCTGGCTCGTTTCGTACACGAATTGAATTGAAATGCTGCATGCTAGAGCAATCGAGCACCTGATTAAGCGCTTCGCCTACTCGCTGGGCTGACTCAGTCGTGTAAAAAGCTTTCAAACCTCGCATTTGTTCAGCGTGACTGGGCCAGAAACCCATCCACAACATGTCAAAATCGTATCCTTGATTGGGCATAAAGTGCGGCGTCGCTAACCATAGTTCATAACCATGTTCCTCGGCTTTTAACCAGTCTGTCATTTTAGCCATCGAAGCATTGAGGTCGCTCATCGATGCGCCTTCAACTAATTTACACCCCCGCATTTCACCGGGGACCATCATAAGGTCTTCTGCGTGCACCCAGGCACTTGTGCTGACCAATATCGAAAGCCAACAGGCAAATAACTTTTTAATCATGGATATACTCCTTACAAGACGTCGTTAATTCTGTCGCTTAATCTATAACCGATACTGTTCCCGGCGCGTTAACAACAGACCCAAGCTCTATAATGTAGCACCAGCAACAGCGGGGCCAGGTTAGTTCGATTTTGGTTTTAATGACGTACCTGATCTCTAAATAGGGTTGGCCAAAATGTCATGGGGTATCGACGAAGAACAAATAGGAGTCCGTATTTCAGAACTAGAATACCGCCCGCCAAAGCTATCAATCGGTGTTGTGATTTATGTCCCGCCGCTAGATAAGTGAGGTAGGTCGCTGTTGGTATTCGTACCTGTGTGTACTGGGGCCGGCAATGGCCCCAATACTTAATTAGGCGATAGAAATGAGTAATAAAACTTTCGCAGAACACCAATATTTAAATATAGTCATTACGTAACAAGGGAAGACAGGAAGTATAAACCACGTTTTCCGAAGAAGGGTCATGTATGGTACAAAACAGAGTCTGACTCATGGATGAACAAAAAGCAGTTATGAAAAACGCAGCTTCAAGCAAGACACTAGGCACGGCTCTCGCCTTTGCGGCACTGGCCTTGTTGATCGCCACCGTGATATTTTGGTTTAACCTCGCGAATAAGGTGTCTATACCCGCCAACCGAACGCTCTTTGTTTTCGCTTTTCTTCTGGCTCCCGTTCTTGGTGTGGCTTCTTTTGTCATGAAAGCGCGCTGGTTTGGCAGCATTGCCGCTGTGGCAGCCATCATTGGTGGTGTTTTCCTGACGGCAACCATCGCCATCAGTCGTCAGCAGGTCGCAGACAATCCCATTACCGTTGGCGATACAGTTCCTTATTTCACCGCAGTGGATGATCAGGGCGATCAGTTCGTATCCGACATGCTTTACGGTACACCCACTGTCATCAAGTTTTTCAGGGCACACTGGTGACCTTATTGTGTCGCCGAGTTACGGCGATGGACTGAAATAGAAGACGAATTTGAGAAACGCGGCATACAGGTATTGACTGTTAGCACGGACCACCCCGAGGTGATTCGCGCCAAACGCGGTGTTCATCGCCTTAAGGCCACCATGCTGTCAGACCGAGATTTGGCCGTGACCGATGCCTTTGGCTTGCGTAACCAGGCTATACACTCCGGACCTATTGGTGAGGATGCAGCCGAGGCACTGCCCGTTCCAGCAACATTGTTGCTTGATAAGAAAGGCACGGTTCTTTGGATGGATGTTGCTGAAAACTACCAACGACGGCAAGGGCCGGAAGTTGTTTTGGCTGCCCTTAGGGCGCACTTGGACTAATCCAGTACGCGTTTATGGGCGGCTCAACACCTGGCAGCGCTTCATCAACCTGCGTTCCATCGCGTCAAAATCATCGCCACGCCTTGCATCTTGCTTTTCCGTCAAACCAAATACCTTGAAGCCAGGCCGTTGCACTCGTTGAAGAAACACCGTGGTAACCTTTACATCCTGACATCTTTTCTTAAGTGAGAAGAAGATGGGAAGCAAAAACTGCATTTATCCCGCATTTCAAAAGTATCTTGATTGGAATTTTTGCGAAAAGAAGCCCGTGGTGTAGTTTTTCGGTAGAGGATGCTCAATGTCTGATTAGCCAATGATCTACTGTCATACAGGCGCCCGGGTTGATCACTGAAAAGACTTTGTTCCGCGCAAAGCTGATTTGGCTGTTTATCCGCGAATGTTTTAGGGTTGGCTAGCTGTTGCACGTTTAATGGGTGGTGGTTGTGCTGCAATATGATCTGGAATTTTCTGAATTAGGTCGGGATCAGCCTTTACTTTGATTCAGAAGAAAATACGTGGTTTATTCGTATCCTCTGGCTAGCGGCAGACTGTTGCCAAAAAAGATTGCACAGCTTCGTCCAAGGGGTCAGTGTTTACTACCGAGTGTGAGGGTGTCCTTAGGGTGTACTTGGCGAACATGAGTGCAATATCCTTCTTGAAGATCTACCTGAGCGGGTTCTTCAGTTGAGGCAACCTGGTTTTGAAATAATTTGTGGATTCAGCCAATGAGCAAACAACGAACCCTACTGCGAGGCGGCACAATTGTCTCTATGGATCCCAAAATTGGCATCCTGCCAAAAGGCGACCTCCTGATTGAGGGTGACCGAATACTCGAGGTCGCAGCTTCGATAGAGGCATCGGATGCTTCACTTGTCGATGCGACAAACATGATAGTAAGTCCAGGTTTTGTCGATACACACCGACACATCTGGCAAACGCAGCTGCGGACCATCGCCACAGACTGGAGTCTGTTCGACTACTTCGTGCAAATGCGGTCGATCTATAGTGGATTTTATAACCCCGATGATGCTTTTCTCGGAAACCACGTTGGCGCGCTGGAAGCGTTGAATGCTGGCATTACTACCGTGGTTGATCACTGCCACATTATGAATTCTCCCGAACATTCTGACGAAGCTGTCAGAGGATCGCAGGAAGCAGGAATTCGCGGGATATTCTGCTATGGGCTGTTTGAAAATCCTGAAAATTGGGCGACAACACCTACTGTGCTAAAGGAAGGATGGCGCCACGATGATGCGCGGCGCATAAAGCAGGAAAGACTATCTTCTGATGAAAGTCTTCTTGTGTTTGGCTTTGCGCCAACAGAAGTGACATTAACCGATTTTGCAACTGGATGTCGCGAGATAGAATTTGCCAGAGAACTCGGCGCACATAGAATTTCCTGCCATGTGTCTATGGGTAACTACGATGCTGGCGTGGAATTTGTGCGCCAGATAGGCGAGGCCGGGCTCATGGCTGATGATCTGCTGTTTGTTCATGGCTCGACGCTTACTGATACTGAACTATCGTGGATGGCTGATCACGGAGCGGCCATCTCAGTGACACCAGAAACTGAATTGCAGATGGGAATGGGGAATCCGGTTGCTGTTCGCGCCGCTGAAGCCGGGGTACGCACTTCTATCGGTATCGATATTGTATCTAACTATTCTGGTGACATGCAGGGGCAGATGAGGTTATTGCTACAGGCGCAAAGAGGAATAGAGAATGCACGACATGCTGGACCGCCAAGGGAGATCAGATTCAAAGCGAAAGACGTTCTTGAGATGAGCACAATGGGAGGCGCCAGAGCGCTGGGGTGGGAGAGTCGAATTGGCTCACTTACACCAGGGAAGCAGGCGGACATTGTGCTGACTCGTTGTGATGATATAAATATGGTGCCTTGTATAGACCCCGTAGGTGCGTTGGTACTTAACGCTAATCCATCCAACGTGGACTCGGTATATGTCGCTGGCCGCCAGGTAAAAGGTGGAGGTGAACTCATGCACGCAGATTGGCCGGTCATAAGGGAGCGGGTCAGGCGTTCGAGTGAGCGGATAGTAAACGGGTTTGACTCAATCGACAGGCGGGAGATCGAAGACGCAGCAGCAAATCTAATGTTCACGGACAGCTGATCGGTTAATGTCTGACTAGCCACTGATCATAGTGGAACGGTCGCCGACGTCTGTTTATGTTGTATTTGAAGCGCTCGCGTGGCCTAACGCTGAACGACAATCTTTCGTGAACCATTCCCAGCAAAGGCTGGGCTCGGATTCTATGCACAACCCTGGCGAGGACTATCAATGCAATGTTTAAAACATGGCACTAAGGCGTTATTAGCCCTTATTGCGCTTATATTTTCGGGGCATGCTGGGGCCGATACAGGTCCCGCGGTCTATTTCTTACCTGTTGTAGACGGCTCCGAAGAAACTCGATCAACACCCTTTATCGCCTGGTTTGAAGACCTCTCATCAGCGGGCTATGTCGAGGAGGAGTATCTGCTCGCTGGAAACGCAGCCGTCTACGGCTACAGTGACACGGTTAAGTCTGGAAGCGACATAGAGGTTGTCGTTCCAGCAATGCCTTATCGGACAAGGCTAATAGTGCGAAGGCCGGAGACGGCCAGCCATTTTAATGGCACCGTATACGTCGAGATTCTTAATGCGACAGCCGGATGGGACGGTGACCCGACCTGGCAAAATACGCACGATTACATGATGCGTAATGGCGGTGCTTACGTTGGCATTACATCGAAACCGGTCAGTGTCGATTTCCTTCGTGATCAATGGGGAACGTCAAGCGTTGCGGCGAAACGAGATCGTAGCCGCTACGCGTCTCTGACGATGCCGCACTTCGGGCAGGTATGGGATGTCATTACGGATACGCTGACCCTGCTAAGGGCTGAAGGTAACGGATCAAGTCTGCTCAACGGTTTTGAGGTGACGCGAGTCATTTTAGTGGGCTATTCTCAGTCGGTTGCTTTTCAGGTGACCTACGCTAATCACTTTCATCAGAGCGCGCTGGTTTCCGGCTATTTTCTGGCGGGGGGCGGTGAGCATGCAAAACGCATCAACCGACTGGATAGTGTCGAAGAGCTTGCAAGCGGTCACGTCAACAATAAAATTTCGGTATCAGCGCCCGTGATTCGCTTTCAGACTCAGACAGAAGTCGTGGGCTTCGGCGCTTACAGAGTCCGGCAACATGAACCTGACAACGCCGCTGTTCGGATTTACGAAATGGCCGGTGGGGCGCACGTTGACGTGGTAACGGCGCAACTCGGCGCGAAGACTCTAACGAGAGACCTGGCGTTATCCAGTTATAGCAACGGCTGTGAGCTGGCTATTAACCCCTTACGAATAGGTATTGTTCAGTCGGCACTATTAGACGTGCTGAATCAATGGATTGACGGAGAACCTCCGCCAAAAAGTAAGATGATTGAACTCGACCCGCAAACAGAAGAAATGCTATTGGATAGTGCCGGCAATGCGATTGGCGGTCTTCGCCCTCCGGCACTCAGTGCGCCGTTAGGCCAATATTTGGGAAGTAATCGGGGCGGTGGGTTTTGTTTTTTGATCGGAGGGTTTGTGCCGTTCAATTCCGAGGAACTGTTGGCGCGTTACGGGAACAAAGCGGCGTTGGTTGATCGCTATCGGCGCGCGATTAATGAATCAGTTCGGGACCGATTCCTATTGCCAGGCGATGCCTCGATCCTAATCCGGGAATTAGCCAGGGACCTCACTCAGGTATGGCCCACTGGTGCGCTGGAGTAATAGCTAAAGATTTGATCAATGTTTGTGAGTGAAGTGTTGGTAAGGGTTGAAGACAAGAAGCATAAACCACTTTATCTTGATCCAATTGCTCACAGCAGAATGGGAAGTATAAAGCGTGTTTTTCCGAGAATACAAAAGTATCTTCATCAGGCATGCTTAGAATAGATCCTGGGGGAAGGCTTCTGGTCAGTCATCGCCGCGCTGGCAGGTTATGTGGTGGGGACCATGGAACCACTTCTTACCTACGCACCTAACGCCGCAAAAATTTCTTTGGCGGGTTACGCTGTACTCGCTTATTGGTAGTGAATTTTCTCAAGGAGGTCAGATTAATGAAAAAGTTTCTTGTTACAGTTGGTATTACCATTCTTGGAATTTCCGCGGCGGTCGCAGCGGACCGTGAAGGCACCGTGTTTCCAGCGAAACTCAGCAAGTCAGATATATCAGGCACGATATTCCAGCGCTCGGATACGCTCGAATCAAAACACAAAGACGGTCGCGTTACGCTTGATGTCACGACATTATTGAGCAGCGACAAGAAGTTTGCCTCTGGCATGTATCGTTCCGGCAAAACTCGTCTCGAGATCAAGGAGCCATACGGTGTTGATGAATTCATGTTTTTTCTCGAAGGCGGCGTTACATTGACTTCAGCGGATGGCTCAGTGCAGGTTATCAACGCTGGTGAAGGGGTAACGGTGCCCAAAGAATGGATCGGCGTCTGGGATACTGACGGCTATACCAAGATCTGGGTAATCTATTCTGAGGATGGCTCCGGCCTGTAACCGGGTGCCGCCGAAACAGGGCACGAAGATCCATCGAGCGCTGATCAACGCTGTTGCTTTCGGTTGATGCTATCGTAGTGATATCAGTATAGGAATTGCCATATGAAAACGATCTACAGCGAACAGCACCGGTTGCGGGATGCCAAAACAGAGCTCTACGGTGGGGAACTTGTCCAACCCTTTGAG
>Ga0302134_10001274_pt1 | contig 11836 bp, 8 predicted proteins | sample CB9_SCM_MG_FD_203123 | JGI IMG/M metagenome (GOLD analysis project Ga0302134, IMG submission 203123) | Marine microbial communities from Western Arctic Ocean, Canada - CB9_SCM | ecosystem: Environmental > Aquatic > Marine > Oceanic | place: Canada: Western Arctic Ocean | collected 2017-09-19
GGACGCAACGCAAAGCAACCCTACTGCGACAGCAGCCACAAATCTCTCTGATTGGCCGGAATTCGTCGGAGCTGCACATGCCTTCCCATTCAACAAAAGCATTGAGGGGACGTGCATATGGTGTGGTAGCAGTCTTGATCCTTAGCGTCAGCTTGGCCGCATGCAGCTCATCCAGTAGCATAGAGAGCACACCGCCCTGTACACCGGTATGGATTCTGAAGGACGCCGCGTTTGTGACGCGGTTCCTTGATGGTGGCGGCAGGGACATCATTGATGTCCTGCACGAAGGGGAAATCACGGGTTTTACCGAAACCTGTGAATATGACGTCGATGAAGAAACCGGAATCGGTCAAATGCAAACCGAGATCAATACGCAGATCACGGCGTTGCGCGGTCCTGCCGACCGGGAACGTGCAGCGACGGTGACCTACTTCATTGCACTTACCGATCTGAACCACGAGGTTCTAGAGAAAAAGTTTTTGGACGTGGTTATCGAATTTCCAGGCAACCGGCGTAAGGTAAAATTTTATGATGAGCCTGTCCCATTCTCAATCCCCATCAGTCCCGAAAGAAGTGCGGAGAATTACCTAATTTTTATTGGCTTCCAAGTCACCCAGGAGGAGATTACCTACAATCGGCAACAGAAAGGTTTTCGATAGACACTCTGCTCCGACGTTGACCCACCCCAGCCGCTAGACTAATTGAGTAATGGCGTATTAAAAGACCACATAGGCGTCCATATAAAATCTCAGCAGAACTCTAAGGAAGCGTCTGCAGCACAAACTTAATGTGCGAGCGCACCAAACAGCCTGTTGGAGAATCCAATGACTGAAAGCCTCAACCAACCCTTAAAGAAAACACCATTAACGGCCCTTCATGAAGGGCTGGGCGGTAAGCTGGTGCCATTTTCCGGTTATCTAATGCCACTCCACTTCGAGGGTATTCTTGCCGAACACCGTCATACGCGCACGGCCGCTGGCCTCTTCGATGTGTCACACATGGGGCAGGCGGTTCTCCATGGTGACCACGCCGCCGAAGCATTCGAAAGCTTGACACCCGGAGACGTTCTCAGCCTAAGGGTTGGGAGTATGCGCTATACATTACTGACTGACGCCGCCGGTGGCATCCTCGATGATCTCATGGTCACTAAGCACAGTGACCATCTGCACCTGGTGGTCAACGCCGCCCGCAAGGACGCAGATTTTGCCCATATCCGTGAACGCCTTATGGGAAAGGCCGAATTGGAAGTCCGCTCCGATTGGGCGCTTCTGGCCTTGCAGGGGCCAGCAGCGCAGGACGTTCTCGGGCGCTTTTCTGCAGCCGCCCGCCACATGATGTTCATGACCACCGAGGTTCTTACCCTGGTCGATACACAATGTCTTGTCAGCCGTTGCGGCTACACCGGCGAAGATGGCTACGAGATTTCCGTGCCCGCCGAGGCCGCAGAGCGCCTGGCCAGAGAGCTTCTGGTAGAGGACGAAGTTAAGCCTATCGGCTTGGGTGCTCGTGATTCTTTGCGCCTGGAAGCGGGCCTATGCCTCTATGGCCATGACATCGATACGACGACGACGCCGATCGAGGCGGCATTGGCGTGGACCGTTAACCGGCGGCGGCGCGCCGAAGGTGGATTTCCAGGTACTGAAGTCATTATGCGTCAGCTTTCCGAGGGCCCCGCGCGATGCCGCGTCGGCCTGCGGCCTGAAGGAAGAATTCCAGTTCGTGAAGGAACGGCTATTGTCAGCGTCGCTGGCGACGTCATCGGTCGGGTTACCAGTGGCGGGTTTAGCCCAACCCTAGGCTCCGCAATCGCAATGGGTTATATTGACGCCGCCTATCGCGACCCGGGAACGCCGGTCACTTTCAATATTCGCGGCAAGAAGGTTACGGGTGCCGTTGTCACGCTGCCGTTTGTTCCGCACCGCTATGCCAAACTCTAAATACTAAGGGAGCCCCCGATGGCTGAAATCAAGTATACCCGCGACCATGAGTGGATCCGCATCGAGGATGGGATAGGAGTAGTAGGGATCACCGACTACGCTCAGGAACAGCTAGGCGATGTGGTCTTCGTAGAATTGCCTGACGTTGGCAATGCGCTCTCACAAGGCAAGGATGCCGCGGTCGTCGAATCGGTAAAGGCAGCCAGCGAAGTCTATGCGCCCCTCAACGGCGCCGTGCTGGAAATTAATACGGCCTTACCTGATTCTCCAGAAATGGTAAACAGCGATCCATCCGGCGCCGGATGGTTCTACAAGATGTCCATCGCTGAACCCGCCCAGCTTGCTGACTTGATGGATGCCGATGCCTATGCTGCCTATATAGCTGATCTGTGATACTTCGCCCCGTGATTGACAGGATAACGCGATGCCACCTGTATCCCCAACGCTGACAGAACTAGAGCATAATTCCAGCTTCATATATCGCCATATTGGGCCCAGCGAGGCCGACATCATCGCAATGCTTGAAACCCTCAACCTCGATTCCCTGGATGCTCTCATCAACGCCACCGTTCCCGAGGCGATTCGTTCCGAGACACCCGGCATGGCCGGCCCGCGGCGCGAAGAAGACGTCCTGGCCGAGGCCCAAAAAATGGCCGCACGCAACCATGTCCTGAGGTCGATGATTGGCATGGGCTACCACGACTGCTTTACGCCGACAGTTATTCTTCGCAACGTGTTGGAAAACCCAGCTTGGTACACGGCCTATACGCCCTATCAGGCTGAGATTTCCCAGGGCCGCCTTGAAGCTCTTCTTACATTTCAGCAGATGACCATCGATCTGACCGGTCTTGATATAGCTAACGCGTCCCTCCTCGATGAGGGCACAGCGGCAGCAGAGGCAATGACCTTGATGAAGCGCGTTGGCGAGCATCCTGGAAATACCCTTTTTGTCGCCGCCGATTGTCATCCGCAGACCATTGCCGTCATCCGCACACGCGCTCAGCCGCTTGGTATCGAAATTCTGGTTGGTGATCCATTTGCCGATATGGATGGACCCGATGTGTTTGGCGCCATCGTCCAGTATCCAAGTACCAATGGCGATATTACTGATTATAGCATCCTCGCGGCTCGGTTACATGATGCCGGTGCCCTGCTCGCCGTCGCCACTGATCCGCTAGCCCTGGTACTGCTGACACCGCCCGGCGACTGGGGGGCCGATATGGTGGTCGGCAGCGCCCAGCGGTTCGGTGTCCCCATGGGATACGGCGGTCCTCATGCTGCTTTCTTTGCCACCCGCGAGAAATTCAAGCGCTCTATCCCAGGCCGCTTAATTGGTGTGTCCATTGATTCCCATGGGCGCCCAGCCTTACGCATGGCCCTCCAGACCCGCGAGCAGCACATCCGCCGCGAGAAGGCGACTAGCAATATCTGCACGGCCCAGGTTCTGCTCGCCAACATTGCCGCCTTTTACGCTGTCTATCACGGGCCAGACGGGTTGAAGCGCATTGCCGAGCGCGTCCAGAAGCTAACTGCTATTCTTGCCGAGGGTTTGCAGCGACTCGGATTGGCACCAGATAATGAAACCTTTTTCGATACCCTGACCGTTGCCGTCCAGGACGCCGAGGCCGTACATACTCGCGCCATCGCCGCAGGCATCAATCTGCGCCGCCGCGATGACGGTCGGGTTGGCATCAGTCTGGATGAGACCACAACCCGGGAAGATGTGGCAGCCCTGTGGCACATTTTATCCAGTCGCGAGGATATGGATTTTGATCCCGAGACCCTAGACGCCGCGCCTAGCGGCATCCCTAAGAAGTTGATCCGCACTGAGCCGATTCTTGAGCATGAGGTCTTTCACGCCCATCGCTCGGAAACGGCAATGCTGCGCCACCTAACTCAATTGGCCCAAAAAGACCTGGCCCTCGATCGTGCAATGATTCCACTTGGTTCGTGCACTATGAAGCTCAACGCAACAGCAGAGATGATTCCCGTCACGTGGCCGGGATTCAGTCGCATGCACCCGTTCGTTCCAGGCAATCAGGCAGAAGGCTATAGAGCGCTATTTGTTGATCTATCGGACAAACTCGCGCGGCTTACGGGCTTTGCCGCCATGTCGTTGCAACCTAACGCCGGGTCTCAAGGCGAGTACGCCGGCTTGCTTGCCATCCGTGCCTACCATGCTAGCCGAGGGGAAGCTAACCGCAACATTTGCCTAATACCCGCGTCGGCCCATGGAACCAATCCGGCAAGCGCTGTGATGGCTAACTTCCTCGTCGTTGTTGTCGCCTGCGACGATAATGGCAATATCGACCTCATCGATCTAGAGGCGAAAGCTAATGACCACGCGTCCAACCTCGGCGCCTTGATGGTGACCTATCCATCGACACATGGCGTATTTGAAGCTGGCATCCATGACATGTGCCGTATTATTCACGAACATGGCGGCCAAGTGTATTTGGATGGCGCGAACTTCAATGCCATGGTGGGCATATCCCGGCCCGGCGAGTTCGGAGCGGATGTCGCCCATCTCAACCTTCACAAGACATTCTGCATCCCTCACGGCGGCGGCGGTCCAGGCATTGGTCCTATCGGTGTAGCGGCCCACCTAGCTCCATTTCTGCCCAACCACCCTTTGGCGCCGGGCGCCGGACCGGCTTCCGGCGTTGGACCGGTGGCCGCAGCCCCATGGGGATCAGCCAGTATTCTCCCGATTTCTTGGGCTTATATAACCTTAATGGGGGGAGTTGGACTCAAGCGCGCTACCCAAGTCGCAATCCTTAATGCCAACTATGTGGCGCGGCGGTTGTCTGGACACTTCAAAGTTCTTTTCACCGGTCGCAATGACCTGGTCGCACATGAATGCATCATCGATACCCGGTCGCTGAAAGACGAAGCAGGGATCTCTGTCGATGACATTGCCAAGCGGCTCATCGATTATGGATTTCATGCACCAACCATGTCATGGCCGGTAGCCGGGACGTTGATGATCGAACCGACAGAATCAGAGAACAAATTAGAGCTAGATCGTTTCTGCGACGCCTTGATCGCCATCCATGGCGAAGCCCAAAAGATCGCTCAGGGCGACTGGCCGGCAGATGATAACCCGCTCGTGAATGCCCCACACACAATTTCGTCGGTCACCGACGACGACTGGTCACACCCCTATCCGCGTAGCTTAGCTGCATTCCCTGTCCCTTCGTTGCGGAACGGGAAATACTGGCCACCTGTCGGTCGCGTCGACGGCGTCTACGGAGACCGTCACCTAGTTTGTTCCTGCCCCCCGCTGGAAGCGTATCAGGACGCCGCCGAGTAATATTGAGTGTTCGCTCAGACCATAGGCGCGGCGGTGCCCTCCCCTTCCTCTTTCCACCACAATTTGGGAATTCCCCCCGACGTGATGGCTTTGAGTAACCGGTCAACATGAAACAGGTTGCGTGCGGTAATGGATACCAGCCACCGTGCATAAAGCTACGTGCAAAGATTGAAAGCTTACTGAAAGGCCTCAGTTGCAGCCAGCAGGTTGGCACCATTGCACTGCATCACAAAAAGCAGTGCGCTGAGTTCTGGGTCATTAACCACAGAGGCGGCGTGCCCTCGTAGCTCAGTACGACCCATTCTTAGCAGTTCTACATTGCCTTCTGTTAAAACAAATGCAGCATTTCTGAGGACACCTTGATTAAAGATCATTCTCCTATTTCCAAAATAGCTATCAGACCGTTTAGTGCTGGATTAGCCAATAGAGATTCTCAATTCCTATATTTGAAGCCGGCTATTACCTGCATGCGGCGCCTAAGGTTAAACGTGGATCTCACCCAAGGTGCATGCGACAGATCACCTGACTAGACAGGTGCGCAATGACAACAGTAAAAGGCTAAATATTAAACGTCGATTCTCACAACCGTTTTGGTGCATTTGGTCAAAGGGGAGAGGAAGTCTTGAAAGCAATGGCTACACGACCGTTTTGGGTTGTCGCTCAGCTGTTTCTTTGGTCCTACCTGCTCTCGTCGTCTGTTGCCGCGGGCACAATCGGCGCGCTTTATAATATGGATCGCATGTTGCGCGAGGCCCATCCATTCTCCCGACCCTATACCTCGCCCACGACGCCTGCGGGGGTCACATCAGAATCACTAACTTTGTCTCCGTCCCTACAGCGCCCCATGAAGCCAAAATCCCAGGGCCAGACCCAAGAGACCTCGCCACGTCGGATGACCCCACCCAAGCCAACAGGATCGGCGATGCCGGCTAAGGATCGCTCTGACCGGAGCATCTTCTCAGAGATACGCGGTGGCTTGCTGGCCCATGATTTTGGGCCCTTCAGCCACCGCAAGGAGAAAGGCATAGACATCAACGCCGAGGTATTGTTCACGTCGCCTGATTTCATGGACATTATCTGGTTGCCGCGACCGACGGCCGGAGGCTCATTTAATTCGTCGGGGGATACCAGCCAGGGGTACCTGGGTCTAACCTGGGAATGGGATTTCCTGGAGCATGCTTTCCTCAGCTTTTTCTGGGGTGGCGCCGTGCACAACGGCGGAAAGAACCCCAACGTGCCAGACAAGAAGGACCTCGGCTGCCGTGTCCTATTCCGCGAAGGACTCGATCTCGGATGGCGGTTTTCCAGGAACCATGCCTTAATGGCTCACCTCGACCACATCTCCAACGCCAAGCTTTGTGGTGAGAATGAAGGTTTGGAATCGCTAGGCCTGCGGTACGGCTACCAATTCTGACCAACTTGCGGCGGCACAGCCTTCCCGGCTGAATGGTGAGGTACCACGCGGGCCATATTCCAATAACCCGCAAGGAGGAAATTCCCCCTTCAAGCCCTTAGATAGCTTATCGCGATTAATTTTTATCGGCGCCAAAAAGTTAGCCGGCATTAACAATTTTTTTAACCGTTGGGCACAATGCCAAATACCCCGCCAAATCCCACCTTAATACCAAATTAAAAATCAGGCAGTAAGGTTCCTATAAGATTTGCAACTCCTGTGGTTGCGGTTGTGGACTTCATTCCTTATTAGGCTGTGGCCAAGTGACATCTATCCCTGGTATCGTTAATCTCTCCAGCCATGATCTACTATCAAAGTTTGTCCAAGTTCCGACGTCGGTTGCTATGGGCGCCTGTATTCGTATTTGTTCTTTTCGCTTGGCTCTCTCCGGCACTAGCGCAGTCTGTTGTGCCGGCCGAAGCATCTCCCTCTGCTAGCACCACAACGTTGGATCCGGGGCAACTTGAAACCCTCATTGGGACGCTTGAGGAATCAGCCAGCCGCCAGGTATTTTTAGACAAATTGCGCGTCCTTCTTTCTGCCGCACAGAAAGTCGAAGGGCAGCCCGTAGTAGACTCTGACCTTAGCGGCACACTGATCACCGCCCTCGAGAAACGCCTAAAGATCCTGGTCAATCAGTTTTTGGCTGCCGCGGACGCGCTCGGTGATGTACCAAAATTGGCAGCATGGGCCGCCAAACAAGCTAGCGACCCAGATCTGCGGCGTCTTTGGCTAGGCATCACCATCACCGTGTTATCTGTGCTGGCCGCAGGCCTGGCCGCGCATTCTCTTTGTTCCGCTGCCCTGGCCCGGCCCCTCCGCAACCTAGTAATAGGGGACGCTAGTAATGTGCTGCGGCGCGTAGCCTTTGCGCTTATGTCATTGGTACTGCAAGCCCTCCCCATTATCGCCTTCGCTGGGGCTTCTTACGTAGCACTCTTACTGACGGGTGACGGCGACAGGGCCCGACGAACCGGCCTAATTGTGGCGCAGTCATATGTTCTGTGGGCAATTGCCTTGCTTTGCGCACGCACGGTTTTTGCCCCCGATAAACCGTCTCTGCGCGTCGTATTGCTTGCTGATGAATCGGCGAACTACTTGTATATCTGGTGCCGCCGGTTGGCCTTAACGGCGATATTTGGTGGTGCATTAATCCAAATCCTGGCAGGCGTCGGAGTTCCTGCAACTGGTGCGCTTGGTCTCCGCCAATTACTAGGATTGCTGATCGCGGCCATGTCCATTGTGCTGGTGCTGCAAAACCGACGCGACGTCGGGGATTGGATTCGCAGCAATAGTAGTGGGGTGCGTTCGCGGCTCGCCGATATTTGGCACATGGTAGCCATTTTTTACATTGTCGGTGCCTACGCCGTCTGGGCGCTTACCATTTTCGGTGGGGTTTTATTATTGTTGCAGGCCAGTGCAACGACGGTGGGTATTATCATCGTAGCCACGTTGATCCAAGCGGGTATCCGAGAGGCGCTTAAAAGAGGGTTTTCGCTCGGCGCCGATATAAAAATACGATTTCCGACGCTGGAGGCACGCGCCAATAGATATGCACCGCTCATTCATATAGCAACACGCGCAGTAATCATTGTGCTCAGTAGTCTTTCCATAGGCCAAGCTTGGGGAATCGATGTGTTCGCTTGGCTGGCATCTCCCCCTGGCCAGAAATTATTTGGCTCTATATTTAGCATCGGCATTGTTCTGACCGTCGCCCTGTTTGCATGGGAGGCTGTCAGCCAAGCCGTGGAATCCTATCTCAATCGCCGCGATGAGGATGGTAATATCATCGCCCGCGGGGCACGCGCCCGAACCCTTTTGCCACTAATCCGAAACTTCATGTTACTTGTCTTGTGCGTCATGGTAACGCTAATCGTATTATCAGAACTCGGCATCAACATAGCGCCACTTCTCGCTGGGGCTGGAGTCGTAGGCCTTGCCATCGGGTTTGGCTCCCAGAAGCTTGTCCAGGACGTTATCACCGGAGCCTTCATCCTTTTCGAGGATGCCATTTCGGTGGGGGATGTTGTCCAAGTGAGCGGGCATGCCGGTGTCGTTGAGGCTATTTCCATCCGCACCATTCGACTACGTGATCTTTCCGGTAGCGTGCATACGGTACCATTCAGCGCTGTCGACACAGTCACCAATTTAACAAAGGAATTTTCCTACTACGTTTTTGAAATTGGAATTGCCTATGATGAGGATACGGATCACGTGACCAAAGTCCTGCGGGACATTGGCTCCGAGATGGAAAGAAATACTGAATTTGGTCCCTTCATTATTGAGCCTCTGGAGGTCCTTGGTGTTGACCAATTCGCCGATTCAGCGGTTATCATCAAAGCTCGATTCAAAACCCTACCAATAAAACAATGGGCCGTTGGTCGAGAGTTCAATCGCCGCATGAAACGCCGCTTTGACGAGCTCGGTATTGAAATTCCGTTTCCGCACCAAACGCTCTTCTTTGGCGTCGACAAACAGGGAAATGCCCCGCCGGTTCACGTCGTTTCCCAGCCAAATAACCAACCAGCCATGGCCAACTCGGACAAGAAAATTGCACCAAAAAGATTACCCAAGGCACGGCCTTCGCAACAGACACCTGACCCAGGCTCCGATGTCGATACAACGTGATAGTACTATCGGCGATTTTCACTCTGCGAGAAGAGTTTCTTAGGGCCTCGTCGGTCCGGGGGGGTGCTCAACGCCCCGGACGCCCTAGGCGTATAGATCGGCAACCGGCCTTAAGATAGCTTGATTCCGAGAACCTCAGTGACGCGGATAGGCCCACCACCACCCGATCCCACGGCCATGGGCTCCCAACGGTACCGGCAGAAGCATCGGTCCCCTAGGCGTACTTCACCAATAGCGCAACCAATTCAACGTGTGCCGACCAGGGGAACTGGTCGATTGGGATAACAGTTTCAAGCTTATACCCACCATCGGCGAGAATGCGTGCATCACGGGCAAATGTTGCCGGATTGCAGGAGACGGCAACAACAATGCGCGGATTTCCTGCATCCGCAATGGCACGCGCCTGTTCAAGCGCACCAGCGCGCGGCGGATCGAATACCAGAGCATCCAGTTCGGCAAGTTCACGCCCAGCCAGGGGGCGGCGGAATAGATCTCGACGTTCCGCCGATATCCTGCCGCCGAGGTCTCCCCGTCCGGCAGCAAGTGTGATAGCGCTGACCATGGCGGCATTTCCCTCCACGGCATGGACATGGCCCATTGCCGCGAGAGCAAAGCTTATCGGCCCGCAGCCGGAGAAGAGATCAGCCATACGCGCCCCCTTTGGCAATCGGCCAGAAAGGTTATCTGTTATGGCAGAAATAATGGCCTGCTCCCCCGCTATGCTAGCTTGCAAAAATGCGCCGGGTGGCGGCACGATGGCGGTACCCGAGAACATAACTAGCGGCTCGCGCTGAACGACGATCGGTAGAGGTTCTTCCCCATTACCAGCCTGCCAGGACAAACGGGCAATGCTCTCGGCGGCAGAGAATGCGACCAGGCGTTCGCGTTCGCGCAGATCAGGTTCGCCAGCGAAGCAAAGAACGATATCGAGACCCGTTTCCGAGTAGAGGGCTTTGACGGCACCCCCTCGACCCGCAGCTGCTATTCCAGCCAGCATCGGTCCCAGGCGGGTTGCCAGCTCTGCTAGTTCCGGCACTAGGGCGGGGCACTTCTCGATAGGGATGATGCGATTGCTATCCCGTTCGTGAAATCCTATGCGCGGCGCCCCGTGCCCGCCAGTGACGGAAAAATCGACGCGCCGCCGATGCCCTGGCCCCACCGATACGATGTCCGCAACTACACCGTCATCGAAGCCACGCCGCGTTAAGGCCTCGCGGATTAGCTGCTGCTTGAATTCCCCGGTTTCCGTTGATGATATATGTTGGGTGGTACAGCCGCCGCAAGCGCCCGCAGGGTTTGCGAAGTAGGGGCAGGCTGGTTTTTGGCGATTAGCGGATGGCGCGAGGATAGACACCATCTCAGCGGTCAGGCCATCGCGGCGCGATTCTAGCAGGCGCACGCGCAATCGCTCGCCGGGCAGAGAGAAAGGCACATAGACCGCCTTGCCCTCGTGCAAACCAATGCCATCTCCCTTCGCGCCCACAGAATCAATAATTACCTCGGTAATACCAAGATTGATAGCGCTGCGTGGTCCAGATCCGCCCTGCCGTCCGCGCCGTTTCCCTGGCTTCATGCGGGGTGGCGCTTTACCAACTCGCGGGCGATAACGATGCGCTGGATCTCATTGGTGCCTTCGCCAATGGCGAGCAACGGCGCATCGCGGTAGAAGCGTTCAACGTTGTATTCCTTGGAATAGCCATAGGCGCCATGCACGCGCAGCGCCTCGGCGCTATTTTCCATTGCTGCCTCAGTGGCGAATAGCTTTGCCATGCCGGCTTCGAGATCTGCGCGCCCGCCTTTATCATAAGCCTGCGCGGCATCAGCCACCATCAGCCAGGCCGCGTGCGCGCGCGTCGCCATATCAGCAAGCTTAATCTGAATGGCCTGATGTTCAGCGATGGGCTGGCCAAACGTTTGACGGTTCTGGGCGTATGACAGCGATTCCTGCAAGCACGCCCGCGCCATTCCAGCTCCCCGGGCGGCAACATTGATACGCCCTAGCTCCAAACCGCCAAGAATGATCTGCATGCCGCGGCCTTCAGCGCCAATCAGATTCTCCGCCGGCACCTTGCAGTTATCGAAAATAATTTCTCCAGTATCTATGCCTCTATATCCCAGCTTTTCCAGTTTCCGCCCTACTTCAAAGCCCGGTCCTTTCTCGACCAGCAGAAGGCTCATCCCACGATGCGGCGGATCAACGTCCAAATCAGTCTTTACCAAAACGGCAAGGATGTTGCCGTTGACGCTGTTGGTGATCCACAGCTTGTTGCCATTGATGACATAGCCTTCATTGTCACGCAGCGCGCGGGTGCGAACCGCCTGCAAGTCAGTGCCGCAGCCCGGCTCCGTCAGGGCGATGCCGCCGCGTAATTCACCGGTTACGAAACGTGGCAAATAGGACGTCTTCATTTCGTTTGAGCCATGGCGCTCCACAGCGTGCGCCATCATCAAGTGAGCGTTGAAGAACCCGGTAACAGTCATCCAAACAGCAGCGATTCTCTCAAC
>Ga0302134_10001275_pt1 | contig 11835 bp, 9 predicted proteins | sample CB9_SCM_MG_FD_203123 | JGI IMG/M metagenome (GOLD analysis project Ga0302134, IMG submission 203123) | Marine microbial communities from Western Arctic Ocean, Canada - CB9_SCM | ecosystem: Environmental > Aquatic > Marine > Oceanic | place: Canada: Western Arctic Ocean | collected 2017-09-19
TATTTAAGTTATACTTTGAAGGATATATTTGACCACTTAAATACTTATTGAATTGCTGTCGATTAATCTCCATCTTTCGACAAACATGAGCTACGGAAATTTGTTCATTACAAATTGTACGTAAATTTGTAGAAAAATTTTCATTTGCCATGACTTACTTATCTGCTGATTAAACGACATAGAATAACACTATACAATTCAGAATTCAAATTAGATTATGTGTGATTTTAAAATCATCAAAAAGAAATGCAAAAATCTATAAAACTAAAAATGATCTCTTTTAAATTGCTCATCCCAAACCTTTTTAAATACCTGCTTATTATCCTCCCACGCAATCAAAACTGCATGCAGGTAAAAATGATTTAAGTCTGAAGTGATTTTAGTATAGGTATGCGTTTTTGTTTGCCAATTACCGCGTCCATACTCCCATTCCCATTCATATTCAGCGCAAGCTGACAGGGGGTCAGACTCACTAATACTAAAACGATGTAGAGACTTTGATCCCATTTCCATTCCACTCTCTTTAATTCTAATTTTTCCATTATCAGCTTTTACTTCCATTACGTTCAAATTCTTCTTTTCATCAAAGCTAGATTGACGATTTTGGTTAAATTCTCGTATAGTTATGGTCGGCTCTTCCTCAGATAGCTTATTTTTACTGAAATCTGTCAATGCCTCAGAAGACACATTTTTTCCAAGAACTGGCAGTTTTAATAAGCTTAAGTCCGAATAAATTGTTAAGGAAGTATTAGTTGGCGCAGGCCAAGCAATGGGCCAGTAACTTGTTGAGACAGCTAGTCGAAGCTTATGCCCCTCAGGCACATTGTAACCTACATGGTTTAACTCGACTATAACTTCTTCAACTTCCCCTGGAATCATTGACTCAGGATTTGACTTTCCATTTCGCTGAGACAAGTTCAAAATACCACGAGTAATCAATGTGCTTGAACCGTCAGGCCAAAGATCACACAGCCTTGCTGCAACAAGCCCCTGCGGCTGATCGCTACTCAAATGCAAAGTAAGAGAAGCATTGCCCAGAATTTCCAATGGAAGCTCAAGTGCTTCAGTATCAAAGACTAGTGAACCAGAATCCTCAATATTTTGATTTCCAGGCAATTCCTCAGCCACTCCAAATGCAAACCAAGGCATGTATTCTCCTGAAAACTGACCTACCGTTTGCGGTGATAAAATTTTCATTGCTTGATTAGGTGTTTTATTGAAAGATAAACGCTCTTTATTTAAATATAAGCACTTAGTTTCAACTTGATCTGATGGCCAACTCGATAGACCAATCCAACGGCCAGGTCGATTATCATAATAAGTTTTTGGTTTAACACTATCTTGTAAATAAACTTGGTACTTAGCCTCATCCATCATTCCAGTATCTTTTTCTTTTAACCAGTGATCAAACCAGCGAACCGCATCAGAAAGAAAATCCACAGTCGGTCCAGGAATCCCGAGGTGAGGATACCGATGACACCATGGACCTTGTAAGCCACGAGTTGGCACATCAAGATTCTGCAACAACCGAGGTACAGTATTTGGCCAGCAATCTGCATGTCCACTTATGGCATAAACTGGTATTTTGATCTTAGAATAATTAACATCTACCGAGTTGTTCAGCCAATACTCATCATTATGTTGATGTTTAAGCCAACGCTCAAGATAATGGGGGGTGTTTTCAAGTCGCTCATGCCAAAGTGTTTGCCAATTATCACCAACTAGTTCGGGATCTGGTGGTCGTGAATTAAATCCGAACATAATCGCTCCCCAGCCTAGAGTTTGACCTACCATGCAGCCCATATAATAACTACCATCGTCATAATAACGCTGGTCAGTTGATCCTAATGTGATAATTGTTTTAAGTGCTTTAGGAGATCGCTGAGCAAGTTGTAATCCTGTAATTCCACCCCATGAGATACCCATAGTACCGACCTTACCATTACACCAGGACTGACTAGCTATCCAATCGATAACAGCTACACCATCATCTATTTCCTGATCAGTATATTCATCGTCTTTAAAGCCATCTGAGCTTCCAGAACCGCGCATATCAACTCGGATACAGGCATACCCGTGTTTAGCAAAATGAGCAATTGTATTCGAATCCCGTATAACCGTGGAATCGTCTTTTCGATATGGAATATACTCGAGGATTGCTGGGTAAGAGTCTTTTCCATCTGGCGTCCATAGTTTAGCGCCAAGTTTAGTGCCATCTGGCATCGGTATCCAAAAATGATTTGAATGAATTACTCCCATATTTAACTCCTAATTTAAAGGGTAGTGACAGGTCAAAATTTGATGATTATTAAAAGTATGAATTGGTGGAAACTCATTATCACAATGTTTACTAGAAAATGGACAGCGTGTATGAAACTCACATCCATTCGGACGATCCATTAGGCTAGGAACCTCGCCTGTAAGCTCGATTCTATTTTCTAAACTTGTTTTTTGATAAGGTGTTAGATTTGCAGATAATAATGCTAGGGTATATGGATGTCTTGGCTTTGCAAAGATATCATCTGTCTGACCTTGTTCGACAAATCGACCTAGATACATTACTGCAGTTCTGTCAGAAATATGTCTTACAATATTTAAATTATGAGTAATGACAAACAAACTGACTCCTAAGTCATCCCTCAGCTTGTTAAGTAAGTTCAATATCTCACCTTGCACTGAAACATCAAGACCTGCTGTTGGCTCATCAGCGATAATTAGCTTAGGATCAAGCGCTATAGCTCTTGCAACGCCAACACGACGAGCTTGGCCACCACTTAGTTCATGGGCATAACGCTCTTTAATATTTGTGGGCAATCCAACCAGTTTTAGTAATCGATCTGCCTCCATTTTTAGATCTCGATCTTTAAGGTTATGTATTTTATAACCTTCAGTTATTAAAGAGCCTACACTCATCCTTGGGCTAAGTGAGCCGATTGAATTTTGCCAAATAAATGAAATTTTTTTTCGATAAGCCATTATTTGCGATGGTGTCATATTGGTCACATCTTCATTCATAAACTTAATTTGGCCTTCTTTAGCAGTAAGTAAGCCAGCAGTAGCTAAAGCTAAGGTTGATTTCCCCGAACCACTCTCGCCAACCAGGGTAAAGGTTTCTCCCTGCTTAATATCTAATGAAACCTTTCTGACTGCATCAATGAATGGATCATCAATTTTTTGAAGCATTGCCTGAAATGGTGACTTGGTTCTAAACCGAACACGAAGATTCTTAATTGAAAGTATGTTGTTCATGATTCTATCAAGTGACAACTAACATAATGATTGTTTGAAAACTCATTCCATTTTGGAGTTTGTTTATCACAGCGATCTATAGATTGATCACAACGGTTTTTAAATATACAACCTCCAGATAAATTTGTTAGATCCGGTATTTCTCCAGGAATTGAAGGCAACAAGCGTTGTTTTTTTGAAATACTAGCAGGGTCACATTCTAATAATTTAACTGTATACGGATGAGCTGGATTATTGAATATTTCATAAGTACTCCCCTGCTCAACAATCTCACCCGCATACATAACTATTACATGATCACATAGTTCAGCTATTACTCCAAGGTGGTGGGAAACGAATAATATTGAGCAACCCATTTCCACCTGAAGCTCTTTTAACAATTTAAGTATCTGAACCTCGAGAGTCGCATCAAGTGCAGTGGTGGGTTCGTCTGCAATTAGTAGAGATGGTCCAGCCTGCAATGCCATGGCAATCGATACTCGTTGCTGCATCCCTCCTGACAACTCATGGGGGTATTGCTTTAGCTGGCTCTGAGGATCTGGTATGCCTACTTTGTTCAGCATATCAATAGAACGTTGTTTTTTTATCTTCTTACTAGTCTTATCTCGATACTGAATATCTATCATCTGGCGACCAATTGATAGTACCGGATTTAGTGTAGACATTGGGTCCTGAAATACAATTGAAAGCTGAGTGCCAGAAATATTGCGCATTTTATCCAGTGAAAGCTTCAGAAGATCCTGTTTTTCAAACTCAATTGAGCCATTAGGGATATCGGCATTAGCATCAAGTTGCCGAATAATTGACGTAATCAAAGTGGACTTCCCACAACCACTCTCACCAACTACACCAACAATTGAACCCCTTGATATATCAAGATCAATATTTCTTAAGGCTTTCAATTTACCTCGATCAGTTTGATAATTAACCGACAAATCACGAATTTTTAGAATGTTATCACTCATAGTAATTTTCTAAGCTTGGGGTCGAGCAAATCACGCAATGATTCACCAAGAAAAGTAAAGCCAAGTGTGGCTAAAACTAATGGAATAGAACCAGCAATAATTGGCCAAGGAGTATTTCGAATTAAAGAGAAGCCATCATTCAAAATACTGCCCCAGGAAGGAGTTGGTGGTTTAACACCCATACCAAGAAAACTCAAGCCAGCCTCTAATGCGATAACGGTTGGAATATCCATTGATGCGAGAATGAGGAGTGGTCCAAGAATATTTGGTAATAGATGTATTGATAGGATTCTAAGTAACGATGCGCCCATAAGCTTTTCTGCCTTGACAAAGTCCTTCGATTTAATAGTCAGTGTTTGAGTTCGAACAATACGACCGTAATTTGGTATCGAGCTCACAGCAACTACAAAAATTACTGTAGTTATAGAGGGGCCCACCGCTGTAACTGCAGCTAGTGCTAACATAATAGTAGGAACTGAACGAATAGTATCAAATAAAAGCATAATAGAATTATCAAGCCAAGCTGGGCCGTAACCAGCAATCAATCCTAGTACGATTCCCACAATTAGAGCTAATCCAATTGTTAGAAATGCAACCTTTAAAGCAACTTGGCCACCAAATAGTACTCTTGAAAATAAGTCCCTCCCAAGCTGATCAGTGCCCAGCAGGTGATTAACTGATGGCCCTTGAAGACGATCCATGATATTAAGTTGAATTGGATCATAAGGAGCAAATATTGGCGCACCTAATGCACTGATTACCATTAAGGTAACTAAGCATAGTCCAATTAATCCAAGTGGATCTGAAGATATTTTTTTGATTACACCTTTCATAACTACCTTACAAGTTATCTCTGATTCGAGGATCTAACGAAGCGTTTACTAGATCTGATATTGTTGTACTAATGACAAACAAACCTGTACTGATAAACACAGACCCCATTACTACAGGATAGTTTCGGGTCGTAATCGATTCAATAATTAACTTACCAAGGCCAGGACGAGCAAACACAACTTCAGTTAATACTGCAGCTGAGAGTAGAAAGCCCATACCTACTCCAATAACTGTAACAGTTGGTAATATCGCAATCTTTAAAGCATAACGATAGACTATAGTAAACTCAGTTAACCCATATGCTCGTGCGGTTCGGATATGATTTTCACCTAACACTTCAAGCATCGATGCACGAACTAAGCGAGATAAATAGCCAACCCAAGATATACCAATTGCAAATGCTGGCAAGACAAGATGAGTCGCCTGATCAAAGAAATCTCCTTTATCTCCAGCCCCTATTGCAGGAAACCACTTAAGGGTGACAGAAAAAAAAAGCAATGAATACAATGCAACAACAAATGAAGGTGCAGTAATGCAAGCGACAGAAATAACACCAGTAACTCGATCTGCTAATGTGTTGCGATGTAAGGCTGAGTAACAACCAAGAGGAATACCAATAAGCATGGCGCCAAAAATGGCACTAAAAATAAGCCAAAGAGTATAAGGTAATTGACCAAAAACAATTTCTGTAACTGGTCGACTAGATAACACATCAACTCCCAAGTCTCCTTTAAGAATATTGCCTAAAAACTTCATGAGTTGAATTACTAGGGGCTGGTCAAGACCCATCCGCATTGAAATATCAGCTATCATTTCGGGAGTTGCCCTAGGGCCAAGCATAATTCTGGCTGGATCACCTGGCACAAGATGAATCATAAAAAACATTAGAGTCATAGCCACTCCAATGATCAAAATACCAAGAAAAATTCGTTTTATAAAATAAAGTAACACAGTATTTATCTAGTTTAGCTCCGAGTTTAAGAAAATTAAATTCATAATAAAACAATCTCTTGATTTGAACTTAAGACTCAACTGAAGTTTCTCTTGTTAACTCTATTAATTTCTTTGAAAAGAGGAAGGCCTGAGGATACAGGCCTTCCAATTAAACTTTATTAGTTGTTAGAAAAATATCGGAAAAGCGGGAGTCCGTCAGGCCTAAATCCAGGATTAACTGAATTACTGTAAATAACAGGTGTCGCCTCATGAGTTATGAAGCGATATGCTCCACTATTTTCCATTATATCCTGCATACGCTGGTACATTTGGCCACGCTTCGTATTATCAACCTCCGACTTTGCTGCAACCTCTAACGTGTCAAATGCAGCATCACTAAAACGCTCCCAGTTCCAGACACCCTTTTGCGAGGTAACAAACCAAGCCGTCGCATATGAAGGATCTGGCGCCATTGAGTAGCGATTAAGGATTAACTGAATATCCTTGTATCGATCACCTGCAGTATCATCACCAAGTGACCAGAAAGCACCTGATTCATGCAGATTAATGTCAAGTGTAATGCCAACCTGGGCAAGGTTCGCTTGGATAACTTGAGCAGTAGTCACATTGGCTGTCTTATTTAAAATATCAAGTGTTACCCTAATATCACCAGACAAACCAGAAGCAACTAAGTATTCCTTTGCCTTAGCAACATTCGCCTCAGGAGCAACAAGACTTTCAGATCGGTGACCAACCAAACCTGGTGCAATAATACCGGTCGATGGAACTGCTGCACCAAAGTAGGAAGCCTGCATAATTGACGGTACATCAATAGCATGTTGAATCGCCTTTCTCAAGTTCTGATTAGATAAGAGTTCGTTTTCAACATTCATTCCGACCCAAACATAGAAAAGTGATGGATATTCTTCAATAATTGAGTTCGCTGGTGGCGAAGCTTTCAGATTTTCTACTGAGCTCATAGGAACACGAGTGTAGTGAATATCACCCGCCTCAAAAGCCAATTGTGCCGTACTTTCATCATCTATTGGGATAACATGAATTTCATTAAGTGGCGACTTTCCACCATGCCAGTCTGGATTACTCACAAAAATAGTTTTCTGCTTGGGCTGCCATTCTTTGAGTAGGTAAGGCCCTGAAACACTAGGTGTTGTAGTGCCTACTTTTCCGTCGACAGATTCCCAGGCTTTTTTACTGATAATATTACCAACAATGTAAGGTAAAGCAATAGTCCAAGCAGGTGGATAAGGCTCGTTAAAAACAATTGTGCCTTCGTATTTGCTATTGACAACTACTTCTTTAAGTGGACCCCAATCGGGTGAGTTTGTAGATTTAACTTCGCTATCCACAATACGCTCGAAAGAATACTTTACATCTTCGGCAGTCATTTCACCAAAACCATTGGTGAACATGATGCCTTCTTTTAATTTGAAATCGATTGTAGTCGGACTAGTCTGCTCGATTGATTCAGCAGCATCAAGATTATAGCCCCACTCTCTGCCAGGTTTAAATTGAATAAGCTTGCTATATATAAGGCCATGTATCTCTTCATCAAAGACACCACCTGAAAAAGCCGGATCAAGAGATTTGAGATCAGAGTAAGTTCTAACTTTAACAACATCTGCTGCAAAAGTAGATAAGCTGGAAAGTCCAAACACACTAATAAATAGTGCAATTATTGCTGTTTTAAATTTCATTTTTTTCTCCTTTTATTAAAAACTTATAAAGAACATCAATTAAATATGCTCTTTAAATCAACATCTTATAACATACATACTAATATATCAAGAAACTTCTAAGTGTTACTAACTAGATAATACATCAATATTGATAATTTTAAAATTTCGCACTATTCAAATAAATGAAGCATAATTATGCTTCACAATGCTTCACTTTTTTTATAAAAAATTATATTTTTCCAACTTCATTTTTTTGTCAAATGGGAACATTGGTTTTGGTAGTTGAGAAAAATTGAACTGTGAATAATCTGAGCTACAGACACCAGGCCCTGCTGCCATAATAATTTTATTAGTAATTGATTCAAACCCAGCTCTGAAATGGACACGAGATTTAATCAACATAAACTGGCTTTCTTCGGGGATTAGTCCTGCATGAATAAAAAGTTCTGGCCCATATGGTTCCCATCCCTCCTCAGATATTACAATTATTGCTGAACCAATATCGAAAACAACGGTACGGCCTAGACAAACTTTAAGGCCTGTTTGAACTGGTGATGTAATTGTAAAACAACCATCAGTGATTTTTTTAACAATACCCTTACAATTGAGACCATGTCCAATTTGATTGATAGAGGGTACAGAATATTTACCACCAATTGTTAGAGTCATCTCATTGCCTTCTCCACAATTAATTAATTGGTCAACTGCCTCTGGATCACGGATTGGTGCCACAATTATTCCAGTTAGGCCTTGTCTCAACATTTCATCTAAAACACTCATGTCGTCAGCACTTCCTCCAGAACCGGTATTATCTCCATGATCAACAATTAGTACAGGGTGAGATTTAATTTTCTTAGCTTTTTCAATGGATTCAGATAACGGTAAAGGTGTATAGATAAAATCATACCGACGCTCCCACGCCATAGCACAGATTTGACCAACTAAACCCTTACCGAGATGATTTTTAACTGGCTCAACAGTTAGTACACTCAAAGAAACATGGGGTATGTCAGCGTAAGAAAAGCCGCCGAAGACGGATGCGTTAAGAATATCTGTATTATATTCACCTTCAATTGCCAATTCCATAATATCTTTCATCGGCTGATGCCATGTTGCTTGCATCATCATATGCGTCATCATCGGAAGTGGCTGCCAGCAAATTTTAGTTTCTATGCCCTGTTTTAAACAATTTATCAACGACTTTGCCGCACGCTTACCTGTTTCCCTCATATCAATATGCGGGTAGGTTCGATAGCCATCAATAACATTACAATTTTCTACCATGGTTGAAGTAACGTTTGCATGAAAGTCTAATGCAACCGCAACTGGTATCTCAGGAGCAGTTTTACGAATCCGGCGTAACAATTCACCCTCTCCATCATCATAACTCTCCGTGACCATTGCTCCATGTAAGTCTAATAAGACAGCATCACAGCCATCTTTAACAGCATTACAAATTTTTTTACAAATGAAATTAAATGCATCATCATCAACAATTCCACTTGGCTCGGAATATGCTGCAATAGGCACAACATACTCAACATCATATGAGCGAGCTATATCGAGTAATCCTGCAAACGCCATATCGGCATCACCATATAAGTCAATAGCTTGCTTATCAGAAGGCGGCTTCTGCAATCCAACAACTCTGCTAAAAGCATCTAAACTAGTTGGAAGCAGAGAAAACGTATTCGTTTCATGTTGCATCATTGCTATAACAACTTTCATAATCAAATTCTATTGTTTGTGATTGATGGGTATATACTACAGATTGTAATTTGATTCTACAATTTCGCAATTGCGAATATCCTGACGCACTTAAGCGCCAATCTAGAGCCATAATGTTATTTCTTTAATTTTTTCAGTAATTGAAAATTAATTGACTCAAGAAAAACCTCTAGGTAGCTTTTCCTGAGATTTATGATGATGAATTTGGACACCATTTTCTAAAGCCTTGAGGCTACTATTTAAATAAAAATACTCTGCATCACAAGTTACCTTCAGCTGAGTATAAACATTAACATTCCAACCAGGGCGTGATTGATTTGAATGCCAAGAACATTCACTCATTGCAGAATATGGGTCATCAGGTAATATACTGTGCGTCTCATTACAGGATTCACCCACAGTTAGATTGTGTTCTAAAAAGGTAAACTCACCAAAATCATCATTGATGCTCGTTGTCACAAGACCATCTTTTGCATCTATTTGTATTAAACGCTCATGCTTTTCTGGCCTAATTTTTTTGGTTTTCTTAACTGGGCAAACATACCCCTGACCTAAATCTCGAACTAAAGTTGCACTTCGATCATGACAAGGTATAGTTAAACAAGAAGATGCTAAATCTAAAGTCAATTTTGCCTTTTTTGGTGCAGGCCAAATCAACGGGAAATAAGCAGTTGAAACTGCTAAACGAAGTTTGTGTCCAGCAGGAATTTCATAACCTGTATCATCGAATTTAATGGAAACATCCATTACTTCTCCAGGCACTACTATCTTTGGACAATCTAAACCATTTCGCATAGCAAGATTGAGAACACCATAACTAATTCTTTTACTACTTCCACTGGGAGAAACATCACAAAGGCGAACAACTACTTGACCACAATCCTGATCACTTGTGATAGCTAACTTTAATTCACTAGCTCCCAGTATAGAAATGGAATTTTCAAGCGGTTCTGTATCAAAGCATATGCTATTAATATCATCTAGGCGTTGATCTGTTGGAAAATCAGGTCCACACCATATTACACAATATTCACCACTTGATGAGCCAGTAGTCAGAGGGCTCTGAACAGAAACTGAACCCTTTGTTCTAAGATTAGTTAGCTGGCCACTGGGACTTAAATTAAAATCAACTGTATGACTTTGAAGCGGCCACTGATTTCCCTCTACCCAGATACCAGGTCTTTCTTCATAGCTCGTTTGAGGTGGAACAGAGTCTTGGATATACGCAGCAATAACTGCTTCATCCATAATGCCATTATTGATTCCCTTCAGCCAATAATCCCACCAGCGTTTAGATTCACCTAAAAAATCCATCTCTGGCTTAGGTGATGCAAAATTTGGGTATTTATGAGCCCAAGGGCCAATCAGTGCTTTTTTTGGGCTAGACAAGCCTTGCATCATGCGTGGAATCGCAACTGAATAGGCATCGCCCCAACCACCCACACAATATACTGCAGCCTCAATTGCAGAGTAATCTTCATTAATTGAGCCATGTTTCCAATATGCATCTTTGTAGGTATGTTCTAGCCAATTTTTTGCAAAGAATGGCATGTTTTGCAATCGTTCTAGCCAATGCTCACGCCATGTCTCAGGCAGTAATAATGGATCTGGGGACTTTGCCATATAACCAGAGATTGTTGAAGCCCAGCTAAAATTTTCTATTAATAAAGCTCCTCCACGGTAATGAATATCATCGGCATACCTGTCGTCTGTGGAGCAAACGGTTATGATTGCCTTTAATGCAGATGGCCTCATAGCTGCGACCTGTAAGCAGTTAAAACCGCCCCAAGATTTGCCCATCATACCAACCTTGCCACTACACCAATCTTGATTTTCAAGCCAGCCAATTACTTCAACAGCATCATCTAACTCTTGTTGTAAATATTCATCAAGTAACAAGCCATCAGATTCACCACTTCCACGAATATCTACTCTCACACATGCATAACCAAAAGCAGCCCAATACGGGTGCATTTGCTCATCACGAATAGCTGTACCATCTCGTTTTCGATAGGGAATATATTCTAAAATAGCTGGCACTGGTTGCTCAATGGCATTGATTGGAAGCCAAGCACGTGCTGCAAGTTTTATGCCATCAGCAAGCGGGATAAAGAAATGTGTCCACTCTTCAATGGCTTCAGTAAATTCAGGAATATTTTTCATTATATAAATTGTAAGAGATTTTTTACTTAGTTTTCACAAAAAAATATTTTTTCTTGAATGTTTATAGTAATAGAAGAATCCTTTAAAAATATTAAATCAAAGAAAGATCTCAAAATGATTGGTGGGAATATTCGTTACCAATTAGGGCAATTCAAAAAATTCAGCTTTTTTATTTGCTGACTTTTTTTGAGCCAATATTACACCAATAATAACTATAATTGCACCGATAGTTTGATTCCAAATCCAACTACCGCCAATAAGAAAGA
>Ga0302134_10001276_pt1 | contig 11834 bp, 8 predicted proteins | sample CB9_SCM_MG_FD_203123 | JGI IMG/M metagenome (GOLD analysis project Ga0302134, IMG submission 203123) | Marine microbial communities from Western Arctic Ocean, Canada - CB9_SCM | ecosystem: Environmental > Aquatic > Marine > Oceanic | place: Canada: Western Arctic Ocean | collected 2017-09-19
ATTCGGTCGTGGGAATAGGGGTGCAGAAGTCGATGGTTTCCTGACCGTTGACAACTCCAATTTTGATGGAAGTTCCGCCGAAATCGATACCAATTGAAAGTGGTTGATTAGACATAGTGGTATGCAGGGTGGTGAGTTAGAAAGTTTTCTAGAGGAGGTGAGAATCAAAAATTGAGGCAAGCGATAATTCGCAATCCATCGAGTGTCAGCAGAGGGGCTAGCTTGGTCATTTCTTGTAGATCACGGGTAATCAGGGGGGCATCACCTCCGGTGGCAACTACGACGAGATCGGCAGGTAGTTCCTTGCGCAGGTTGCGGAGGATTTCACGAACGAGTCCACGGTAGCCATAGACGGCTCCCGCGAGCATGGCTTCTTCAGTAGTTTTTCCAATGGCACGTTTGGGCTCCTCAAGTTGGATGTGCGGAAGCAGGGCGGTGCGCCGAGCGAGCCCTTCGGTCATCGATGCTAGCCCGGGCGCGATGACTCCACCTTGATAGGAGGCTTGTGCTTCTCCCGTGTTCTCCGGATCGTCTGCTGCGATCACATCGAAGGTAACGGCAGTACCAAAATCCAACACGATGCATGGGCTACCGTAGAGGACATGGGCCCCTACTGCGTTAGCAAGGCGATCGGCACCGATTTGTTCAGGTTTGGGATAGCTGATACGGATCGGAAGTTTGCTCTTGTAGCTAAGTTGATGGCAGGGTTTGTCACCGAGGAATGATTCCAAAATAGCGGCTTTATTTGGAACTACGGAGCTGATGATGGAAACATCCCATTCGATATCTTCGAGAGCCTTGTTTAATGATTCGGGAGAAATTTCCGGTGTCGGAATGATGGTTCGCCAATTGAGAAGTTCGTCTCGGCTAGCGAGTGCGAACTTGGTTCGGGTATTGGAGTTATCGACAAGGAGAATGCGCATAGCTGGAAAATCTGCAGGAGAATAAGGTGGTAGAGGGGGGAATGGAAAGTCCTATACCCTAAAAAAGGAGACAAAAAACCGGGAGGGCGATTATCGCCCTCCCGGTGGAGTAGTTGTTATGAAGGGGCCTATGGGTTATAGGCTGGAACACCGTGCTCGGCAACATCCAGACCTTCAGCTTCTTCTGCCTCATCCACTCTTACACCCATGACTAGCTTGATCACGTAGAACAGGGCGAATGAGAAGACGAATGCGAAGGTGCAGACTGCGAGGATTCCGATAACCTGTGAGGTGAAGTTGGCACCTCCGAAGAAGGCGACGGCTAGAGTTCCCCAGATACCACAGACACCGTGAACGGAAATGGCACCGACAGGATCGTCGATTTTGATTTTATCGAAGAACAGGATGGAGAAGACAACCAGCACTCCGGCTACACCACCTGCGACGAGGGACATGGAAGGGGAGATGGCGTCGGCACCAGCGGTGATACCGACCAGTCCAGCGAGGAATCCGTTGAGTGCCATCGAGAGGTCAGGTTTCTTGAGCACTATCCATGAGGTAGCGATACAGGCGAGGGCTCCGGCGCATGCTGCGAGTGCAGTGGTTACGAAGACAGTGGACACGCCCTGGGCATCAGCTGAGAGGACGGATCCTCCGTTGAAGCCAAACCATCCGAGGAAGAGGAGGAATGCACCGATGGTAGCAAGTGGAAGGTTGGAAGGTAGGATAGGCTTGAGACCAGATTTGGTATACTTACCTTTACGTGGTCCGAGAACGATGACGCAGGCAAGGGCTGCGAAGCCGCCAAAGGCGTGAACGACGGTTGAGCCAGCGAAGTCGTAGAAGGCAGCATCTCCACCACCGAGGCGGCTAAGGAAACCTGTGCCCCAGTGCCATGAACCAGCGATTGGGTAGGCGATTGCGACGAGTACCGTAGCAAAGATAAGGAAGGAGGGCAGTTTAACGCGCTCAGCAACGGCACCAGAAACGATGGTAGCCGCTGTGGCGGCAAACATCGCCTGGAAGATGAAGTCAGCCCAGTAGGTGTAGCCCGGGTTATACTCTGAGGTGAAATTTGCGGCAGTTCCAGGCTCGGCACCAGCGGGACCGCCGATAGCAAGGACGCCGTCGATTAGCCATTCACTAGGGTAGTGGGTGTTGAATCCTATAACGAAGTAGGTGATCACGCCCATCGCAATGATGAAGGAGTTCTTGAAGAGGATGTTGACCGTGTTTTTCCTCTGGCACAGGCCGGATTCCAAACTGGCAAACCCGAGGTGCATCAGGAAGACCAGTGCGGCGGATATAAGGATCCAGAGGTTATTGAGGGCGAACTTAACGTATTCGGCGCTTCCTTCGAACTTTTCGTATTCGGTAGGTTCATCTGCTGCGAGCAAAGTGCCTGCTCCGAGTAAGAGGAGGGATGCGGGTAGTATTGATTTGATAGTCATGGACTGTTGTTTTTGTTGTTTGGACAACTCCTCCAAGCATGAGGCGTGCCAAGAATGGTTTTGGAGGGTGGGAAAAATAATTCTAGAGGTTGGCACGCCCTGTGCTGAGTTCTACACGCGCGAAGGTCATAGGTAGCCAATTTATGTGGAAACTATTTCCAAAAAATAGGTCGGAGTGATCTGCAAACGCGCGAAACCACAGACAAAACTATGAAAAAGCTAAAAACTTACTTAATGCCGCTGCTCGTGCTCATGCTGAGTTCATCCTTTGCCTTTGCTGGAGAAGAAGTGCCTCAACCTGATTCAGGCGATACCGCATGGATGCTGACTTCATCCCTCTTGGTACTGATGATGTGTCTGCCTGGCCTAGCTCTATTTTACGGAGGCCTGGTGAGATCGAAAAGCGTCCTGAGTATCTTTGTGCAATGTTTTGTCTTGGCCGGTGTGATGTCAATGATCTGGGTAATCTTCGGTTACTCAGTTGCATCGGGTGATTCACAAGGCGGACTATTTGGATGGGATAGCGGAAAGCTGTTCTTGGATCATATCACTTCCAATAACAACGGTCAGGGAGAATTGAGTGGTTCAATACCTGAGTCTGTTTTTGTGATGTTCCAGATGACGTTTATCATCATCAGTCCTGCCATTATTGTAGGTGCTTTTGCCGAACGTATTAAGTTTAGCGCGATGCTGATTTTCACAAGTATCTGGACCGTGATTTCGTATTTGCCGATGTGGCACATGGCATGGGCCGACGGTGGCGCATTTCATACGGAGGGGTTTTTGATGTCGGGAGCTCAAGGTGCTATTGATTTTGCTGGAGGAAACGTCGTGCATATCAACGCGGGTATTGCCGGTTTGGTTGCTTGTATTATGGTTGGTAAGAGAAAAGGTTTCCCTGGGCCGTCACTGGTTCCTCATAATGTGCCATTCGTTCTTGTTGGTGCCGCACTGCTGTGGGTCGGTTGGTTCGGCTTTAATGCTGGCAGTGCCGCCGGTGCAAACTTCGATTCAGGATTAGCGATGCTAGTAACTCAAGTTGCCGCAGCTGCAGCGATTATTGGGTGGGTTGTCATCGAATATATCGTGGTGAAAAAAGTGACAGCTGTTGGTGTTGCCACAGGTGCGGTTGCAGGATTGGTCGCGATTACCCCTGCTGCTGGATCTACGGATGTTATGGGCGCCTTGGCGATAGGCCTGATCTCAGGCGTTGTTTGTTTTCTAGCCGCCACCAAGCTGAAAAATGCCTTAGGGTATGACGATAGCTTGGATGTGTTCGGTGTGCACGGCATAGGAGGAATCGTTGGAGCATTGCTTTCAGGGGTCTTTATCCGCGAAGGTTTTCAGGTGAACGATGTGGTTGTTACAGGCGGCGTATCTCAGCTTTTCATTCAGGCAAAAAGCGTCGTTGTTACGATTCTCTGGAGCGGAGTTGCTTCAGTGATAGCCATCTTTTGTGCTAAAATAGTATGCCGAGGACTACGTGTTGAGGAAGATATCGAACATGGAGGTCTCGACCGTAGTGAACACGGTGAGGAAGCCTACAACTGGGAGGCATAAGTTTTCATAGTTATTCATCAAGTCGGAGTCTCGAGAGGGGCTTCGGCTTTTTTGTGGTTTTATGAACGTAAAGTTGGCACGGTGCTTGCTTAGTTTATGGTGATTATGAAACATACGCTAAAAAGTATAATGATGGGCGGAGGGCTTCTTGCCTTTACCGCAGTTCCAGCTTCTGCTGAAGTCGAAGTTGAAATCACCGCCGGTTATCACTCAATTTATGAGTGGCGCGGTCAAGATTTCGGTGAAGATATGGGCGACGCTGGCGCAGAGCTCTCCACTGAATTGGGTAATGGCATTACCCTGACTGCTGGTGCATGGTATCAGGACAATAGTGGGAATTCCAGTGGTCCCGGTTTTAACGAGCTTGACCTCTACTTTGAGTTGAGTAAGAGCTTTGGTAAGATTGACGTTGCTATCGGTTACACCAACTATCTCTTCCCAGATTCTCCCAGTGCAGCAGGGCTCGACACACACGAAGTTTACTTAGGTCTGTCGACTGAACTAGAGAATGGCATCGGACTTAGCCTGACCTACTACCATGATACTGATGCGATCGACGCTGGGTACCTTGAGTTTGAAGTTACCAAGAGCATTGAAATTCCCAACAACTCAAATGTGAGCATCGACCTCTCTGCAGGTGCTGCTTGGAGTTTTGGATTCTCGCCTAACGTGAATGGTAATAACCGTGGTGCCGTTGAAGGCTTTAACCATTTCTTTGCAAGTGTTGCAGTGCCAGTGGTAATCACTGAAAATATTACTCTGACTCCTTACCTCAAGTATGTGGGTGCTGACAGCAACTTCGCGAACGCAAAAGGAGCAACAGTAAGCGATGACCTGTTCTACGGAGGTGTTTCTCTTTCTTACTCCTTCTAATTAATTTAACTGAATTACAATTATTCAGTTTGTCTGGTAAATGGGGATTCGCTTCGTGCGAATCCTCATTTTTTGTCGGCTTTACTGGTCGTCTTTGCAGGCGACGTAATCATTTCCACGCTTTGATTTAAGAATATCAAAGGGGGTGCCGCAATACATGCAGCGCCAACGTTGGGTGAAGACCACGTTGAAGACGGCTGTTGTGCCGTAGTTGAGGGGTTTTATCCGGAACGATTTCTGGTGTTTGTGCGCCATGTTATCTAGAAACGGAGTACACTTGCATAGTGGACAGTTTGCGTTTCTTCGTTTGAAGTATGCGACGGTCCAGAATAAGCCGCACATGGGAAGGAGTGCTGCCAATGTATAGGCTGCACCGGTGTTTAACTCCACCGGAGCAATGGCAAAGGAAATGACGCTCGTTAGGAAAGCGATCAAACTCAAATAGAAGATAAGTGACGCCAAGACGGCTACCACGAAAGGTCTTTTATAGGTGACCGATCGCGCGCGCTGCTGCATAGAGAGCTTTTTGCGTGTCTCGGCAGCTCTGCTTGATGACTGTAAAGCTGTAGGCATAGATATTTAAGGGTCATTAATATCCTATAAAAGCGGACTAATGACAAGGTTAACTATCCAGACTTCCCCCAGAAGGGGATATTTATCGCGTCAAAAGAGGTGCAATCACAAGGCTGACAATCGCCATCACGTTGATGAGAATATTCATCGAGGGGCCAGAGGTGTCTTTGAATGGATCACCTACGGTATCACCAACCACACAGCCTTTGTGGGTCTCGGAGTTTTTGCCACCGAAGTGACCGTCCTCAACATACTTCTTCGCATTGTCCCAGGCTCCGCCTGCGTTGGACATAAACAGGGCCATAAGAATGCAGCCAAGTAGAGCTCCGCATAGGGTTCCGGTGAGGGCGATGGCTCCTTCTCCTGGTCCGCCTATAAAGTTAAATCCAAAGCCGACAACAATGGGTGTTCCCACGGCGAGCACGGCGGGCAGGATCATTTTTCTGGTGGCCGCACGTGTGGCGATGTCGATGCATTTGTCAGAATCAGGTTCGCCTGTGCCTTCGAGTAGTCCGGGGATTTCGCGGAACTGGCGCCGGATTTCGTTGATCATTTCAAAGGCTGCGCTACCCACGGCTTCCATGGTGATGGCTCCATTGACAAAGGGAACGACGCCGCCGATGAAGAGGCCTACGAAGAAGGTCCGTAAAACAGCTTCGTCTGCAAAGTTGAAACCTTCACCTACTCCGGACTTTTTGATGAAGGCGGTGATCAAGGCAAGTGCGGCAAGTCCAGCGGCACCGATGGCGAATCCTTTACCGATCGCTGCGGTGGTATTTCCCACGGCATCGAGTCCATCGGTGATTTTACGTGTCTCAGGGCCCATGGCGCTCATCTCGGCAATGCCGCCTGCGTTATCAGCTACAGGGCCGTATGCATCGATCGCCATCGTGATACCAACGGTTCCAAGCATGCCGACGGCAGCGAGTCCCACGCCGTAGAGGCCGGCGAACTCGTAGGAAATATAAACGGTGGCTGCGAGTGTTAGTAGGGGAATGGCAACGGATTTAAGTCCGACGGAAAGGCCGCTGATCATCACCGTAGCGACTCCGGTTTCACCTGATTTGGCAATGTCGCGGATGGGCTGCCCTCCCGTGTAATACTCAGTGATGAGGCCAATGATAATACCTCCCACGGCACCACAGAGCACCGCTAAGGCAATGTTAGAGCTAAAGCCCTGCATGTTGGTGTAGCCGAAGGTGGCAACGACAAAGATGATCGCAGCTCCAATCGTGCCGATGCGTAGGGCACTGGCTGGGTTTTTGGACGACATCATTTTAACGAGAAAAATTCCGAGCACGGAGCAGAGCAGGCCGACGGTGGTGAGGGCAAGAGGAAGAAACATCAGATCACCCGCCTTGTCAGCGGTGGTTCCGAGTTTCTCAAGTAGGGCCGAGTTCTTGACCGTGTCAGCAGCAATTGCGCCAGCAATCGCTACCGTGGCAATTTGAGCACCGCAGTAGGATTCAAAGATATCAGATCCCATACCGGCAACATCACCGACGTTGTCGCCAACGTTATCGGCGATCACGCCTGGGTTACGAGGATCGTCCTCCGGAATTCCGGCTTCGACTTTTCCGACGAGGTCAGCACCGACATCTGCAGCTTTAGTGAAGATTCCACCACCGACGCGATAGAAGAGTGCGACCAGTGATGCTCCCATTGCGAAGCCTTCCATGATTTCAGCGACGTGATGATTGTCTTTGTAAAAATAGAATAGTCCACCGAGCCCGATGAGGCCCATGGACGCAACCGTAAGTCCCATGACCGAGCCACCGAAGAATGCGACGCCGAGCGCATCGGCTTGTCCGTTATCGCGTGCTGCGATGGTGGTGCGAACATTGGCGCGTGTCGCCGTGAACATACCCACGAATCCTGCAAAGGATGATGCGAGGCAACCAAGAACGAAGGCCAGTGACTGTTGTTTTCCGTAGGCACTTTCCTGAAAAAAGAAGAGTAGAATGGCAATAACGCTGGCAAAGAAGGAGATGAGTATAAACTCGCGCTTCATGAAGACCATGGCACCTTTTTGAATTTTTCCAGCAATTTCAGCGACCTTACCTTCGCCTCCTGGGCGCTTAAGGATATTCGCAAGGATCAGAAATGCGATGACTAGGCCTGCGATGCCTGCGAATGGTGTTACAATTGGATTCATGGGGGACGGTTGTTATGTCTTATGGGGTGAAAACAAAAAGCGGGGGACGATATGCCCCCGCTTGATGTAGAGGCGATGAGCATATGAGCAGAGGACTCCGTTGCAAGAAAAAGATAGGGAATCTTACCATTTCTCTTAAACCATAAAAAAGCCCTATACCTCGTGAAAGGCAAAGGGCTTTGGTATGAAGTTAGATTCTAAAAATGATCTGGATTAATCCAGGGAAACGTCATCGTCGATCGAGCCGGATACGGAAGGTTCAGATGGGCGATTATTTTCATTAGGGAGGATGCGATCAACGAGGCGGTCGATTCCCTTTTGAGCACGTTTGCTATCAGGGTAAATACTCTTGGCTTCAAGATACCATGTCATGGCCGATCCCGTTTGTGGGTTGAGATCATTTTCTTCGAACTCTTTAGCTCGTGTCAGAGCTACGGTGAAATTCGCAACTTTAGAGGATAGTTTCTCAAGTTGGCGAAGCAGTTCAGGGTCCTTGGGGAACTCATCACGCAAGCTTGCAAGTGACTCCCAGGCGGCGAAGTCATTTCCAATTTTGGAAAATTCACTCGCTTGGATGAGGGACCCATCGATGCGGTGGATGTTGCGGATGATCTGCTCCACGGCATCCTTACGCTTGGCGTCGTCTTTAACTACGGGGACAAACTCATACTGGCGCTTGAAGATCTCACGGAAGTTATCCTCGCTCAAGAGTCGGTCAAAGTCATTGAGCAGATTCTGAGCGATGTCACCAGTGGCAAGCATGGCATCGAGCCGTTTATCGACTTCTTTGAGCCGTGGGTTAGTAGGCCAGACGGCGGTGGCATTTTTTAGCTCTTGTTCGAACTTGGCTTCGTCACCTTTGAGTAGCGCGATCTGAGCCGACCGAATATGTCCGTCGGAAACGCGAGTGTAGGCCGCAATAGCTCCTTCGGCTTTGGTGGAATCGAAATCCTTAGAACGCTTTTTAAGTGCTTCGAGTAAAATCTTGGCACGTGAGTAATCGTGTACGTCCATGGCATTCACCAGTGAGTGCCCATCGCGCACATACTCGAGGATCATCCGGCGATCATCACCAGGCACGGTTTGCACGGCAGGGAGGAATTCACCGATGGCGAAGGCTTCCGTTAGGCGTTTGGATGCGCTGTGAAGTTCGTTGTGGCTAATGTGATTATGAAAGGCGGCTACGAAAGTGGTTACCTTACGCATGGCTTCATTAGCTGCGGAGTCGAGTCCGGTGACTGTGGGATCGACACCAAGGCCTTCACTGAAGAACTTGGAGACGTCGGAGCCTTGTTTCAGTCGCATCTTATTGTCGCCATCACGGAAGATCAGGTTGTAGAAACGTGTGCCGATCACTACGTGCTCGAATCTGCGCTGGACAAAGAGCTGGGCAAGTAGCGCTTGATACTGGATTTTCGCTTGGAGAATGTCTATATTGTCCTTTGCTTGATGGAGTTTTTTAAGTGCTTCGATTTCGAGAACACGCTTCTGCAAGTCCTGCTCCTCATAGGAGCCTCCAGTGGGAGTATTCGTTGTTTTCTTCTTACCTTTTCCGCCGCTCTTGGGAGCAGGGTTTTCTACGATGTTACTCTTTTTCGAAAGAACATGGAGGTTATAGACGAGGCGCTTTCTTTCCTTTTCCATGTCTTGGATATACTGCTTGGAGTTTTTGACGGATCCTTTAGAGAGCATCGCGGAATAGATTGCGTTCGATAGAGAATCGCAAATTTTTCCATCGCCAGGGTAGGATGATGCACGGGGTAACAGAGCAAAACCATTACGCAGCTTCTGAGGAATGGAAACACCCTTGGTGTGCGGCGAGACAGCCGTTAGGATGGCATCGATGGTTTCACGGTATTCCTTGGCGGCTGGGGAAGTGTTCGGAGTGTCAGCAAGGTAGGCCTCGAATTGTCCACCAAGTCGGTTATCTCCAAGGTTGAAGGTATGACCCATGAAGCTGACTGTTTCTTGGGTAGGATCAATAAAGGGGACTTCGCTCCCATACGGGGACTTGGATTCATTTTTCTGACGGACAATTGTGGTGTCGCCACCCCCGTTGTTCGACGCCGCAGGTTTACTGCCGCCGCCGTTTCCAGGGTTATATACCTGCGCTCCGATGGGGAGCACTAGGCTGGGAATGGTCGCCAGCAGGATGATGGTTTGATTTTTCATAGGTCGTAGGATTGCTAGGTGGTGTTGTTCTTAGAGGATTCCGTAGTTTACTGCGCTTTTACATCCAATGCAACGGGTAAACCCTCACGATTGATTTCAACTTTGAATGTGTAGCTGTGGCCTCGTTCGAGGTTTACTTTGTCGATTCCAGAAGGCACCTTGATGGGGATGGTGCCCTTACCCTGTTCGCCTTGATCAACGGAAAGGCTGACCATTTGTCCCCGATCAGCCGTCCATTTGATTTTTTCTGCGATTTCACCCGTGACCCGGTATTCGTTACCACTCAGGCTGGTCGCTCCGTTTTTCATATCAGAAACCGAAAGTTCACTGAGTCCAGAGAAGTGCTGGCTGCGTTTATCGAGGATGAATTTACCGGCAACGAGGGCGGCGATGACGGCGACGGCAACGATGATGTAGACGGCGAGGTTACTTTTTTTACCTGTAGAAGAGGATCGAGATCTGCGAGACATAGGATGATGTAGGTGTGTAGGGTACGATTATTCAGAAATATGGGAAAATACCACAATAAGAGTGTAAAGATTTGGTAAAGTGGATCTTAAATCACTTAGTCCCAATGGTGGCGCTTCAGGCCGATATACGAGGCAATGAGGCCGATGGCAATGTGAATGAGTAACAGATACATACACGCGCTGGACGGCTGAAAGGACGTCTCAGTGACTGCATCAATGGCATTGCGGTAGCTCGGGTTCATAGAATCAATACTGCCGGACCACGCCCAGTAGGCTGAGATGAATGGTCGGGTGATAGATTCCATACTTTCAGGTAGAGCCAACACAGCTCCAGAGAGCGGAAGCTGGAAGCCCACGAGATAGATCGAGAGAAGCGACGACTGCTCAGCCGTTTTCATCAGTGAGGAAATACCTAGGCAGACGAAGGTCATGGCTGCGTTGATCAAGATAAGGAAGACGGTGTGGTCAAGGAATCCGGCTTCGCTTCCATCCGGAAACTTCCAGAACTGCTGGACAAAGATCGCCATCCAGAGCGATTGAATCAAGATAAGGCTACCTAGAAAGGCAACCTTACTACCGAGGTAAGCGATGGGCCGGATACCTCCAAATTTTTCTTTCTCAAAAATGAGTCGTTCGCCAGCGACTTCGCGGGCGGAGTTATTAGATCCCATCAGGGAGAGTAACACGACTTGGAACATGACGATACCCGAGACGGCAGAGCCTACGCTAAGGTAGCTTTTTTCCACCATCGTGTGCTCTTGAATTTGCTGTAGCGTACCCTCGTAGCGGTCAGAAAATTTCTTAATGTTTTCATTGCCACGCTCACTGAAGAGAGCGACGAGAATGGGGAAACAGACTAGGATGGCGAGTTGGAGGAATACTTGACCTCGGTCGCGGAAGAAGATTTTCCATCGTCTCCCTAACAAAGTAGAGAATTGACTGATTACCCCGGGCGTTCTGACCAACTCCGAGGCTTCACGGACGATCTTATCCGACTCTGCAGGATCATCGAGAGGGGAGGTGTCGGATCTTTTCTTACTGGGTTTTTCAGAAGCTTTTGCCTCATCAGGAACAACAAGTTCACCTTTTTTGATGAGTTCGTTACGTCGCTTGGTGAGTTTGCCGTAGTAGGCCTCGCGGTGTTTCCCCCATGACTGCTGCCATTTTTCAGGCCGTTGTTTGGCCAGCTGCGGGTAGACTTCCTCGGTGTCATCAACAGAGAAGTAGTGGGTCAGTCCTTCTGGTGGCCCGTGGTAGGCCACTCGGCCTTCGTGCAGGACAAGAATAGAATCATAGAGCTCAAGGTGTGCGAGTGAGTGAGTGACGGAAATTACGGTGCGTCCGTCGCTGCGGGAAAGTTGGTGCAGGAGGCGTACGATGTCGCGTTCGGAGCGAGGATCGAGTCCTGAGGTTACCTCATCACACAGAAGGAGATGGGGGCCTGTGACCAACTCCATGGCGAGTCCGAGGCGGCGTTTCTGTCCGCCGGATAGAACTTTAACCGGGCGGTCTGCTAGGGCTGCGAGGCCCGTTTCTTCAAGGATGCGGTCAATGCGGTTATCCAGCTCTGAGTAGTTTTTTATTTTCACCCGGAGGCGTGTGGCCGACTCAATCGATTCATCGACGGTGAGTTGATCGTAGGCGATCGAGAACTGGG
>Ga0302134_10001284_pt1 | contig 11797 bp, 9 predicted proteins | sample CB9_SCM_MG_FD_203123 | JGI IMG/M metagenome (GOLD analysis project Ga0302134, IMG submission 203123) | Marine microbial communities from Western Arctic Ocean, Canada - CB9_SCM | ecosystem: Environmental > Aquatic > Marine > Oceanic | place: Canada: Western Arctic Ocean | collected 2017-09-19
GTTTGTAGTTCATCAGGATATATGGGTTGCCGACAAAAGAACCCGCGCTAAATGCGCCGCTTTGTTTACCCTGATTTGGATAGCGATCACACCAGCGTCCGCGGAGGCCCGCCTCAAGTGTTTCACAATACTCCGTGCCGAGAGGAGATAACGACTCTAAAACAAGATCGGTTGCTTGGTCCCATGAGCGATTGACTTGCAAATCACTGATGATGGGCACATACGTATCGTAGGCATGCAGTTGGTCGAGGCCCATGAGTCGGCGCCGCAGGTCGTAATAGCGGTGTAACGGTTCAAAATTATTACGGACGGATGTGATTAAATTGTCATACACGGTCGCTGGCATATTGTCGGGAAACATTGCTGCTGTGCGGGCACTTTCATAGCCACGGGCTCGAGCGTAATAAACATCTGTTTGAATCGAGCCGCACAATGTCGCAGCGAGGGTGTTCTCATGTGCCTTGAATTGGTCATAGTATTGATGAAATGCCGTTTTTCGCACCTCGCGATTGGGCGAAATCAGGAGTTGCGAGAAAGTGGCATTACCTAATTCGACTTGCGCGCCTTTTTCATTTTCGACAAATCCAAATTTCAAATCAGCATCATGTAATTGGCGAAATGTTTTGTTCGCGGTGCCGGCCATTTCAGCTTGCATCGCTAATAATTGTTCCTCAGCAGGGCTCAGTGTATGGTCACGATATCGCAGAATACGCGTGAGTAGTAACTGATAATGTTGTAGACAATCGCTGGCCATGAGTGAGGACATTGAATCGGGGTCGATGGCTAACAACTCAGGTCGTATCCAACTGCCTGCTTCCGCTGCGCGCGCACCAAGATTCTGCATCCGCGACTCGAGCGCTTGACAGTCAGCGTCCGCTTGATTCTCGGTTAGCCGTAGGAAGGCATAGTAACCAAGACGTTCCATAAGCTGTTCAGTTTCACTGTCAAAGATGAGCAGTTTTGCTAAGGTTTCGGCACTCTCGCTGAGCCTACCTTGAAAGCCGGCGTATTTCTCTAAGTAATTCTCCGCGCGCTCATAATCCTCATTCCACAGTTCGACAGATTGATACAGACTGCCGAGATCCCATGTATCGCTGTTCGCGACTTCACTGCGAGCCGGCAATGTTATCGTTGTTATTGATGATTCTGCTGCGTCTAATGATTGGGAGTCTGTCATGAGTAATAAACCGTGAGAGTGTTGTTGTTGGAGAGTAACCTAGGCAAACTAAAGTTTGCCTAGGTTAGCAATAAAAAGGAACAGGATGTGTTGTTGTAGATGTTACCGCAGTTACCACTGCCAGACACCGGAGCCCCATGATAGCCCAGCGCCAAAACCACTAAAAAGTACTTTATCATTTGGGCTGATTAGGCCAGCTTGATAGGCTTCGTCGAGTGCCAATGGAATGCTAGCAGCGGACGTATTTCCGTAGCGATCAAGATTCACAAAAACGTCGTCTTTGTTGAGACCGAGATCGGCCGCCGCCGCTTGTATGATCCGATTGTTGGCTTGGTGCAAGATCGTGAGATCAACATCTGTCGGTTTTATTTCGGCGTAATCTAGGACTTGGTTAACGGAGTCCGACAATGTGCGGATTGCCCATTTAAAGACACTGCGTCCATCCATGGTCAGGTACTGTAATTCTTGACTTAACGATTCTGATGTGGCTGGGCAGCGAGTACCACCGGCCGGCATGTGAAGTAGCTGAGCGCCGTTTCCATCAGCGCCGAGCGTGTAGGAATGGAAACCTTGGTCTGGCGTACCAGGACCGATGATAACCGCACCGGCTCCGTCGCCAAAGAGTGGAAACGTTTTCATGTCTTTGGGATTCACTGTACGGCTCATCAAGTCGGCACCGATGACGAGCACTCGCTTGTAGGTTCCGCACCCGACAAATTGTATTCCCGTAATTAACGCGTACATAAACCCAGCACAGGCTGCTCCAATATCCATCGCCGGCGCATCGGATCCGAGCAGGCGTTGAACGTGGCAGGCGGTTGATGGCGTGGGTTGATCGGGAGTGATTGTTGCCAGCAAAATCAGATCGATTTCACTAATATCGATATTGCCATTGTTCAGACATCGCACCGCTGCTTCATAGGCGATATCGCTTGTGGCTTGATCGTCGGCGGCCCAGCAGCGCGCTTGAATTCCGGTGCGTTTGAAAATCCAATCGGCGTCATAGCCTAATTCGGCAAGATCTTCATTACGGACAACGTTTTCGGGAGCGTAAGACCCGGTGCTTAGAATTTGTACACCTGTCAAACGATTGACTTGGCGGCTTTGAGAAGCGACCACAATACGATCGGTTTTCGGTGGTGATGACGAGAAATCAGGGTTTGTCATATAGTAAATAGTCTAGCAGTGTGACGTAACAGGGAAAGCAGTGGGAGGTTGATGGAACTTTAGACTAATCGTTGCTGGACGTCGATCCAACTACCGGAGGTGTTCGATTCTAGTACTGCGTCTGCGATAAGTTGAGCATTTAGACCATGGTCAAAGCTCGGTATAGCTTCACGACCTTCAGTGATGGCGGAACAAAATTCCCAAATAAGATCATAACGAAATACATCGGCTGGTTTACCTTGCGTTACATCGCGTGGGCTTCCGCTGGGTTTGAGATATTCTTCTGGGACATCGATGGCATCGACGTCCTGCCCAGTTTTGCCGATCCAAATTTTATTGGGTTCGTGCAAGTGATAGCGAACGGTTCCTTCGGAGCCATTGATTTCGGCGAGTTCGTGGCCAAAGCCATTGAAGTTATAGCCTTTCGCAACGGTTGTTCCTTCCCAGACACCGACTCCACCGTTTTGGAAAACACCAATGAGCGCCGACCAATCATCGACGTCTGATGGAGGGCAAGATTCTCCTTCAGTGGTTTCTTCCCGCGAACAGAATTGTGCGACGCTGCCACAGAGCTTGTCAATTTTACCCATTAGGTCCATCGCGAAATCGATGCGATGGATTGTCATGTCAAACAAATCTCCAGCCCCCGCGGTTTTCTTGTACTGTCTCCAGCCCCAACTTGTTTCCGGCCAATCTAGAAATCGTTGACTACGAAAATGTCGCGGTGCTCCGATGGCACCGGAAGTCACGAGGTGGTGGATGTATCGCATTGACGGTGCGAAGCGATAGGTAAAGGCGGTCATGTGCACGACGCCAGCGGCGACAGCTGCGTCGCGCATTTGGTGAACTTCGTCGCCGGACAGGCCCAGTGGTTTTTCGCACATGATATGCTTGCCGTTGCGAGCGGCTGCGATGGCCATATCTTTATGAGTAAAATTGGGTGTGGCAATAATGATTGCATCAATGTCAGGGTCGGCGCACAACGCTTCGTAATCGGTCGTTACCTTTTCGATGCCCCAGTCACTCTTTCGCTGCTCAAGTAACGCTTCGTTACCATCACACGCGGCGACAAGTTCCGCTCGAGGGTCAATCCGAATACCGGGCACATGGTGGTAATCGCTAACCGCGCCAGCGCCAATGATGCCAATGCGGATGGGCTTTGAGGCAGAAGATTCAGAGTACACATTCATTAGATGTTCTCGATCATGGTGTGTTCGAAGGCTTAGTAAGTTGTACGCAGTTTAATATTTTACTTGGATTCGATAAACGCCCTCGGATTGACTATTCGCTGGCAAAATAGCAATAAAATCTTATCTATCCCCCCAAAGGAGGGTGTTCGAGGTGGGGTTACTGAATTACATTAGGTTTTCCGACATAAGAGTCTTGTAGCGGTTAGTGAGGAACACGGCATTGCTACGGATCAGGCATTATCTATTTTAACAAGCTATTATATGTGCATTCTTGCAATTCAATACAAATCTGTGCCAGAATCTCCGATTTTGGTCGCCGCAAATAGAGACGAGTTTTATGAACGGCCAAGTACGACGCCGTCGATTCAAGCCGGTAAGCCAAGGATTCTTGGTGGCGTGGATCAACAATCCGGTGGTACTTGGTTAGGTGTTAACCAGCATGGTTTATTCGTAGCAGCGTGTAACCGCCGTAAGTTGGTTCCACCAGTGGTGCCTCGTTCACGCGGTATTCTTTGCCGAGAATTGCTTCGTAGCCGCTCCTCCGCGGAAGCAATCAGTGTGGCAATGGAAGAGTTATCCTCGAATCGTTATGAAGGCGTGAATTATGTCATTGCCGATGGCGAAGCAGGTTGGGTAATTCATGGCACGAATGAACCAGAAGTGGTTGCCTTGAATGAAGGCCTCAACGTTATCAGTAATCGCAATTTGAACGACCCTCGTGACGAGCGTTGTCAGCTTGCAAAACGATTGTTGACTTTGCAGAAGTTGGATTCGCCGGTCAAATTTTTAGCGGTCGCCAGCAAAGTATTTGCGCGCTCTCCAAGTTCGCCTATGCGTCCGAGCATGGTCATTCGCAACAAAGATCGTGGAACGGTTAGTTCCACATTAATTGCGTTGGGGTTGAAACCACGTGATGCGATTTATCAGTTTGCTTCAGGTGCACCTGACGAGAACTCATTTGAAGATTACTCACCAATGTTGCGAGATATTCTGAGTCGTGGATTGCGTGAAGCCAAATTACAAGCGGCTGCTGTTTAATGCATACAGCCTACTGTAAAGAATCGCTAAAAGATATCGTGCGCGAGAAAGCGTTAGAGTTTGGCGAGTTTGTACTGGCCTCTGGCAAAATCGGTAAATACTATTTGGATTGCCGAAAAGTTACGCTTGATTCACAAGGTGCAAAACTGATTGCACTTGGTATTCTTGAGATGCTCGGCGAAACATTGCCCGATGCTGTTGGCGGAATGGCAATTGGCGCTGACCCTATTACGGCGGCAGTGTTGACGGAAGCCGCAACCCAGGACAAAAAATTACGAGGTTTTATTGTTCGAAAAGAAGCGAAGGCACACGGCAAGGGTAACCAAGTCGAAGGGCCTGTTCAAGCGGGTGACCGAGTGGTGATTGTTGAAGATGTTGTCACGACTGGTGGCAGCAGCTTAAAAGCGATCGAGCACGTGGAAGCGGCTGGCTTGAAAGTTGAAGGCGTCATCGCCATTATCGATCGACTTGAAGGTGGTCGCGAAGCTTTTGCCGCTGCCGGACATGAACTCCGCACACTATTTACCGTGCGTGACTTCGGTATTGAAGACTAGTCTTATGGTTGAAACAGTAAACGTCTAGCATTGTCCGTGCACGATCGATTTAGCGTTGGATGGTGACTTGGCTGCCAGCGCTGAGGATGCTGAAAACATCGCGAGCATCAACTGGGTTCAGACCAATACTGCCAGCACCTGCGGCAGGCGCTTGAGCATTGGCTGCTGAGCCGTGAATGCTGATATTGCCACCGAGGTCCATCCAATGGTGTCCCAAGGGATTGGAACCATGACCGCCGGGGATAATAGTGCCACCATGAGTACTAAAAATACGATCGAGTTGTTTATCGAGAATCGTGTAGGTTCCCGCGGGTGTGCTTTGTTCGTTGGCGACGGCAATACTAAATCGTCCCGCATAAAGGTGCCCAACAAATAACGTCAGCTCATTTTGTTGTAGGCTAACTTGCGCTCGAAAGGGTCCCCGTAAAACCTTGATTTCTGTACCAGGTGCAACTGTTGCGTTACTTGCGATGCCGTTGATATTCAGTAGTAGTGGCACAGGGATGCGGTGATCATGAGCGATTGTAGCGATGGTTTCATTGAGTCCGACGGCGTACACCGGTTCCATATAATGCTTTTGAGAATAAATGACTTCGCCAGCCAAATAATCTAATACTGGTAGCAATTGCTGTTGCTGGGCCGCTGAAAGTTCGGGGCTCCGATAATAGACGCTCAAGCCCAGTAGTGCTTCGCGCAGATGTCCCGCTTGAATCTGTTGTTGTGCGGCGAGCCAAGCTCTAGTGAATGCCGGTGTTTGCGTGTCGGCTGGGTCAAACGATGGTGCTTGCGGTTCCGGAGCGGTGAAAAATTCTGGAGGTTGCAGGCTTCCGGGGATATTATTGGCACCTTGATTCCCAGCTTCGTCTAAGTGGACATCGCGTGCAATCGGAAAAGCATCACCGGCCGGCACTCCTAGTTCTGTGTCCGCTTGAATTGTCGGTGGAATGACAGCGTCTTGTGTTACTATGGGAGTCGGGATGAGGTCAGTCACAATGGCAGGATTACCCAAGGCGGCGGCGGCCGGTGATGTAAACTCACCAGCCTCGGCGGCAGCATTTTCATCAGGTGTAACGGTCAACGGAGGTGTATTGTTAATCCCTTCCAGCAGTTCATTGGCGGTAACTTGCACGCCAAGATCTAGTTCGATCTCGTTGGCACCAACTGGGTCTGAGGCGATTAGTCCATCGTCAGGAGCGGGCGCGGTGCCTTTGTACAGTACGACATACGCACCATATAAAATGACAAGCATGAAGGTGAAGATGAATAGTGTTTTTACCTTTTGCATTTCTTCGTCCTTGACTGACATTCCAGAGCTTAGACTAAAGCTTGGAATAGTTACTAAAGTTAAATAAAGTTATGTTCGTTGTTTGGCGATTAATGTGACACCATGTATTCTCTACAATCCGAACCATATTCCGAAGAAGAAGATGATTACGAGCAATGGACCGAACCCGACGTATGGGATGACGACGAATCGGACGTAATGCCTTGCCCCGAATGTGGCAAGCAGGTTTATGAATTTACAGATCAATGTCCTTATTGTCGTCAGTACATTTCACTGTCCACTCAAGCCACAAACGCTTGGCAAGGCCGACCCTGGTGGTGGATCCTTTTGGCTTGCCTAGGCATTCTTGGAGTGCTCTTCACATTGTGGGGTGCGATGGGGTTTTGACTCCGTCACCGCGCACACAATACATCGCAATAGTAAGCGAAATCAATTCTTTAGTGCTAGAGCAATAGTGGCCACAAATTCATACTAATTAGTATGAATTAACTCCAATCAACGCTTCCCGAAGACGGATAAACGGGGGTCCGAATTAATACGAATGGACGAGAACTAGCTGCGTAGGATTTTACGGATAGCAGCAAGTCGTTTCTGTAGTTCTTCTTCAAAACCACGATCGACGGGGCGATAATAAGTTTTCTCGACGCCGAGGTAGTCTAGATCGGCAATGCCGTCGGGATGGTTGTGGGCGTATTTATAACCATCGCCGTGCCCAAGTTGTTTGGCTCCGCCGTAATGAGCATCTCGCAACTCACGTGGCACTGGAATCACCCGTCCATGCCGTATATCGGTTCTGGCTTCGTTGATAGCAACCGTGGCGGCGTTTGATTTAGGTGCGCATGCTAAGTAGGCCACCGTTTGCGATAGCGTTAATTGACATTCGGGTAATCCGACCATTTCGCAGGCTTGCATACAGGCAACCGCTAGCGTCAGTGCCAGGGGATCCGCATTACCAATATCTTCACTTGCCAAAATTACCAAACGACGGCAGATAAACCGAATGTCTTCACCACCTTCGAGCATTCTTGCGAGCCAATAAATACCAGCATCCACATCACTACCACGGATGCTTTTAATCAATGCGCTGGAGATATCGTAGTGCTCATCACCAGTGGGATCATAGTGAATGGATTTTCGTTGGACGGATTCTACCGCCAGTTGTTTATCAAACGTCAACGGAAACTTGGTATTTGAGAGCACTCCGATTTCAAGTATCGAAAGGGCTCGGCGAGCATCTCCATCGGAAATGTTCGCAATATATTCACAGGCTTCAGCGGTCAGTACAACTTCATATCGGCCCAAGCCGTTATAGGTATCTGCGAGAGCTCGATTAAGCAAGCATTGAATATCGTCGATTTCTAAGGGTTCAAATTGAAAGACCGTGCTGCGACTCATCAAGGCATTGTTGACCGCAAAGAATGGATTGGCAGTCGTGGCACCGACAAGAGTAACGATGCCATTTTCTACATCGGGCAGCAGTGCATCTTGTTGTGATTTATTGAAACGGTGGATTTCATCAATAAACAGTAGTGTGCGGTCGCCTCCGGTTTGCAATTCGTTGCGAGCGTCTTCGAGAACGGCGCGGAGATCTTTTACTCCACTGGTAACTGCGCTTAGTTGACGAAAACGACTTTTTGTTTCGGCGGCTAGGAGTTGTGCGAGTGTGGTTTTTCCAGTTCCGGGTGGGCCATAGAACAGCACCGATCCTAAGCGATCAGCTTGTAGCAGCCGCCGCAGCAGTTTTCCTTCGCCTAAAAACTGTTTTTGCCCGACGAATTCAGCGAGTGTTTTGGGTCTCATTCGCGCGGCCAAAGGCTTAACGCGATCTAGATTTGATTGCTCGGAAGCGTCAAACAGTGAATTCATGGTTCGATCCTTCGATATAGAGCGTCTGCAATGCAGAAAATATTTATTATCTTTCCAAAAAAATTGTACGGAATTCTGACCAACTTGGCACTAACACCTATAGAGGAATTGTCTTTATTTTGACAATCAACCATTTCCGAAGATTTATGGCAGGAATTTCAGATGCGACTGACACTACGAACCATGTTGGCATATTTGGACGATATTTTAGATCCAGAAGATGCAAAGCAATTGGGGCAGAAAATTACTGAGAGCGATTTCGCGAGTGATTTGGTGTATCGGACGTTGAATTCTAAACGGCGAGTGAATCTGTCAGCGCCTAGGCTCGATGGTACCGGTATCGGCTCGGATCCCAATTCGGTAGCCGAGTACTTGGACAACACTCTTGAAGAATCAAGAATCCCGGAATTTGAAAAGATTTGCTTAGAATCGGAGATGCATTTAGGTGAGGTTGCTTCGTGTCACACCATTTTGACGAAAGTCGTTGAAGAGCCAATCGAAATCAATGATGCTTTACGAACTCGTTTATTTCAATTGATTCAAGCTCAAGAATCGGAGTCTCCGGCCGTTGCTGTCAGTGCAGCGACAATGCCGCAAGATGTTATATCGGCCAATACAACGGCTGATTACATGCCGTCGAACACCCATCCGCTCTGGAGAGCCTTGGTTGTCTTGACGTTTTTGGCCTTGGTCATAATCATTGGATTACGAGCGATGGGGCCATTGGATGAGTCACACATGATTATTGGTCCTCTATTCAAGGTGGAGCCTCAAACCAATATTGAAGCCCCAGCAGTCCCCTCAACGGATAGTCAATCCACTCAAGTGTTATCTCCGATCCCAGTGGTTGATACAGCTGAAGGCAGTTACGAAACAACAGCTGCTCTAACGGTTTCCGAGTCGATTGCCCGCGTCGATTTAGGTAACCCTACTCCAAATCAATTCCAAAGTAATGCTGAGCATGAAACGGCCAGCGTGCTCGGTGAATTCCTCGCAGACCACGAATTACTAGTCGCGGTTGATCCTCAGGCGGGAACATTTGAGCGAGTTGTATCGGCGGCGATTATTGGTCCAGGCACGATCTTGCAGACATTCGCACCATACCGCCCGGAAATTGCTTTGCGATCTGGCGCTCGATTAATGCTCGTGAACACCAGTGAATTATTGATACCTGCAGCTGTTGATGGATTTACGCAGTTACATTTGCGACAAGGTTGTTTGGTGTTGCGGGGTGAGGCAGACCGCAATACGATCGTTCCGCTACGTGTCGGTGATCGTGAAATAGACGTTTATCTAACAGGTCCTAAAAGTCTTGTTACCGTTCAGGTAACGTCCGGTGATTCATCTGTAGCAACATCCACCCAGTGGGTTGTTCAAATTCATTGTACGCCTTCTGCCCAGTGGCAAAACCGAGGTGTTGCGGCAGTGCAGAAGGGGAGCGTGGGTACGGAGCAAGCGGTTCAGGTGACAACGATTCAAGCTAACGGCACAATGAAGATCACGACTGAAAAGCAATTGCCTGGGTGGTATCAGACTTCGCAAAATTTGAGTGCAAGTCAGCAACAGACGGCGCAAGAGTTAGTAGCCGTGTTATCGGACAGTTCCGATATATCGACCGACCTGAGAAAAGCGTTTGAAACTCATCGCTTGTTGCAAGTCAAGATTGTGGCGGCTCGCTGTCTCATGCAATTAGGTGAATTTAATCCCATCATGGATACTTTAAATAATGCCGAATATCGCAGCACTTGGGAGGATAGTGTGACAGCGATTTATAAATGCATGACGCCAGGGGGAATGAACATGGAACAGATCACAGAGGCGTTACAATCGCGTGCCGGTGATCAAACAGAGGTGATTACTGAAATGCTCGGAACGTGCACTGATGAGCAGTTGCAAGGTGATTTAGGTGCGGCGATGGTGCAGGGGTTAGGCTCAACTGTCATGTTAGAGCGAGTAATTTCTTTCATCAGGCTAAAAAATTTAACAGGGAAGACGCAGATGTATTTCCCAGACAAGAACCCGCATCAGCAGGTTGCGTCGATTCGTCGTTGGCAGCAATTATGGACTGACAAAAAACTCCAACGACAAGCTGCCGTGATAAATGTTTCCTCTCTAATCCCTTAATACCGCTTGGCCTTAGTTGTATGGTCAAGCGAATTATACGGGTTATAAAGAGTTTTTGGCTCGGATTTCTATGATTGTCAGAAATGTGATGGTAGTGATTTATATTTGACTAGTCAGTTGAGGCAGTTGCTGTGCTGACAGCAAAAACGCCAATTTGGGCTTTTTTCCGCTGTGGCACAGGAGGGCGGAGGCTTAGTCGAGTGCGTTTTACTGAGTTGAATTGTTAGGCAATCCGATATTAGTATCATAACACGAGTAAAAAACCCTTTGCGTTCTATGGATTCTGGTGTAAAATATAGTGGTTAAGCCATCAGCGGTTTGACATCCGAGTTCCCAGTGAACGAGCTAATGAAGCGGTTTTACTGCGAATAAGGAGCGCTCCTCTGGTGATTTGACCCGATTGCGAATTTAGCATTAGAAGCAATGCCGCCGGGTTCGGGCCCTGTGAGAAGGGGTTTCGGGGCTTTGGCTCGCGAGGCTTTATTTCTCCTGCTGGTACCGAATTCTGGTAACTCTTTTTGGAGGGCATTAGTATGCTGATAGAAATTTCTGCAAGACATGGTCATATTGGTCACCGAACCCAAGAGCGTATTCAAGGAAAAGTTGGAAAACTATTACGATTTTATAACCGTTTGACATCGATCGAAGTGACGATTGATCTTGGACATCGCGACAACCCTGAAGTTGAAATTCGGGCGACTCTCGAGCGGCATGATGATTTTGTTGCAACATATACAGCACCGAGTATTGTTGCAGCCGTTGCCGGTGCCAAACGGAAAATAGAACAACAAATTCGACGTTACAAAGACAAGAAACACAAAACACGTTCATCTCATAGAGGCGGAGTACCGGTGCGTGACTTTACGCCTGAGGTGAATTGACTAATTCAAACAAGTGAAAGTTTACTTGCTTTGAATCCCAAAGTTATTAGTGTACAGCAATCATACTGATCGAAGCCTGTATTAGTCGGGACTCTACTAAGGAGTGTCACAAATATAGAATGGTTTCATTAGATTTAGCAGATTGTTTAGTGAGCAGCAGTCAGATTGGTTTATGCCATTCAATGAAAATGACTGGATCTCATTGTTGCACAATTATCACACTATGGTACTGCAGTTAATGCAGTAGATGTAATGGTTCCATGGTGAAGTAAGTAGTGTAGCACTAATGGATAACATCATCCAAAAAGTACGGACGTATCGGAGACGGTATGGCAGCACAGGTGTTAGGGGTTCTGCTAGTTTATTTTTGTGAGTTTGAGTTTGTTTCGCTCATCAAAGGAATAAGACTCAATGAAATTCGCAGATTTTATGTGTGAGAAGGCAATTAAGGTCGAGTTACAAGCGACCGATAAACCCGGTGTCATCCAAGAGTTGGTTGCTGCATTGGTGGAATC
>Ga0302134_10001285_pt1 | contig 11796 bp, 10 predicted proteins | sample CB9_SCM_MG_FD_203123 | JGI IMG/M metagenome (GOLD analysis project Ga0302134, IMG submission 203123) | Marine microbial communities from Western Arctic Ocean, Canada - CB9_SCM | ecosystem: Environmental > Aquatic > Marine > Oceanic | place: Canada: Western Arctic Ocean | collected 2017-09-19
ATTGCCTGCCACAGCTCAAGATAAAAGCACTTGCCGCTGTTGTGACCTAGGACGGATCTACGCGCCGTATCTCAAAAAACTCCCCGCGCCCAAGAAACGCGATGACATTGGCAACAGCCACCTCAAGGTCACAACCCAATCAGAATCCGCACAGGAGTGGTTTGATCAGGGACTCAACTTACTTCATTCCTTCTGGGAGTTTGAAGCCTACCGCTGTTTCCTTCAGGCCGCCAAGGAAGACCCTGATTGTGCCATGGCCTACTGGGGAATCTGCATGTCCCTGCCTGGAAAGAATGCCGAGTCGACTGTGGAGCGACAAATTGCTCTTCAAAAAGCCAAAGACCTTGCTGCTGACTCCACGTTGAAACTCACCGAGCATGAGCAGCTCTATATTGAGATGGTCAACAGCTTGGTCAAAAAAGGCAGCCGAGCCACAATACCCAGTTTACGCAGGATCATCAAAAAATTCCCCGACGACGTCGATGCCATTGCATTTCTCAGTCTTTGGTTGCGAGATGGCTACAAGACTAGCAGCACGGGAAAAGGCGAGGCTAAGCCGGGCACTGCCGAAGCTGTCAAACTTCTCCAAGAAGCACTCAAAAAGCACCCGCAGCACACGGGACTTAATCATTACTACATTCATGTGTTAGAACAAGGTCCTGATTTCGAGCAAGCCCGCGCTGCTGCCCTCGCCCTTCCAAATGCCGCTCCCGGCGCAGGCCATCTGGTCCACATGCCTGGCCACATTTACTACCTCGCTGGTGAGTATGAAAAAGCCTGCCAAGCCTATCGGGATTGTCACAAAGTGGAAATTGCCTACCTCAAAGCGGAGGCCATCCCAGCGGTCGATAACAACAACTATTTGCGCAATCTTCACTTCATCGCCTTCGCCGCTTCCGATCAGGGAAAATACACGGAGGCCCTACAAGCCGCCGCTATGCTGCGCGAAGTTAAGGTGCCTGTAAATCGGGTCAAAGCCATTGGTGCCCACCAGACTTATTACCTCTCATCCACCGTCACAGCCCTGGTGCACATGCGGGCAGGACATTACGACCTCGCCGCCGCTTCACTACTCCCTGATGCCGTGCCGAAAACCTCCGCTGCCAGCCACTACATTCTTTTTCTGCGTTCGTATTGTCGACTCCGCCACGCCTTCACCCACCCCGAGGAAACCAACAATGCTGAGATCATCCGCAGAGAGAAGCTTGGACTCAACAGACACCTCACGGCCCTCAAAGAGGCTAACCCCGGCACATCCTTTGAGTCCCAATCATGGGCACAGGCCTATACTTCATGTGAAATCCTACTCAGTGAAGCCCGTGCATGGATTGACAATTCTACACCTAATTCCACACCTAACAAGCCATTCAAAAAAACCTGGGCCAGCATTGCCATCCGCGATTATAACCGCTCTGGTTACACCGAGCCACCACTGCTGATCACACCAGTTGAAGAATCCCTCGGCTGGCTCGCCCTCCACGCCGGCCATCCAGAACAAGCCAGAAAATACTTCGAGGCATCATTATTGCAAAGACGTCAGTCAGGTCACGCCTACCTCGGTATCGCCCGTAGTTACCGCCGTGAAAACAAGGCCACCAAGGCTACCCTATTCTATAAAAAATTCCTTGAAGCCTTCCTCGAAGCCGACAAAGGACTAAAGCAGATCGAAGAGGCTCGCAATTTCATTGCCGAACATGCTGAGAAACAAGACGATCAATAATCAATAGCCATGGAAATTAAAACACTCGCCGAAGGTAAATACCTCGGCCTCTATGCCCAAGACACCTGGGAGTTTGCCGCCAGACCCAATTCGACAGGTGTTGTGGGAATTCTTCCCGTAACCGATGACGGACAAGTGGTGCTGGTGGAACAATTTAGAGTCCCCCTCCAAGCTCGCGTCATCGAAATCCCAGCCGGACTTGTAGGTGATGAACCGGAGTTTGTAGATGAGTCATTGTCAGAAACTGCAGGGCGTGAATTACTCGAGGAAACTGGCTACCGAGCTAACAAAATAACCCTTTTACTAAGCAGTCCTACCTCCGCAGGTATGACCAATGAGACGACCCACTTTTTCGCCGCCACCGATCTAATTCACGAAACCGAGGGCGGTGGCAACGAACACGAGGACATCACCGTTCACCATGTCCCTATGGAGAATCTGGCATCATGGCTTGCCAGCAAACAATCCGAGGGACTGCTCATTGATTTTAAAATCCATGCGTGCGTGTGCCTCGCCCAGCAGCAAAATATCATTAAATAGAGCGATGAGATTTGGCGGTATTGAGAGGCTTTATGGGAAAAAGGCGATGGGAAATTTTCTTCAAGCCCACGTCTGTGTAGTCGGTATCGGTGGAGTTGGATCATGGATTGTTGAAGCACTCGCAAGATCAGGGATCGGCCATATCACGATGATCGATCTGGATGAAATCTGCATCACCAATATCAACCGACAGCTTCATGCGATGGACGGGGAAATTGGCAAACAAAAAACTGCCGCCATGGCCAGTCGCGTTGAGGCGATTAATCCCGCCTGCAAGGTCACCACGCACGAGGCTTTTTTCAGCAACCGAAATGCCGATGAAATCCTCGACCAAGGGTATGACTTCGTCATCGACGCCATCGATCAAGTCCAGTCCAAGGCTCTGCTGCTCGCTGGCTGCCGCAAGCGCGACATACCAGTCATCAGCTGTGGCGGCGCCGGAGGTCTACGCGACCCATCCAAGATCAAAATCGACGACATTTCCCGCTGCTACAACGACGGCCTGATGAACCATGTCCGCACGAACTTACGTAACAAATATGGCTTCCCAGTGGGCACGGACCTCGTCAAAAAAATCAAAGGAAGGAAGTTCTACATCGACTGTATTTTCTCCTCCGAGACCCCCGTTTACCAGCAATGTGACGGAGAGGTCTCTATCGAGCGGCCCAAAAAGTCGGCCAAGGCTGATACCCGCCTCAACTGTGCCTCAGGCTTCGGTAGCATCACCCACATGACTGCAACCTTTGGCTTTTTTGCCGTCTCCCGCTGTCTTGAGAAGCTGGCTGAGTGAGGCTTTCTTATAGACAAAAAAGTTCTTACCTAAATACTATGCGCATCCATGCTTGAGGTTGCGCGATTTTGGCATTACCCTGACTTGTCTCCACTCTCACAACCGCAAATTCAAAGTTCTAAAGAATAATTTCTAGCAGAAGTAGGATAGCTGTTCACGCTGCTAATTTGGTGGGAAGATACACCAACTTACCCAGCCGACTATCTTGCCCTGAATCACTCGCTCACGACGGTTCTTACCTTTATTCCTTTGAGCCGCTCTTTGATGGGCCTGCTTAGGTCGATAACCTTTTTTGCCCTTATTGCGTTTCAGTTCCTTACTCACAGTGCTCTGGCTGAAGCCTATGGCTTGAGCTATCTCAGATTGGGATTTTGCTGCTTTATTCATTCGGTAGATTACTCCACGATCTTCCTCGCGGTGGTGGCGGTTTTGCATTGTCTTTGTAGTAAAAAACAACGCTTACAGTAATCCCTCTACCTCCGCTCCTAACTTTTATTCCTTAACATATTGAATCCGCCCTTTCTTAGAGATAGGAAAAATAGTCAATAAACAACCCCGCCGTAAGTAGCAGAGTATTGCGAGTTTTTACTTCAGATCGTACGACCACATATTCAGTGCAGCTGTTTAATCACTTTTTAAAACGCGTTATGCAGCACAATCTACGATTACTCCTTCGCCTTGAGATCGAATTTTTTATCTCCCACCCGTTCGATCTCTACGAAAAAGGCGCCGAGTTCACGTTCGAGTGCGAGCTGCCCAGTGAACCAGCACTCGAGATCGGTGACACCGGCATCGGCGTCAACGAGAACGGATACGGCACTAGCTCCTTTGACTAGATTGAGTTGGACCTTATTTCGGCCTAGTTTAAAAAACGCCTGCCCGCCAAGGAGTCGGGCCAAGGTTTTTTCTTCGGGTTTGGTCGCTTCCTTGGGCAGTAAGCTTGCTGTAATCTTATAGCGCCCTGCTCGTATCACGTTAACCGACCAGCTACCTGAGTAGGGCGGAAAATCTTGCCGGTATTCCTTACTCTGCATGCCTTTGAGAATACCCAACAAATCTTTTTGAGATGTCAGCGGTTTATACATTGGCGAGGCGCCATCGGGATAAATAATTTTCGAAGGTCGCCAATCGACAATCGTCAACTGAGTTGGTTTCTTATCTTCAACTCCCACTGAAAAAGCGCGGGTATCACGCAGAGACTGCCGAGCTTTCTTCCACCAATTGGCATGAGCAAGGAGTAACTCGCTGTGGAGTTTTTGGTTTTCGGCGATATCGAGAGGCTTGGTCAGATCTGGTTCAAGATTTTTGTTTGCCGGATACAATTCAAGACCATCAACCAATGCATAGCCTTTGCCTACAACGAGTGAGCCTTGATGTCGGTGTTTATCCGGAGATTCGTTCGCGGGCCAAAGTGTGTTATTAAAAAAGCGGAATTCTATTTTTTCTTCATCCACTTTTCCTATTAACTTCCTCAACCCAGCATGCAGTTCCCAATCTGTTTGACTTGATTTAATAGCGTTTTCGCCGACGAGATAACCCGATTTTAATCCATAATGGTATAAACGCCAACTGACAGGACTGTGATAAGTTTCCTTATGATCATCACTCAAGCCTATGGGATAAGAAACCGTCGCTCGCATCATGAAAATGATGGTGGGCCGCTTCGTCTTTTCCATCTCGGAGAGAGCCTGTGCTTTCAACAAGCTTACCAGTTTCAGTGGATTTAGCTTGAAGCTTTGTTCGATGATACCAAATACCGGTTTTTCGCCACCCATGGCTTTAACAATAGCGGCGGGAATCAATTTCCGAGGAGTGCTGCTATATTCTAGTCGCCCCCACTTATCGGCAGGCGTGCTATACATTAAATCGTAGGCTTCCTCAAACCCTCTGCTTTGAGGATCGTAAGGGGCAGATTTCCCCATTTTCCACCCACCATAAAAAGCCGTGTGGTAACCTGCTTTTTTAAACTCCGCAGCGATACTATCACCAGCAACAGGAATACGCCTCCAGTCCTGATAGTGAACAACACCATTGACCAATGGCTGTTTACCATAAAGCAATGCTGGCAGCACAAACAACTTTGCAGAAGAGCGGCAATCCCCCTGGCAGCCACGCCATGCAAGGGCCGTGGATTTGTCATCCGCTTTCAGCAGGAGTTCATCGAGGATTTCGCGGGCCCTTGTTTGTTCTTTCCCTCGAGACTCAGGCTCTACCAGCAGCACAAGAATATTAGGCTTCAGACCCTCGGCGTAACCACCCGACGTTATCATCGCACATCCACAAACCCAAGCTATCGTCCTTGCCAGCATGGGGGGAATTCTACAGTATCTATCCATCATGCCAAGAACGCCTTTCAACGTGCTTTTTGTCTGTTTAGGCAACATTTGCAGGTCTCCAGCGGGAGAAAACATCTTTCGTCATCAAGTTAAACAGGCCGGACTTGAAGATGTAATCAACATCGATTCTGCTGGAACCCACGATTACCACCCTGGGAAAGCACCCGATAAGCGGATGTGTCGGACTTTGAGGAACCGCGATATTCCGGCAACTGGAGCCGCCCGACAGTTCACAGCGCATGATTATCTGAAGTTTGATCTCATCCTCACCATGGATGAAGATAATTATGCTCGGGTGATCGCCCTAGCTGGCAATCCGGAATTTGAGCAGAAGGTCAAACGCTTCACTCAGTTCTGTGAGGGTCCAGACCACCAGACTCTGGAAGTTCCTGATCCTTATTACGGTGACGGCTCAGGATTCGAGCTCGTGGCTGATATGCTTGAAGATGGGTGTCAGCAGGTACTGGAGTTTGTTAAAAAACAAATCCCCTAGCCCGTCGCAACGATCAAACAGACGGCGAGCGCAGGGAAATGATCGAATTATGTCCACCCATACCCACTGAGATCTTTAGCACCGTCGAACCCTCATTGGATAGCTTGTTAGGCGATAGTGTGAACCGCTCACCTGGGCATGTATTGCCGGGGAGATTGGGGGGGAGTTTCTGATCGCGTAAGTAGCGTGCGAGGATGGCTACATCGAGGATTCCACTGGCTCCGACGGTATGGCCAGTAAACGGCTTGAGGGGATGAAGGGAAATGGTGCGGTCGTCTGGTAATGCGGCCCTGAGTGCAGCAAGCTCGGCTTTTCCGTGTAACAACGTTCCACTGGCGTGTGGGCAAATGGCTGCGATCCTCGGCTGGTCGGTTAGATCATCAATGGCCTTGATCAGACAATCTCGTAAACCTGCGCCATCGTTTGGCATTCCGATAGGAGAATCCGCATCCGAGTTACACCAATAACCGGTCATTTGGATCATTGTGTTTGCCTGATCTTCGTTGCTTATTTTTGAAGTAAGATGTCCACCTGGGTACGCTGACTCCATCGCTTTACGGCGTTCACAAATAGCATCCACGGATTCCAGTATAACAGCGGCACCTGCTTCCCCTGGGAAAAACCCACCCGCCTCTGGTGAGTAGGGATCGTTGACAGAGCCTGTGGCTAAAACCCCAGTTCGTTCATAGGCTTGTAGGACTTCTGGGATCAGTGGCAACTCCACGCCGATGACGATGGCACGTTTTACAATCCCCTGCCGCATCATCATCCAGGCCATCCCCATGGCATCGAGACTGGCGGCGCAACCACTGGAAATTACTTGCCAGGGGCCTTTGATACCAAGTTCAATACTTACGGCTGAGGCAAGCTCACCGTGCATTGAGTTACTTGCGGCCATCAGGTTGAAGGGTCGGCGGGTCGGCCACTCGGACACCCATCCTGCTACGTTACCACGACTACTACCAACGATGACGGCAGCGCCGTTGAGCTCTTCTTGAGTGAGACCGGCATCTGCGATCGCCTGTTTAGCAACATGGAGGGAAAGCATGGATGCTGGTGCCCACTTGCGCGACAGCATCAGCTTCCGGTTTTCAATCCATGAGGCGTTTAGGCCAGCATGTTTGGAGTCGTCGCCAAACAAACCTGACAGTGGTCGGAGTGCGTGTTGGCCTGCGGAAATTTTTTCCACATGCACGTCTGCACCGTCGCCTAGACCGCTGGTCAGGCCAATGCCGGTGATGGCGATGTTCATGGCTATTTTCCGCAAAAAAGCAGTGAATTATCCACAGCAGGGTGAAGGTGAAGCAGGTGACAATGGTTTGTCACACTCGGCCTTGGGTGCCTCCATCGCTGGATTGGGAGCCTGAGCACGGAGATCGAGTTTCTCGATTAATGCCAGGTCATTTTTGATGGCTGGGTTTTCAGCTGTCAGTAATTTATCTCCGTAGAAGATCGAGTTAGCACCTGCAAAGAAGCACATCGCTTGACCTTCTTCACTCATCTGAGTTCGACCAGCCGAGAGACGAACTTTCGCCTTTGGACAAGCAATACGCGCGACGGCGATCATTTTTACGACATCAAAAATCTCAACGGGGTTCGACCCTTCAAGTGGAGTCCCCGGCATCGGCATCAGTGAGTTGATCGGCACACTTTCTGGTTGGGGATTAAACTCAGAGATCACTTCGATCATCTTCAAGCGATCGTCGGTGGTTTCTCCAAGTCCGAGGATACCGCCGCAACAAATGCTCATCCCTGCATTCTGTGCGTGTCGGATCGTATTAAGACGATCATCGTAGGTATGGCTGGTGACAACATTGGGATAATGTTCACGGGAGGTATCCACGTTGTGGTTATAGGCGGTGACACCAGCCTCTTTTAGAACAACGGCTTCATCTTCGCCGAGCTCTCCTAAGGTGACACAAACTTCCATGCCAAGTGCGGATACATCCTCGATAATTTCCACGACTTGGTCAAAGCGCTTTGTGCCTTTCCTAACACCCTTCCATGCGGCTCCCATGCAGAACCGAGTAGAGCCACTGGCACGGGCCGCGAGTGCTCGCTCCATCACGGCGTCTTTTTCCATGAGTCGCTCAATTTCGATTCCTGAGCTGTTTTTAGCCGACTGCGAACAGTATGAGCAGTCTTCTGAACACCCCCCTGTTTTGATGGAAAGCAGTGTGCAAAGCTGGACTTCATTTTGTGGCCAATTAGCCTCGTGAGTTTCGCGGGCTCGCTTTAGAAGTTCAAAAAATGGGAGGTCATAGATCGCTTTAAGTTCGTCGTATTTCATTGATTTAATAGGTAAGAAAAAAGTAATTATTAGGATGCAATTAACGCACCCAGCTACCTGAAACAGTAGGCATGCGTCCCTGGCCAACGGCCTCGAAGTTGGTCTTGCCCTTTGCACCCACCATGGAGTGCCCTGTTGCACGTTTCCAGAACTTGCTCATGCTTTCTCCGGTGTGGCAGCCCCAGCTCTGGCATTGGGCGTTACGTGAAAATACGCCACGTCGGATACGGGAGAGGTCATCCTCATGGATCCATGCCTTACTGGCTCCCATAATTGCACCGCTGTAGTCGAGTAGAAAACAGTGTTTATTAGAGTGACCAAAAAAATCGAATGACACGACAGAGTTCGATGGATGACGATTGATGGCATTGATCGCTCCGGTGCCATCATTGACCCATATGAGGGTAACTTTTCGTTTTGCAGCAAGCTCAGTGATCCAAGTGGTGTAGGGTTTGCTGTCCTCGCGTCCACGGGCTGCATAACCGGCACGGTAGACGAGCCAGGTGATATTGGCTTCTTTTCCGAAGGCACGGCGGATCTCCACCATACGTAAAGTGGATGCTCTGATAAAGTTTGCCCACCAGCGATCGTGCTGATCCCGCTGAACGCGCAGATTTTCCCACTTTCGAAGTGCGGGGCCACCGCAAAGAATAATGTGACGCTGGCTGCTTACAGAAGGAGCAGCCATGGCCGCAGGGGCTAGCCCGGAAATCCCTGAATAAGCCAGCATGAGAAAGCTCAATATTAGAACGCGCATGGGGTGCGGAGCTTAGTTAACGAGTCTATAGATGTCTAGACTAAAGTCCCATGAGGGCTGCGAATGACGGTTCAGGAACACATACGTGTGTGCCGTTGACCGCGGTCGTTAAAACTCCAACCGCGGTAGCAGTTGGCTCCAACGGATGAGCCGTCTTCACTATCGATTGTGCTCCAGCTATAGCTGAGCCCTTCAGTATAGACTTTCTTAGGAGTCATGCAATCAATGCAGAGGTCCACTGGTTGGAGGGAGGCCTAGCCGATAGCACCGTCAACGAAGTCCCAGTGGGCAAGTGTGCCCGACTGTGCAAACGCAGGCGCGGCAAGAACTACTTATGCAGCCATTCGTATTAGTGTAGTTGTCTTCATTTTAGTAAGGGCTGGTTGGTTTTTTTCGCTTTTGGTGGTGTATTTCATCGATGCCTAAGCAGTTCAGAGTACGGCCAGTGCGACACACATGCGTATTTAAGACGATCTTTGCCCTTCAACGCAAGTCGGACTAACAGGCCAAACTAACGACACCCGTCACATCTAACAAAATTTGATATGAACCCCTCTTAACTATCTATATAACCATAGATAAAAAACACCCCACCTGCACACCGAATCCTCATAGTTAGGGGTAAATCACGTCTAATTATAAAAAACATTCATCTGAACGAATGTTTAACCCAACAAATCTTATCTAGTAAAATTAACTATCTTGGATTCATAAAATCCAGGCCACCTGAATGGTCAAGGTAGACGATTGAAGGTGCCACTATTCCTTCTATATTGGTTTTAAGGAATGCTGGCATATCCGTTTTCACCCTTGATCCTGAGAAGTTTTGCCTAATTTCTTCCACGCGACGGCACCCTCAACAACCATCCAGGCTTCGAGAATCAGAGAAATTGTCCCAATGCCGACCAAGAGCCACCGCTCCTGCTCGATCCAGCTCTGGGTAGACCCTACGGCTTGACCAAATATCTGGTAAGCCATCGCCCAAGCAGGAAGGACCAGCATGAAAAAGGCTGGTATCGCAACAAACCAGACCGGCATACGTTGACGTCGCATCCAGAAAATAATCACGAGAAAAGCCAAGCCACCGAGCAGCTGGTTGGTGGCGCCAAATAGAGGCCATAATATAAGTCCACCAGTCCCGGGATCCTTGCCTGGGGCAGCTGGCAGAGATGCCATCCACCATGCGATGGAAATGGCAAATAGAGTGGCTCCGTGTTTATTGACCAGCCAGCTGATGGGATTAGCCGATAGATGTATCGAGGAAATAGGAGCTTCGTCGGTCTCGTCTTTATTCTTCGGTCTGATGAAGCTAGCTGCGAGTTCCTGCACGACGTAACGTTGGAGCCTACAGGCCGTATCCAGCGTGGTGGCAGCAAACGAAGCTACAAACACACCCATCAAAGCGGTGGCAAAGGTGGCTGAGATACCGAGAGCTTTCAAAAAATTGGCCGAGCCATCAACAAAGGCGCCCACCTTGGCTCCAAGGCCACTCATCGACGTCCACCCTGTGTAACGCGCATCCCAGGCATCCGTGCCAAGTAAGACTCCACCATTTCCATCGCTGATCCCAAGACCCAAACCTGCAACACAGGCGAGGATCACCAGAACGGCCAGAAACCCCTCAGTAAGCATCGAGCCGTATCCCACGAACTTGGCATCCGTTTCACAACGCAACTGCTTCGAAGATGTCCCCGAGGAAACAAGGCAGTGGAAGCCGGAAATAGCTCCACAGGCAATGGTAATAAAGAGGAAGGGGAAAATCATCGGCAACTGTTTAGCCTCGAGCGACGTCTCAAGCATCGGAGCGGCAATTTCCAAAGCCGGACGGACACCGTCTACCGGAGCTCCATTAAACAGCCCAGCGACCACCAGACCTATCATGATAAGCCCCAGAGCACTGAGTAGCTGGAGCGAGTTGATGTAGTCGCGCGGCTGCAGTAATGCCCACACCGGTAACACCGAGGCAATATAGGAATATACCAATAGCACCGTAACCCATGTCATCAGTGGCCAGTCTTTGAGATATGCATTCATCTGCCCCAACCATCCAGCGTCACCGTAGAGGACAGACAGATACATCAGCACCAATGATACGACGGATGCTATCAGGATATTTCCACCCTTACGGTGAATGAACATACCGATCAGAACCGCCAGTGGAATCTGGATCAGGCATGGCGCGATCGACTGCGGGTAGGTCTTGAAGACCGCTGCGATAACCAGACCAAAAATGGCCAACACAATGGTCAGCGCCATAAAGAGAATCAGTAAAAACAAAACCCTCACTCGAGGTGAAATCACACGCCCTGCTATATCCCCCACCGTTTGCCCTTTGTTGCGCATCGAGACGATCAGTGCTCCAAAATCGTGAACGGCCCCGATGAATATCGATCCAAAAAGCACCCAAATTAGCGCCGGCACCCAGCCCCACATCACGGCCAGCGCTGGCCCCACGATAGGCCCCGTCCCAGCAATCGAAGTAAAGTGATGCCCGAAGACAACTCCCTTGGACGTTGGCACGTAGTCATTACCGTCCTCAAGCTCTACCGAGGGAACCTTGGCATCGGGATCGAGTTTAAAAATCTTCCGAGCAAGCCATTTGCCATACGTGTTGTAAGCGATGATGTAGAGAATAAATGCCCCGAGTGCGATTGCCAGTGTCGTCATACTTAATGAGTAAGTGTCGTCTCAAACACTTCTGCAACATCAAATTCTGAGACTTTGCACGAATGGTCAACAACTTACAACTTCGGCACAACTTCGGTATTGCATCAACCTCAGCTTTCGGGGATGCTATCGCCATCATGGCAGACTGGTTTTACGGTAAAGATAACGCGCAGCACGGTCCGGTTTCCGATTTGGAAATCCGT
>Ga0302134_10001286_pt1 | contig 11796 bp, 9 predicted proteins | sample CB9_SCM_MG_FD_203123 | JGI IMG/M metagenome (GOLD analysis project Ga0302134, IMG submission 203123) | Marine microbial communities from Western Arctic Ocean, Canada - CB9_SCM | ecosystem: Environmental > Aquatic > Marine > Oceanic | place: Canada: Western Arctic Ocean | collected 2017-09-19
ACCAGTTTTCATTCTCGGGTTGAGTTATTTTAACCAAATTTGAATCGACCGGTTCACTAACAAATAATGACGAGTCGATAATCCTTTTTTGATAGATTAAGACCCAACTACCCTCTTTATTTGGATTGAACCCATCGGCTTTTATCGTGGTTGAATTGGTTGCATTCACGGTAAAGTTTTCGCTTTGCCATAGAGTTTCATTATCGGAATCTATAAAATTCAAGGTTGCATTTCTCGTGGTTGCTCGACCAAGGTTATCGATTTGAAATGTGACTTCTTGGTCGTTGATCTCAATCGAATTAACTACTAATCTCGCCCGCCAATACCACACATCATCGATGAGATAACGCATGACCTCAAGCTCTTCACCCAAGCGGTCGGACAGAGATTCAGTCGTGCCCAACAAGAATTGCTCATCGTCGGTTTCAAAGGTGAAGGTCGGGAAGCCCATAATCCCATAGCCATAGTCTCGACTAGTACCACGATTCGGGTATAATCCTTGGTTTGCATTACGGATTGGGATATCAGAAATGTTTTCATGGACATCGTCACGAATGAAATGAAACAACTCCCAATCGATTGGTTGGTCGGGAATATAACCCCAAGGATGCAGCATTATCCAAACTCCAGTATGCATCGTAACATAGAGGTCAGCCCTGCTTACAACCTCATTCATATATTTTGCATTATTAAATGTTTCAGACTCGCTAAAAGGCCCGCCACGGCCAGATTGAGTCTCTTCTTCAGACCAGTGGTGATCGTAATTTCGGTTGAGATCGATTTGGTTTACATTCCAACGAGTATCGAAATCATTACCATCTGCATTGAGCATGATGAGGATGTGAAGCTCGGTATTTTCTAGAACTCGAATCGCTTCTTCATTTCCAGAATTCCAATTTTCAATATACCATTCGGCGGTTAAAAACGCCAATTCCGTGCCTAAGTGCTCATTACCGTGATGGCCACCATCGATGTAAACAATGTCTTTTTCACTTCCATCTGCCTTGGTCTCATTTGACCAATCAGAAATCCTAACCACCCATAATTGCTTGCCCAATTCGGTAGTGCCAGCGCTGGTTAGGTCGACGATTTCAGGGTAATCATCAGCCCAAGAATTAACATCGATGGTCAAGGTCGTATAGGTGTGGTACCAATGTTCTTGGGTGATGTCAGGTTGTTGTGCTTGACCGGTTGGAATCGAGGCCAGCATCATTACTGCTAGCATCAATATGGCCTTGCGCATATTTGGCCCACATCGACTTAAGTCATCAACCTGACTATAATTCAACAATCGGTGATGTAGGAGAAAAGTATTGGGGCGACGATAGTTGCATCCGATTCGATGATATGCATCGGGGTATCGATCGCGAGTTTTCCCCAAGTGATCTTTTCACTTGGTGGTGCCCCAGAATATCCGCCATAAGACGTGCTCGATTCAGAAATTTGGGCGAACCAACCCCATAGTGGTACATCTTGATTCATATCTTGTCGCAACATTGGAACTACACAAATCGGGAAATCACCAGCGATTCCACCGCCCAATTGTAAGAATCCGATTGGATGTTCGGCATTGGTATACCATTCAGCCAAGTGCATCATATAATCGATTCCAGATTTTACCGCTTCCTTATCGACTTGGCCTGAGATACAATGTGATGCGAAAATATTCCCGAGGGTAGAATCCTCCCAGCCGGGCACATAGACCGGGATATCCATTTGTTTAGCCGCTAATAACCAAGAATTTTCGCTTGGAATAGCATGATCTAAATCATCGATAATCGCCATCAAATGTTGATGGGGAAACGCGATATTATTCTTCCATTGCGCGAGAATTTTAGCCTCAATATGGCGAATTGCTTCATCTTCTGGAATGCAGGTATCTGTGACTCGGTTGAATCCTTTTCGATGTAATTCGACCTCGTCTTGTTTAGATAGATTTCTCCAATCGGTAATTCGGTGATAATGTGGTTGAGCAACTAAATTGAAGATATCTTCCTCAAGGTTTGCTCCGGTACACGTTATGGCATGAACTTTACCAGATCTAATCATTGGAGCCAAAGATTTGCCGATCTCAGCGGTACTCATGGCACCGGCTAAGGTAACCATCAATCGGCCGCCTGCGCAAAGAAATTCGTCGAGGGATTGGGCACAATCCCTCAAAGCTCCGGCATTAAAATGGTTGAAGTGTCGATCGACGAATCCTCGAACTCCTCCATTGGTGGGCTCGGTTAAGAACCGCTCTGAGCGTTTTCTCCGATTGATAACCATCTCTGGATATTTTTGTTCTAATTCAGATTCGATTATTTCAATAATTCGCGCTGGGTCGGTATTCCCACAAGTGAAAGCATCGATTGCAAGCCATCCTCTATCCGAATAACAATGAGCGCTAATATGGGATTCATCGAGTAAAACTACCGCTGCAAACCCGGGCGGTGAAACACTACCATCGAAGTTTTCTACATGTGAATGGACTCTTCTGGCGCCACTAGAATCGGCAGCTCGTTGCATTAGTTTGAGCATCCATCGGCCATCAATTCCTTCTGCTCCAGTACAATCAAGCATGATATGTGCGCCATGTGCCAAGTTCTCACCTCCTATTGTTTTTGATTTGAGCAGCGATAACTTTTGTAGCGAGCATCGCCGCGGTAAATTGGGTTAAAGGCGAATCTTTTTGCTCGACGATCTCGTTGACATCAGCCGAGATAACCTCGCAATTTTCGAATAGGGTTTCGATAGTCTTCGCTGCGTGCCAAAAGGTGAGCCCTCCCGGAACAGGGGTGCCGGTTGCTGGTACTAGTGTCCCATCTAAGCCATCGATATCGATGGTCAAATGAATCGGTCCTTTTATCGATGAAATCGCATCTAACCACTCAGCCCAAGAGTTTTGGCCACTAGATGGGCCCATAACGTCTCGTGCGAACCAAGTGTTGACCCGGTCGTCATTCTCGATAAAATCTGCTTCTTGTTGACAATATGCGCGAATTCCGACTTGATAGACCGCCACCGCGCCCTCGTCGAGGCTTCGAGCAATCGCGCATGCGTGGGAATACGGTTCACCATCGAGTTGGTCGCGAAGATCTGCGTGGGCATCGATTTGAACCAAAGTCACTTTTTTTGAGCAACCTCTGAGAATCCCTGGTAAAATCCCATGCTCGCCACCCAAAAAAAGTGGGAATTTTGCATTTTTATATTGCAACGCCGCATACAAACCAATATTGTCCAATTGCTCTTGGAGCGAATCTCCAGCACCGTCCCAAGGTGCTGCTGTAAGGATATTTGCGCCTGCTGGCAATTCCATTTTGAGATAATCATCGAATAATTCGACTTGGTTACTGGCCTCGATACAAGCGGCCGGCCCCTCGGCCGTACCTTGGCCGTAAGAGGTGGTGAGTTCATATGGAACCGATGCGACGACGATATCGATAGCACCAGTAGGCTCGGATAAACCGAGAAAATTGCCTTCCGCAAACCCTTCCATCAACACTTGCGGGGTCGAATCTCCCCTTTGAACGCTGCGAAACAGCCAAAATGAGCGAAGTGTCTATTAGGGAGTTCGACCTATACATATTATTGCGCAGCGGATGCAAAGGTCCCCGACCTATGGCTCCGGCGCCGGTGATTGAGATGGGAATGACAATGGGTGACCTTACGCTAGCAATTCGACAACACATCGACATGGAGATGGATCCAGAGGTCGCAAGTGGAATGGCAGAACACGCTCTTGGATTCTTTGGATTTTACGATCGAATCATCGACAACGCTCTCGAACCAACCGACCGGAATTTGTTCTACATGTTCCAAGATTACGATTTACTCACCACCGAATCCGAGGAAACAACCCTTTGGGATGGTCGTGAATGGAGGATCCATTACTGGCGCTTTAAGCCGGAATTGCGCGACCGAGTAAAGGCGTATATGTCGAGAGATGTAAAAGAGGTTTCAATCGACCCATTCGGCGACGTTTATGGCGATGGCGGCGGTATTTGGATGCGTGACGGTGACAAGGTCAAGAATCCGAATGCATTTACCTCTGAGCATTGGGGATAACCGAACAGGAATGCACAACCCTTGAAGGGGAGCAGCCTAACCCTCATCATATGAGTGCAAGGGCTATTGTTATCGCGATTCTCTTTTTAACTTCTGTAATTCCGCTCAGTTCTGCCGATTCACACGAACCGGTTAACATCTTAGTCGACTGGAATGATGACCACGCATACATTCTAACCGGAGAGGTAAATCTCTCTCAAGTAACCGCTATCCACTTGAAAAATGGAATCGCTCAAGATGTCGACCTCATCTATGATACCACGGGGGAACACCTCAGATTAATTCTCAATACCACCATTGGGTATGGTGATGAAATCACAATTTCCATCGGTTCGATTTCTCGCGATATCACAGTTGGGCTTTGGGGGCAACCTTTGGCTGACCACGAGGTCACACTCAATTCTAAATGGACTATGGATCAAAATTGGGTTAACGAAAATGGCAGCCAACAATATTTGTTAATCTTTGATGGCCAAGGTTGGCAACAGAGTATTAACAACACCCTTGAATCTTGGGAAAGGGGCAATGGTACCCTTTACATTGTATCAAATACAGAAGATGGTGGACTCGCACTCGACCTTGATTTAGAATCGATTTGGAAAAATGAAACCATCGTAAACGGTTTGCTTACCGGTCAAGTATTCGACGCACGAGGTGCAGGAACAATAGGGGTTATAGGTGATTCAGATCAAGGCAATATGGAGATTCAAGGAACCGTTTCGGATGCTTGGATCAATCGTAGTATGACTGATGGAGTAATCGATGAATGGTTTAGATTAGAAGCCAATGGGACGATTGGAATTCATAGTAATGAAGATAATGAGTCCTTTGACCTGAATGGGACTTTAGCTGTATTATTGATTGAGACTTGGGATTCAAACGGCACTCGTCGCTTAGATTTTCGGCAATATGAAGGTGATGCTGAATTAGAAATTAGAAACGACGACATCACTCTAGATATTTCACTTGACATATTCGAAAACCTCGAAAAATGGCAAGATGGAGTCAGGGTTGATCAATTGAATCATCTGGTCGGCCATGGTACTTTTGGAGTAACAGGAAATGATAATAATTCCTCTGTTAGAGTCAATGGTACAATTTACGATTTCCACCAAAAAACCGAGGACGGTTTGACCATGATAGATAATTTACACGTTGATGGAATCATCAGCGGTGATGCTCAAGGAACATTCGGGGTGGTCCGAAATATCGAATCGACCGGTACCCAAGCCAACGATACAGGTACTGAATTCGATGTGATTGTAATCCATCAAGAAGACTGGCTCAATATTACAGGGGTGAACGGATTTCCCTCGGATAGATTCGAGGCCGGAGCAAGCCATAACGAATCTTGGTCTTACGATGCGGTCCAATCCGATTGGGACAATCGAACCATCAGGAGGGTTTGGTCTCAAACCGGCCCAGATCCGAGTAGTGGAGACGAACTGATAGCGGATTCACCGATTCAAATCAATCCCGAGCCTCCAGGGGTCGAAGACTCCCTTGGGAATGTTCAAATCTCCCGTGAAACCGGCTTCACACCAATGATTGCAATGCCCGGAGATGTATTCGTATTATCTGCTCAAGCAGATATGTCTCTAACGGTTACAGCAGGGCAATCTCAGCAGGTTGCAATGGATGGCCATTTGGTTGATACGGTCGCTTGGACCGGAGTTTACTCAAACGGCGTAACTGGAACCGCAAATGGAAATCTCATCAATGATGGTCCGCTATCTGGACTCAATGTGCAAGTTCAGCGAATTTTACAAATGGCTTTTGGCGATGAAGGAGCATTGGTCAATTTGACTGAAAACCAAAGCGTCAACAGGGTGCTTTCGCCTTCGATAATTTCGGCGGATGATAATAGTGCACCAACATTAATTTCGACAACACTGAGAGAAGGTTTGGTCTTCAATGAAGATGGCGCTCCTGCACATCTTGAAGTAAGAGTTTCAGATATCGATTTCAATATTCTAAGCGTAGAAGCAGATTTGTCCGCCCTCGGTGGAGATATAATTTCCTTGAACGATAAAGGATTGAATGGGGACAGAATTATTGGCGATGATATTTGGACCTCAGTTATCAGCGTAACAGGTCTAGAAGAAGGCCAGTTACCAATCAATATCACCATTGCAGATGTATTCGATGCAATTGCAATCGGTTCAACCGATGTCGAAGTAAGAAACCAGCCTCCTCGGTTATTATCGTTCACCGCGGTTCCACAATTAATTTCAAGAGGTGAAATGATGATTATCAACGCAGAGGTATTCGATGGCCACGGTGTCTCTTCAGTCGAGATCGATTTAAGAGCAGAAGGCGGGGATTTAACCGCTTTACAAAAGATCGGTGATCTGTGGATCGGGGAGGCCACCATCCCGGATGGGATGGCGCCGGGAACACATTTACTCAAGGTCAGAATGGTTGATGGGTCTGATGTCCCAACCAGTTCTAGTCATTCGTTCATCACAGTAAGTTCAACCCAAAAAACCAACCAACATCACATACCCTCACCGGACGATGAAGATTTGATCATCACTGTTCTCAACACTCCACCTCAAATCGAAATCGGAGAGATCAGAGAGATAATGGTAAGTGATGATGATATCGAATATACGCTTGAAGTATTGGTAGTCGATGCGGACGGTCTGTTCTTTGTCAAGGCGAAATTAGGGATTTTTGCACCACCTGGCCAAGAAAATGATTGGATTGCGATGAGTCACTCTGAAAACGGAATCTACACCGTTACATTTACCGTTAGAAGTGGAGTGTCTTTGGGCAATTACAATGTTTTGGTCAAAGCAAGAGATAGTTATGGTATGGATACTGCAGAAGAATCGATTAGAGTAACCATAAAAGAATCTGATTTACCATTTACCGGTTCGAAAACTGAATCTTCAAATCTTTTGACCTATATTGCGATGGGGGGCCTATTAATCGTATTGATCACCGGTGCCGTCTTCTACATCAGGCGTGGCGAAGATGGTGAAGGTGGTTCAGGGCTTGGCGGATTCGGAGAGGCTTGACCAAAATCAATGTATATAGGTCAAGACCATCGTTTTTCACTTGCTCCTATTATAGAAACCTGCTGTTTACAATAATAATTCCTGTAGATTACTAGGCATTTTTCGATAGATTCTTGAATAAAAATATTGGAAGAAAGGCCTCAATAATTTATTGAGAAGAATGGAGCATTCGATCTCCAACAGGGGATTTATAATAGATGGGTAATGTATTGTTTCTATAGGAGGATCCGATGGTGATAAAGGCCACGAAATATCTTGGCGGAGCAATCTCAGGCGAGGGTGTTGATTATGACTTGTTAGCAGCAACTTGCCGCCCTGATTTAGATGAAAAACTACTATGGATAGCCGAAACCGACCTTAATACTTTGAATAATAGGTCAGAAAAACTTGCATTCCTTATTAATGCTTACAATATATCTGTCTTAGGTTTAGTGGTTAAATTAAGGGCTAAACATCGGGGGTTTTTAAAAAAAGGCCTCGATTCAAAGTGGTGGTTTTTCCAATTCTTTTTTGTTAAAAAAATCGTAGTAGGAGGGAAAAAAATGTCTCTTTGGAAATTAGAAAACAAGTTGATTAGAAAACAATTTGACGAACCAAAAATTCACTTTGCTCTAAATTGTGCATCGGCCTCATGTCCGCCGTTGAGAGAAGGTCTATACAGTGCCGAGAGTATTGATGAGGAGCTGGAACTGGCCACACATAATTTCATTACTGCAGGAGGGGTAATTCTCAACCGTGAAGTTAACGAGTTATCATTATCGCCAATTTTCCGTTGGTATGAAAGAGATTTTGGTGGGCGAGAAGGAATAATTGCTTTTATTAAAAATTATTTAGAAAGTGATGAAATTACATGGCTGAACGAAAATCAACCAAAAGTAATTTGGCAATCATATTCTTGGGCTAGCAATGAGAATTAATTTAAACACAGCAATCAGTCGACATAATTACATATAACGCTTGAAGACCAATTAATGGGTGCACTCAATGCCAAATTTATATTGGCTCAAGAAGCGGCAATTCGAATGAGTGTTCTTATTAGAATCCATGTATTGATGTGAATTAATATGGCTTTGAGAAAAGAAAAAACCATTCGAGTAATTTTGTTGACTTTATTGGTTGTTGCAATATTGTTCGGAATGATTGAAAGAGATTATTTTAGTTCGGATACCATCGAGTTATGGTTACACAAATCAGGTGATTGGGGCCCGATAATATTCATCGCAATCTACGCTATTTCAGCGGTATTCTTCCTGCCGGCATGGATTTTAACCACCTTAGCAGGAGCATTATTTGGCCCATGGTGGGGTACTTTATACGCGATTACCGGAGCCACGATTGGAGCCACGCTTTCTTTCTTAACCGCTAGGCACTTAGCCGCTGATTTCGTTGAAAAAAGGGTAGGAGATGGCAGATTGGCAAAAATGAAGGAGGGGGTTGAACAAGAAGGTTGGAGATTTGTTGCTTTTACTCGAATCGTCCCATTATTCCCCTACAATTTACTAAATTACAGTTTTGGTTTAACTAGAATTAAGTTGTGGGATTTTCTTTGGCCAACCGCGCTATTCATGTTGCCGGGAGGATTTGCTTATGTTTATCTCGGATATGTAGGGAGTGAGTCAATTACCGATGTTCGGGGGAACATTACACTCATTATTTCGGCGATTGCAGTGGTTGCAATTGTAGCATATATCCCACGGATAGTCAAGAAGATGAAAAAGTCAACTACCGATGAAAGTGAGTGATCATCATCTATACGCTGGCTATAACCATCGAAAAGTGAAATTCAATATTTCATTCAAAGTGGTCCAGGAATTCATCGATATCGATGACTCCATTTTCGTCGGTATCGACATGATGGAAAATATCTCTACATTCCTCGTCGGTATAGGAAAATTTGAGGGCATGGATTGCGCTTTGGAACTCTCTGAGGGTCAGGTGATTCTTCCCGCCCAGATCTGAAGCATGGAATGCTAATTCGCGTCTTTCGTGTTCAGATTGGGAAGGATTGACGAATTCTTTACGGAATGTCTGGAATGGAGTGGTCCTTGAATTTGTATGGATTCTGCCATAAAAGTAGTACAGGGTGGTTCCAAGAATTACTGCGGCCAATGCGCCAATAAATGCTTTTTCACCCATGACGATAAGTAATCCGGCTCCGCCTACAATCCCCCATATTTGAGTCAAGGGGAAGAGTGGTGATTTGTAGGTTGGTTCGTACCATTCGTGGCCACTTTTAATTTTACGCAATACGATAACACATGAATTGACGAATATGAAAATCATTATTTGGAATCCTGAAGCAAGCTTTGCAACATCCTTCACAGGCAAAAACAAGATAGTCAAAGCCATCATTAAACCGGTAATCAATATTGGCCAATGAGGCGTTTCCCATTTTGCGTTTACCTCTTCTAGTGCTTGCGGTAATAGATTATCTCTCGCCATAGCAAAGATGTATCGTGAAGCACCAAGGACGCCGGCTAATGCCATAGATGCCATCGTAAAAATTGCCAATATTGCGGCTATTAAACCGACAACACTCCCAGCTAAAGTTTCAGCAAAAACATGGATTGGATTCTCTATGGTCTTACCGTCTACAATCCACCATTCTCCTTCAAGTGTTGCCATCATAATATAGGTCACACCAGCATAGAGGATGGTTGCTGTAATCAATGAAATGATGATTCCAGTTGGTAGGTTTTTCCCTGGGTTCTTCACCTCTTCTGCGATAGCAGCGACCTTTGTAACTCCTGCATATGCGACGAAAACGAATGCTGCAGTTTCAGCCAAAGTGAATGGATCGGTGCTGAATGCTGATTCTAATGGGCCGCCTAAATCCAAGGATGGCATGAAGAACCCTCTTATCGAAAGAGCGAGGAGAAGGAGCACGGCAAGACTGACAATTGGTGCTTGAATGGTTTTTATTTTCTTAACGCCCATTATGTTGATCAATAAGATAATAGCTAAAATTCCAAGAGAGACTAATTTCAGGTTAAAATCAAATTCAAAATATATCGAAAGCACGAGTAAGTAAGCCGAAAGCCCAATCAATGCGAACGCGGCTTTCAACAAAAAAGAAGCCCATAAGCCTAAGCCGGTAATAGTGCCTAATAGAGGTCCATATGTCCGTTCGATGTAAACATAAGAGCCACCAGATGTAGGCATTGCTGATGCGAGTTCCGATTGGGACAAAGCTCCGGGTAAAACGACTGTCGCGGCCACTACATATGCCAGCCAAATCCCGGTTCCCATCATACCAGCAGCTAACGATGGCAGAACAAATAGTCCCGATCCAAGCATAGCAGATAGGGCGATGATAATCACGCCAACAAGTCCGATTGAACGTTCAAGTTGTAATGAAACATCTTGAACTAAACCCTTGACATCTCCTTTGAGAATTTTCTCGGCGGCTCCCTTAATAACTATGATTCCACATCCTCGTCGTCAAAGTGACACTTCGCTGAATCGAAACGAGAGAATATAGTAGTTATATGTTCCTTATAGGACGGCTGTCCGCAGTTGGAATACCACGATTTGTCCACGGTTCTGACCAATTATTAACCCTTAGCCACAGTAGTCGCGAATCAGGGTGGAAATGCGAGAGCCGGGACTCGAACTCGGGTTCAGGCGTTGGCAACGCCCGGTGATAACCACTACACTACTCTCGCAGAACAGGCCTCCCAACGGAGGACACTATTTGATTGAATCGGCCTTGTCAACTCAATATTTTGATTCGCAGTTCAATGTTTTTACCAGTCTTTTAGAAAAAGTCAACCGCAAGGCCGCAAGTATCAGTCAAAATCCCACCGCATCAATTCTGAGAACTAAATCTCTCATAATAGCCGTTATTCAGTGAGACATAAGAACCAGACTCTTATCGATTGAAATATGTGGAAGCCAATTCTGGCCTATGCTGCTATTTATTCAATTCTATTCGTAGCCCATATTATTGCAGCAGCCAATAACTTTGATATGACTTTCCGATTGATAGCACTACTGATCACCATTCAAACATTATTCGCAGGATATTTCTTACACTTACTGGGTGGTAATGTAAGGGACACAAGAATTATTGTTTTATTTTTATCGGCAGGTTTGGGCTGGGCTTATGCTGAAATGAATGAATCGTGGACGATTGTAATTTGGGTGGCTGTAGCATTGATTTTGCAATATTTTACCGAAAGAGGGTTGAAGTATGACTCGCCCACCCAACCGGTTGATGGCTGACTCTCAAGTTAAGATAAATGTTCCCGGACAAGCAGACCCAGCGACTTCGGTAGAAGACCAAAAGCAAATGGAACAAGCATATAATAAGATGAAGCGGAAGATGGCAATCGCCCAGATGGGTAAAGCGATCAAGCACAAAATTATGGTCCTGTCCGGCAAAGGAGGGGTCGGAAAATCGACCGTCGCAACCGGGCTTGCTCTATCTTTGGCTCAACAAGGATTGAAGGTCGGACTATTGGATATCGATATCACCGGCCCTAATGTTCCCAAGATGATGGGTCTCGATGGCCATCGTCTCGATGTGATGGATGGAAGGATTCATCCAGCCAAAGGGCATCTTGGAGTTAAGGTCATCTCGATGGCTTTTTTACTCGAGGACGAGGACACTCCAGTCGTTTGGCGTGGACCAATAAAGCTTGGTGCAATCCAGCAGTTTATCGGTGATGTAGAATGGGGGGATTTGGATTATTTGATTATAGATTTCCCACCCGGAACCTCCGAT
>Ga0302134_10001295_pt1 | contig 11762 bp, 10 predicted proteins | sample CB9_SCM_MG_FD_203123 | JGI IMG/M metagenome (GOLD analysis project Ga0302134, IMG submission 203123) | Marine microbial communities from Western Arctic Ocean, Canada - CB9_SCM | ecosystem: Environmental > Aquatic > Marine > Oceanic | place: Canada: Western Arctic Ocean | collected 2017-09-19
CTGTCACGAAAAACGTTGCGGCACCGTCGCCCGTCAATATGTCTCTCGCTGGTGGTGACATCACCGTGGACCTAACTTTGGTATCGGGATCGTCGATCCCAACCGCCGGCTTTACAATCACCGTTGCCGGACCCGACACTCCAACCGGTAAAACCATCACCTCTTCGGGCGGATCGGTCAATTTCCCAGCTCTCAAAGATGGTTCCTACACCGTCAGTGTTGGTGCCGTAACTGGCTATACCCACATCTTGTCTCCGACCAGTCCCGTCACCGTCGCCAATACCGCTTCAGGGTCCTCACCTAATGTCAATATCACTACCACGTATAGCGAGAACATTGCGGTCACAATCAATCAACCCGATGCCACGGCGCTAACCACCGGAACCGTCGTGCTCACCCCAGGCAACATCGCCATGAGCTACAGCGGCGCCGGTGGGATATGGACGGCCAGCAATGTTGCGGCACCCGCCGCTGACTACGACATCGATGTCAGTGCCTCTGGCTACCCCGACGAGACCTTTAACACCAACATCAGTTTCTCCAAGGCTGGCGATTACACCGCGCCCTCCACCCAAACACTCGCCGGCGGTTCAGTAACGATTGGGGTCAGCGGTGCCACCAGTGTGGGCCAAACGTTCGTAATTTCCCTGAACAGCACGCTCCCCTCTCCACCCAACAAAACCATAACCACAACCTCGACTACAGCTGGAGCGGACACGGTGACGTTCAACGGACTCCCCAACGCTTCGTGGACCGCGGGTGTCGTCCCCACTGGCAGCGAAACTGGTTGGCAGGGAAGCCTTAGCGGAATCACCATTGGTGCCACCACGGCAACAGGTGGCGGCAACATTCCCGTAAGCAACCCCGCGCCAGTGGTCAGCGGCGTGAGTATCGACGAAGCAACGATTTACAACGAATCTTGTGCCGCCGCGGTTCATTCTGGAACCGTAACCGTCACCGTTACCGACGCCTCAGGTGATCTCGTCAGTGTCGTGCTCACCAGTTCGGATGCTTTGGCTGTGGCCCTCCCGATGACAGCTGGCGCAGGTAATAGCTACTCCGTTACCTTTAATCCAGACACTTTCACGGGCAATCCCACCGCGACCCTGACCGTGACCGCAACCGATAGTGACAGCAACACGACCGGTACAACCACCGTTGAACTAAGTACGCCTTGTCCGTAGCCGAAGCGGTATGGGTTGCATGATCGTGCAACCCACGAATAACGATTGTGGTTAGGCGAAGGCGATCGCCAAGACCGTCACGATGAGGAGAAGTACCATCAGCGCGACGAGCCACCAGATCCAGGTCCGATCGGGTTCTGGCTCGGGTTCTGGTTCGGGCGCTACCACTACCACTGGTTCGGGCTCTTCGATTATTTCGGGCGCATCGAACTCTATGCCGCACCGAATGCAATGGGTAGCCGTGAGCGCATTGTGCTCACCACATTCGTCACACGAGCGAGCACCAATAGTGCGGCGTCCACCGGTACCGGGAAGACGGCGTAAATTCTCGTCGCCATCGCGAGTAGCCGGTCGTTCTCCTGCAGCGGCTTGGGCCCAAAACAAGGGATAGTCGCATTTGGGGCAGAACTCATCGGCCGTGCGGTTGATCTGCGGCAAATCAGTAATGACCCCACAGTCGGGGCAAGTAATGAGGGGCATTAGGAAGCCTCGGCAATGTGGTCGACGGGTTGGGACTTGGGCCAAAGTCGTTCGTCGCCCACAGTGAGGTCGAACGTAACGGAGGCAGGAATTTCGGCGCGGACAATTTCTAGTACATCAGCAGCTTCGGCCGGCCCGTACTGGGTGCAATGGATACTGACATGAGGGAATTCTTCGGGCGCCTCGCCTTCGAGATACACCCCTCCAGAGTCGGTCACCGTGACGGCGTCCCCGGTAACAATCTGCAGGATTCCTTCGAGGCCTCGGAGCGTACCGCGCCACGCCAACAAAGGACCGGTATCGCGGACGGCCCTGCGCTGGTGAAGTTCGTCTTGGGAGTCGTCGATGTGATCGACACCAATCCACGCGCCGAGCATGCGCACAATTGGCATTGGCGCAACAGCAGGATCGAACATATGTGGAAGCGTGTCGACCTGATGCAGCATCGTGTCGGCGACTTCTTGAAAGATGCCAAGATAACGATGCAAGAAGTCGTCTTCGAGCATTCCCATCGGCATTTGGTTACGCAACCAATCGGGGTTGCGCCGTCGGTGCGTCTGGCGCCGACTAACCGTGGTTCGGGCGGGGACTACGTCGCTCATCGCATCACAATCCGGTGCTTCTTTGATACGAACAATGAGTCGGGGGCCAGGCGAATAAGTTCCTTACCGGCACCATGGCGAACACCATTGCGCAAATCATATTCAAAGAACAAAACTTCGTCGACCCGCTCGACACCATCAACCGCTTCCAGCACCTGGTTAACGGTGGCCGCGTTCAGGTCAGTATCGAAAGGCCAACCCTTTCCTTCGGATCCTCCCGTAATGGGGTTGAGATACGCGTACAAGACCTCGAGCGCACGACTTCGCACGACACCTGCTGGGCGGCCAGGCAGCGACTTCATGAGGGCAGTAATGCTTACCCCTTGATAGTACGGCGTACCAATTTCGACCTCGGTACCTAGAATTCGACGGCCATCGAGTCGATCGCTCACCTTCTGAATCATTGGCTGAGGAAGCGCATAAGCATCGAGATCGGCTTGTTCTTCGACGCCCTCAACCGCGGGAACAATCAACAGACGTATTGGTTTCCCAGGCTCTACAGGCGCCAAGCACCGAGCGCGAGCGATCGCATGATCGGCCCCAAGAGCGACACGCTCGTAATCGGAAACCGTTACGGCACGCTCGCCCGTTCGCAAGGTGGCGGGACCACGCAATTTGACGTTCTCGACAGACTCCGCATCGACACCACCAATGGCGGGTTCGATGTTCTCGACCCTACTTACATAGGGAACCGTGGTACGCAGCGCTGTGAGCGTACGACTTCCGACATTACCCCTCGCCCCTCCGCCGTGACGATACTTCGCCACCGAAATATCGGCGCCACCTGCAGGGATCGCTCCGTGCTGCTTGCTGGTCCCGTCGGGGTTACGAATCAGCGGTCCAAACACAACCTCGCCGGTTGTGTTTTGCCAAACGTAGTGCTTGTCTTGTGGGTTTGAGCCGGTGAAGTCGTCGACTTCTTTCCACTCCTCTACCCCGGTGTCGGTGCGCACCACGATGCCTTCGCCGCGGCGACGCGGGAGGACCGGCACAGATCCAACAACAAATCGTTGATCGGCTTGTCCATCGGAGATGCCCAGGAACTCGGCTTCAATTGCTCGTGAATGTTCGGCGGTTACCGTGCCGCCAACAGCGGTGGCATCGAGAGTGCGAATTTGGGGTGAGGCCCGGTAACCGGATTGGCCCGGGGATGTGGGCAGCAACACTGCCCGAATCCAGTGAGCTTGCGTGTCGTTGAGGGTGAGTGGTTTGTGCTGGCGTGGGACCAACATGGTGACGGAACCGTCTCGATTGAGACCACCGGTCGTATCGCGGTACACCTTTACTGGTGCCCAAGCTTCGCCGTTCCATACCTGCCACATCAATGGTGCATTGTTGGGGTCGACACCGATGCCTTCGATGCTGGCGCGAATATCAAGACGTATCGCCATGCCCGACAACGAACGGTCGAACCCGAGGTAGAAAGCTTCGCCTGGGGTGAGGGTGGGAAAGCAAACCACGCTCTCGCGGTCGTAGCCAAGTTCGGCCCATACGTCGGTGAAGCTTTCTTTGCCATCGGAAACCATGGCGCTGGTTGTTTCGGGCGACACCACCGTGAGTGGCTCGATGGTCGTGAAGATGACCGGGTCATCGTCGGTGTTGGTGGCTACTTCGGTTCCGAGAGGAAGCACGACGTTGTCGGTTTCCCCGGGAACGACCCAGAACGTGAGATCGGCGGTGGCCGCTGTAGCGGAGAAGGATTCGACGCCGACCAAATTAAGCATGCGCGTGTAGAACGCATCGGGAACCTGATTGAGGCGAAACATTGTCATTTCGCTCATCCAGGCAAAGAGCTCAATAAGCGCTACGCCGGGATCGGACAAATTGTGATTCGTCCACTCTGGGCAGTAGGTAGGAATAAGCCGCTTGGCCTCATCAACAAGGTCCTGGTAGTTGCGGTCGTCGAGATTAGGAACTGGAAGACTCATCGGGGGGACTCCTCCCCTTCGTGGGGAATCATGTAGAAGGGATAGACGAGATTTCGTCGGTCATTTGTGGTGTTCAAAATATAAGAAATGCTGATGTGAACATGGCTGCTGTCGTTCTTGTCGGGGGTTACAACTACATCCTCGAGTTCGGCGCGAGGCTCCCATTGGCGCACAGCTTCGCGCACAGCTTGCGCCATACGACCAAGCGTGTTGGGGTTGACCGGCTCAAATAGCTGGTCCCAAATGCGACACCCGAACTCGGGCCGCATCAACCGCTCGCCCGGAGCGGTGGACAAAATCATGCGAATTGATCGGTCGATATCATCGGGGCCCGAACTCATGGCGATGGATCCGGTGTGATCGACGCGCATGGGCCACGAAATGCCCTTGCCAATAATTTCTGAACTTTCAGCCATGACTGTTCCTGCGTCGCATTAGTTGATATTCACCATAGAACCTTTAATGTCGGTCATCCCAGAGGATTCGACCTTGGCACCGGCCGTGCCTTTCATTTCAGCGTTTGTGTCAGCCTTGAGTTTCACGTTGAGACCGTCAATCTTAACGTCGGCTTTCGATTCGATTGAGATCTCGCCAGATCCAGTGATCGTGATCTTCGCACCATCGATTGTGATGTCGCCATTAGCGGAGAGGACAATCGAACCTGCATCGTTCTTTAGCTCGACATCCTTGGCGGTTGCATCAATTGACACCCCTTCGAGCCCAAATTTCACCTTGACCGTTTCATCGGCCGAAGTCATGTGAATGGCCTTGTCCGCGTCGCCACCCTCGTCCAAGAGTTCGATTACGTTGCCCGAAACGGACTTTAGTGTCCATCCTTTGACTGTGTCATCAATGAGATCCGGATTGGGAAGTGGATTGTCCGTTGTCCACATGCCTCCGAGGACCACGGGGCGACGATAATCACCACGCTCGAACGCAACCATCACATGGTCATTCACGGCATGTTGCGCTTGCAGTCCGCTTTTTACCCCGGCCCCAGCGGACAACACTCGAGCCCACCAGCTTTCTTCGTCGTCGGAAATCGATGGCATCTTTACCTTGACCCGCCCCAGCTTGTCGGGGTCGGCCACATTGGTGACGATGCCATGGATAAGCCCTTCAGCGAACGAAGAACTGGCTGACCTGGTACCGAGTAGATCGACGAGTGTGTTGCGTTGCGTGCCTGATGCAGAGAAACGGGTTAAAACGTCGCGACTGCCGGACCAAATCCAACTGCATGACGTGACAAAATATTTACCCGCCACGGGAGTGGGCAACGAACTGACTTCTATCGCTTTGCCTACTTCAACCGCATGGAACCCAACCAGTTCACCCTTGGCGCTTACCTGGGTAGCGGCCATCTGATTGGAGATCCCGTCAGCAAGTGCTTTGGCCTCTTCAGCAGTCTCTGCTGTTAGCGAAGCAGACGTTACTGCCTTGCCCATCGGGGTGGATTTCACAGCGGCGGCGCTCATTGGAGCGCTTGAACTCTGCTTTGGGTTAGTGGACGTTGCCTGAATGCCCGCTAGTGATTTGGGGTCGTCGCTGAGTACTTTGACGGACTCGTCGCCCCGACTTATTGCCGCCTGCACCTTGAACGCTTTAAGCGGATGAGGGTACTCAACCGTCAGACTGGCGGAAGCGATGTCAATAGGCTTCACATAGACCTTGGTAGCATCAGCCCACCAGGTCATGCCTGCCCGACTGCACACTTCGCTTATAAAGTCGAAAGCATTCGTGGTCACCATGACGTATTCATGCATGACACTCATCAGTCCGCCAGTATCAACATCGGCCGACAATAAACTTCCTGAGTCGCTAACCAGACTGGTAATAATATCTTTGTAGCTCTGGTTGAGATAGGTCGTAGGTGCCAAACCATGGGTGAGGCACTGCCGGCCATCCAGAACCGTAATGACCACTTCGTGATCGGATTTCACGCCACCTGCCGCGCCCATGCGTTGGTCCCAGGCCAACGAAGAAATCTTTCCCTTCATCACTGAAGTGGCAATGCCTTCCTTGAGGGAAGAGACCTCGACTTCCTTGCCCAGCGCAAAAGTTGTCGATCCAATTATCCCTGCCTCATCGATAAGGTCGACATCGCGTAGGCGAATCGTGGCCATCGTTGGAACCTGAACGGATTGCTCGACACGCACGTCAACAATCGAATCTGATTCGCCGGTCGACAAAGCCGCGCCATCGACCTTGATCTCTACATCTTGATAAGCATCGGTAACGGGCATGAACTAGTCGCGAAGCTTTGGGATAGTGATGACCGTTCCGGGAGCGACGGCCAATGGATCGCCAATGCCGTTCGCGTCAGCAATACGACGCCAACGAGTGGAATCACCGTAGTAGGTGGCCGAAATTCGGTCGAGAGTCTCGCCCGCTTGGACCTGGTGGGTGCGCTCGGGATTAGGTGTTCCGGACGTGGGGTTCTGAGGAGCAAACGAATCCGCTCCATCAAACTGCTTGAGCTGCAGGTCGGCCTTGCCTCGTAACGGCGTGCCGTCGGAGGCGAAGTAGGTGTAGGACAGCGTCATCGAAGTAATGGTGGCCTTGAAACTGTGAAGATCGCCCCAGTGGAATTGCACCCACGGCGGACGTCCCGTTTGGGTACCAGAATCGTAACTCGCCAGCGTTTTGTCGACCTCCATCATTTTGGCCAACGCGTCGGTTTGGGTGGTGATAGTGCCACCACCGCCCGTGTTGTCAAAATGCAGCGTGAACGACATCGTGCCCGATTCACCACCAGCGAAAGAGAGATCGGGGGTAGCGCGGCCGCGTGACGTATCGGCTTGCCAGTTGTTCGTTTTCGTGATGGTAAATTGTTCGGGGTTGAAGCTCACCACGAACTCCACGCCGCTTTCGGTCTCGATGGATGCTCGCTGTAATCCGCTTTGATCCGACATTAAAAGCCTCCTCGTAGTGGTCCACCGCGTCGGTCGACTTCGGTCATGACTCGTTCTTCGAGGACATCGACGATGAGATCAACGAAATCCTGAAACTCGCCGCTATCGGCCTGTTGCAACAACGACGCCAACGTGGGGCCCTTCGGTGCTGCACCTGCGCCAGTATCGGTGTTCGTAGTGGTAGTCGGAGCACTGGTAGGCGACGTTTGTGTATCACCCGATCGTTGAATACTGGATGGTTTGGATCCGGAACGAGGCATGGGCCGTCCTTCGCTAATATTTCGCAACATGTCATCCGCCGAAACCCCGCCCGACGACGAGGTCGCCGGCGTACGTTGAATGGCGTTGGAAATGGCTGGCATAGATGGTTGGCTGGCGTTAACTTTCTGCATGGGCGCACCCACAGTGAGATTGGCGGTACCCATACGACGTTGCACGGGCGCTGGTCCCAATGCTTGACTGGTTGTTGCGGCTTGGGTGCTCGTAGGAAGCCCCGTGGACTTCGCCATGATTTGACCGATGATCTCGGCCTTGCGTTCTTCGGCTGAGTGGTGATCGTCGTCGAAGAAACGGGGCGCGGGTGAAGGATGCGCCACATGTGTGAGTTCGTGGGCCAATACCTCTACCGACTTGGAACTGGCGTCGGGTTTGCGGACTAGGTGGACGGTATTGCCCGTTGTAGCAGCCACCTTTCCGACGGACTTCAGTGCCGCTTGGGACGCAGACCCCGTGGATATTCGTACCGCTCGATCGCCGACAATCTGGCGAGCAAGAGGTTGAAGTTGGGCGGGGAGAATCCTGGTTGTCTGGCTTCGGCGTTGGGCTAGCTCGGCTAAAAAGCGGTCGCCCAGAGCGGCCGGAGTGGTAACGGCCGCTGGGGTGTGAGGTGCCGAAGGTTCGCTGGCCCCATCGGTGTAAATGGTTGGGGCCTGGGTCGGATTGCTCGGAGTGCTGGCCGGGTTGATAGAACGTCGAGCGACCCGCGCGGACCCTGACAGTTTCTCAGAATCGGACTGATGCTCCTTGGACGGAGAAGCTGTGGTGTCGCTGAATTGCTGGGTACGGCCAGATTGGATGAGATCACGCGGCGCCGAAGTATTCGGCACAATTGTCTGGCTCTGGTTGCTACCAGGTGGGGTCGAATCCGAAAGACGCGCCGCAGTGTCGGTGACCGCCCGCCGAAGGACGTCAGTTAGTGGACTTGTGCGCAATGCCGCGGAGGCGACGGGAAGTCCGCTGTGCGAACGGTCTGATGTCGCGAAGAACTTGCCAGGTCGGGCCGCGACGGCACGTTGCATTCGGCTCGATCGAACGGGCGAGGCGGCGATCGCGGCACCTGGCTCGGCGGGTACTACCGCCGGTGCGTTTGGTGCAACGCTCGGGGCCGCCCCGGCGAAGTCTGTGGACCTACCAATGGCTTGTGTCGCCGAATCTGACGCGCTTATCGACCGTTGTATAGCTGCCGAAGAAAGTTCAGCCAGTGATGGAATGTTTGGTGCAACGCTCGATGCTGTCCCGGCAACCTCGGTGGGCTTACCAGTGGCTTGTGTCGCCGAATCTGGCGTGCTTGTCGACCGCTGTATGGGTGTCGGAGATGGTTCAACCGGGGATGGAACTACCGCCGAGGCTTCAGTGCTCGCTTGTTTGAGGGTATTTTGCGGCTGTTTGAGGGTAGTTTGCGGCTGCGGATCGCCTGAGCGGCTTGTCGTTTGGGAGGTGCGAACCGGATCGTTGCCCAGTTGTGGGTCGGTTTGGCGAACGATAGTAGAGGGCGGGCGCAACGCTGCCATCGTCGCATCGGGAATCGATCCGGACCGATACAAACGGGTTCCGTTTGCGGCACGCTGGAGGGGGCCACCAGAGGCCGGCGTATAGCCGAGTCGGGTTGCGAGACGCGAGTCCGAAGAACCAGCGGTGCGCAGACGTCCGACCGGAGAAGGGCGTCCAACGGTTGGCGATGGCTGCCCGAGCGGTGATGGACTCTGCGGATCTTCGACAGCAGAGGATGAATCAACAGGTTTGGTTCGCGGCGTCGTCGCCGGGGTGGACCGTTGAACACGGAATTGAGGCGCACCATCGCTTGATGCGACAGGGTTGACCTCTTCGGCCGACGTCGTTGGAGGGGCAGTCACACCGGTTTCGGTCGCGGGCGCAATTTTGGCCGTCGTCGTAATCGGCGGACGCAGATCAGTGGACTGATCGACAGGGTTTGGAACACTAGCTTTAGGCGTTTCCGACGGCTGGGCAGCAGCAAGCCCCACGGGTGGGACCACGGCGCTGCGGCGCACTTCGTCGACGGCAACATCGGGGTCCGATGATGGGGTGAGAGCGGTTGCTATTGGTGTCACGTTGGCGGTGAGTGAACGTTGAGACATCCCCGTTTGGCTGGTGAGAATAGCACCAACCGTGGTGGGCATAGATAGCACGGAACGCGAAAGACGTGGCGCAAGATCGGGCCGAAGGGTTGTGATCGGCAGAGGCGCTTCGGGTGAGACCTCGATGGTGGGTCGATCAAGTAGTGCGACGCCAGTTGAGTCCAACGATGCAAGAGAAGAAGGTGCCGAGGTGGTGATCGAGGAATGTTCGTCGGTTGGTCGCCCGGCAGTCACCGCACGCGATCTCGTGTCGGACTGACGTTGTACCGTCATCGCTCGCACGTGTTGGCGGTGTGCACCCGGACCCGTTGTAGGAGTCGGTCGGGCGGCACTCGCCCGTGGACCACTGGTCCCGCCGGTGCGCTTGGGTTGGAACATGTGCCGTGTTGCCTCGGTGGGCGCAGGCGCAATCGGCGTGGCAATGAATCGACTACTGCCTTGTCCTGGAGCAGTGCTGACCCCACCGGAGGTTGGTCCCTTACGGTTTATGGTGCTTGGGAGACCACGGCGCACGCGGACTTTTTTACGAGCGGGTGCCACTTCGTCTGCACGAGAGCGTTTATTTGGTTCGGTGCTATCGGCCGACGAACCCTTACGCATAGCGCGAATCATGGCATCGTACTTGGCGTTGCCAGTGGTGGCAAGCTCGGCCGACAGAGGCTCGTGTCGCTGCGTTGATGTCGACCAAGCTGGAGTTGTGGCGACGACTTCGCTTTCGTTCGAGGGCCAATACTCGGCGGGAGGGCGCACGGTCAACCCAAAGCCGTACGGCGCTGCAGACGTTGCACGTTGAACGAGAAACCGGTCCGACATCGACAGGCCCGTACACATACCAAACTGACGAGCCGAGCGCCCGACGGAACCCAATCCACCATGAGATCGAACGGGCGAGGTACGCCGTTGAACAAGAGGTCGCTGCCGGGTGCGAACCTGGCCACCGAGGTAGCCCTCGCTAGTGGGTTTCGGGGACGAATCCATGATGCGCAATCTCGAGTTCTTCGACCACCATCTCGTTGGAACCAGCCGCCAGCGTGGGACCAGACCATTTTATGGGAAAAGCAGCGTCAACGTTCCAGGACCGGACCCGTACGCCATCGCGTCCAATGAGGGTGATAGCAGCGGTAGAACGAGTCACTTGGTTGCCCCCGGCGGAAAAACCTTCGCCCGACGACTTCTTAAACCAGTCAAACAAGTTGTCATCGTTGGTGACGCCTCGCTTAAGGATCAAATTTGGCCAGCGCATCGCACCGGGAACCTTATGAACAAAACCATTCTGGCCCCCCTCAGAGATTTCTTCGGTTGACACTTCGACTTCAAGTCCAGATATCTCAGAAAATCGACCAATAGTCACGCCATCGACCTCGACCAAAAACGTGGCCCCAAATGAACCAGCCTTATTCATTCCGTTATTAGGCACTGGCTTTCACCGCATCCCAGGCGCGTGTATTGAGATCGGCCACCGACTGAATGAGTCGGGCTCGGTCGTTATGTTCAAGATTCATGATCGCATCCAGATCCCAGTGTAAATGATACGCGAGGTAAGCGATTTCTTCCCACAAAGCATCTTCGGGATACCGCTTCATGAGTTCTTGGCCGGGACCTCCTCGATCTGGGCCCGACGAGAACGCGGCGCAGCAGGTGCTTCGGGTTCTTCGTCGGCAACGGGTTCAACCGCTGCCGGTTCAGGGTCAGCCGCGGGCGTATCGCCAGCGACTGCGGCCTGAAGTTGGGCCAGATCGGCGGGGTCACCGAAGTTGATAATGCCATAAAAGTCCTGCAAGAATGCCAAGTCGGCCGCGAATAGACCTTCGATGTCACTTGTTCCAATAGTGGTCTGAGACCCGAGTGCGGTTACCACCCGGGCCAAGACCACAATGGTCAGATAGGGATCGTCGGCGTCGATTACATTTGGATTGCGCAGCGGCTCGATCTCGTCGCGCGCTGTGGCGAGACGCATCGTGCCCGTGCGATGTAATGTTCCATCGCTTCCGACAAATCCCTTCGGAAGTGTGAAGTCATATTCGGTTTGCAGACCAGCCATTAGCTAGGTACGCGCTCCAGGAACTCGTATTGAACCACGAGTTCTTCGACCATTACCTCGTTGGAGTCGGCACCGAGTGATCCAGTAGACCACTTAGAGGGCCAAGCCTCGGAGAGACTAAAGGTATCGAGCACCTCTGAAGCACCAGCAGATCCAGGATTGAGAACAGTGATCGCAGCTGATGTGCGTGCGCCTTTTCCTTCCACGAACAGCTTGACCCAATCAGTGAAATCGGTATCA
>Ga0302134_10001297_pt1 | contig 11754 bp, 9 predicted proteins | sample CB9_SCM_MG_FD_203123 | JGI IMG/M metagenome (GOLD analysis project Ga0302134, IMG submission 203123) | Marine microbial communities from Western Arctic Ocean, Canada - CB9_SCM | ecosystem: Environmental > Aquatic > Marine > Oceanic | place: Canada: Western Arctic Ocean | collected 2017-09-19
ACCCCTTTCGGCTCACACAGTAAACCAAGATAAAGAACCTGAAATTTTGCATCCATTGTCCTCCCCCTCTTTGCATCCCCCACATCGAGGCCATTCATTACCACCTCATTTCTTTTTGCGTTAAAATATGCTCCAGACGGAGGTACTGTAATATTTACATCCACAGAGCAATCAGCATCATTATAGACCATCTGAGTAAAACGACTCAGCCATTTCCGGCTTCTGAAGAAATCATCAAGTCCACCTGCGTGATAATGAAATACTGTCTTTTTAAAAATCCACCTAACTAGAGCCAGGTAAATCACATCCCTGATGACCGGTGTTAGATTGGGACTGGCTGGCAGATAATACAAAACTCTGGGCCTACACCTTAAAACCACTTTCCATGTTCTCAACACCAGACAAATCAACCTCCACGCCTTTGTCCAGGATGCCTCGCCCACCGATTCCATGTCATCGCTGAAGGCCATCCGCAATTTCTCTACTTGAAAGCCCGGCCAATCATGATCAAACAACATCCCTGTCGCCACAGCCTGACCGTGAAAGGGAGGAGGAATCTGCCCTACGAGCAGTATATCACACCGGTTTTTCATTACGATGTTACCTCTCTTGTATGAGCCCACGCCTTAAGTAACTCCTCTCTGGGGTATGAAAGTATCTCTCCCGAATACAGCAGATAAGAGCCTAGTAATTCGTCTTCCAAACCGTGAATACCAGCTTGATCAAGATACGTGCACATAGGATCTGAACCCATAAGAACACGGCACGACGACACGATGATCTCTGCGGACTTCCCGCTAACAAGATTCATTCTCTGCACATGATAGTGGAGCCAATCCCATCCTGGCATCCCAGATACTTCGGTATACTCCCAATCGAGCACCTTCACACGATTTCCACTGCCAATCTTGATATTCCACGGAGCAAAGTCACCATGCATAACAGGACTCACCACCTGAGTATCCGCAAGCTTGCCTAGGGAATCCATCATTTTCTTATCCAGCTTCTTTTCTAGAGATTTCCAACAATCCAACTCTGTAACATTTGTTTCTGTTCCCGTGTCTAACCATCTCATCAATATGCCAAATACCAACTTATCATCTACTGACCCTCTAGGAGATCTACCTTTCACCAACTCCACCACATATGCCGCGCCATTCTCAATTTCAAAACACTGTCGACATTGCGGGGCCTCATCAATCCGATCAGAAAACTGCTGCATCGTAGCGTATTCAGACCTTATAACCGCAGACGAGTCACCCCTCCCAGCCTTCACAACACTTAAGGAATCAGTATCCTGATAAACCCCTATCAGGTTTCTTATCTTAGATTCAGTATTCCCCAAAAGAAAACCAAAATTTTCAGGTGAGGCACATCCTCTTAGCCCTGAGAACAATCCAGCACCTCCTATTTTGACTTCAATTGTAGGAAGAAAGCGATGCAAACCCAACACAACCAATGTCTTCATCACCATACGCATCATACGCCCCTTCCACCTCTGAGGCTGATATAAACCCAATGTAGCCAGAGCCAGCGCCTGATTCATCGGCAAAGCTAACAACAGTGAGCCATTACGCATCACCTTCGCAAGCTTCAGACGACCTTTCTCCTCACCGGGGGAGAGTATCGACTCAAACAACTGACGGTCTTCTTCTTTCACTTTTTCTTAGGTCGGTTAAGTCTCACTAAAAGTTGACGTTGTATCTTAAAGGCAAAATGAAGAATACAATCCACAAGAGAATTAATTTGCTCATTCTTTGTCAACTGAGGTGCATAGGAACGACGAATCGCACGCGACTCAGCAAACTGCAATTGAACGTCTAGTTGTTCATCGATGGTTCGCGCACCCAGATGCTTATGGCTCAAATTATTCCCATGAAGACGAAAATCAGCCAATACTTCCGGCAAATACACAAACTTTTTACCAGCTTGAATCAGTCGGTTATAATACTCCCCATCCATCACATATTTGAAACGGATATTCAGGAGGTGCCCTTCCGCCATCACCGTTTCACGTCGATAGAATGTAGCTGTTGACGCAATATAGCACAAATGAGCGAGCATCATTTTCTTAAGTGGATAGACATTCATCGTGCGTTGAAAACCCCCTTCTCCATCGATAAAATTCCAACACCCGTAGATCACATCTGCATTTGCTTGTTTTTCAGCAAATACCTTCACCTTGGCCAGCGCGCCTGGCAAAAAATAATCATCGGTATTTAACCACATCACCCACTTACCCTTGGCAGCCTTAAACCCTTTGTTGATAGCATCCGACATCCCTTTGTCGGACTCAACGGTCAAGTTTACGTGATCATACTCACGAATAATATCTAAGGTTCCATCGGTTGACTCAGCGTCGTAAACCAGATGCTCAAGGGTAACCCCCTCCTGATCACGCACACTATTCAAACACTCCCTAATATATTTCGAATAATTGTAACTCGGCGTTACGATGGTAAAATCTATCTCTTCATTCATGAATCTATAAGCTTTAAAGTCAGGCTAGGTTACAGTTTGATAATATTTTATTTACGGCTTGTGCCACTAAGAGGAAATACCTTGGACCGACTCAAAGTTTCTTAATCACTTTACAAGGATTACCGCCTGCAAGAACTCCTGCAGGGATGTCCTTTATGACAACGGATCCAGCTCCGATCACGGATCCATCACCGATAGTCACCCCTTTCAAAACGATGGACCGGGCTCCAATAAACACCTTCTTCCCAATATGGATAGGCTTTGGTTCATCCACATTATCAGACCCCAAAGGGATCTCATGAAAATCATGATCCACAATCATGCACCCAGAACCGATCATCGTTCCTTCACCAATGATGATTTCTTTCGAGGCCCAGACGACGGTGTTCGATATCCCTGATCCATTCCTTAGCTCTATCCTTGCTCCAGGCCTATCAGCGACCAATGAAGACGGGCAACCTGGACTGAGGCGGTTCGCCCATTGTGAAGAAACGATGGATACTGCGTCGCCTAATATAATTTTTGCTTCGGCGTGTTTTTTAACCGAAGGAAATCCGATCACCTGTAATTTCAAACCAAAGGCTATGCCTTTGTATTTCAGCCATATTCGCCCAAGCAAACTGATCAGTTTAATAATTAAATTTTTCACTGCGATAACGACGTTAATTTAGCAACCGATAATGCTCTCTCATGCGATGCCGTAGCCATGGGGCTGCGATGCGTGCCATTGCCAAGCTGTTTCTATGATACTATCTATCTCAGTATACTCTGGCACCCAGCCCAGATCAGCTCTCGCTTTTCCACTATCGGCATAAAGCACGGGGGGATCTCCTTCTCGGCGCTCCGTGATCTCATAGGGTACGGGTAACCCTGAAACCCGCTCGACTGACTCCATTACTTCAAGGATGGAAAAGGGCTTGCCTGTCCCCAGATTATAATCTTCATACCCACTGGTAGAGGCCATCTTGTTTAGCCCTGCTACATGCGCTCTAGACAGATCTTCAACATGGACGTAATCCCTCAGGCATGTGCCGTCTTTTGTGGGGTAATCATTACCAAAAACTTTTAACTGCCCACGTTTACCGGAAGCCGCCTCAATCGCCAGAGGGATCAGATGCGTCTCGGGTTGATGATCCTCGCCTATACGTCCATCTTTAGACGCCCCAGCCGCATTGAAGTATCTGAAAACAACCGACGACATTAATCCAGCCGTCGCCATATCCTGGAGCATCTTCTCAATTGCCAGCTTAGTATTGCCGTAAGGATTGATAGGACGCTGAGGGGTTTTCTCAGTTATAGGAAGCTCGTCCGGGACTCCGAATGTGGCGCATGTTGATGAAAACACAAAACGATGCACGCCAGCTGCGGTCATCGCATCGAGCAGACGAATCGTTTGCTCAACATTATTCATATAATACTTCAAGGGATCGTGCACGGATTCTCCTACGAATGCAAAAGCAGCGAAGTGCATCACTGCGTCAACTTGATGATCACTAAAGATCCTCGTCAGCAATTCCCTATCCCCAAGGTCACCTTGATAAAACTCAACATTCGGTTCAAGGGCTTGCCGATGACCAAACGCCAAGTTATCCAGCACAATGGGAGTGTGACCACTTTGCAACAACTCTCTGACACAATGACTTCCTATGTAGCCTGCGCCACCAACAACCAATACTTTCATAATTTGTTTATCGCTTAAGTGTTTAATCCTAGTGAACCAGCTCTCGGTAATCCTGCGCGGTTTTTTTTACCCTGACACTCCAATCATATTCCCAGGTAACACGTTCCCGTGCTGCTGCTCCCATCTCTGAGCGAATTTTATCATCTGCCATTAAGCTCTCAATGGCATCGGCAAACGCGTTCGTAATCAGGCCCGGTTCATCGGGTGCAATTTTCAACCCGCAATCCTCTGACACCATGATTGCGGCCCCCTGATGATCAAGACAAACGGTCGGAATTCCCATGGCCATGGCTTCCAAAACAATAGCCCCCGAGGTATCTCTTAAACTGGGAAAAACAAAAACGTCAGCCTCACTAAAGACCCTGTGCATTTCATCATGCGTTACACGTCCAGTGAAGACAACCTGCTCATGCAACCCTAAGTTCTTCGCCTTGTCTTTGAGCATGGATTGATCAGGACCGTCCCCCACAATTTCACACAAAAACCGATCGTTCCGTTCCCGCAGTCGGCTTAGTGCGCGCAAGAGCAAAGCGCCACCTTTTCTCGGCTCGAGGCTGCCCGCAAAGAGGATGTTGATTCTGTCCCCCAACTTTCTAAGTTGATCATCAGAGTTGAATTTAAGAACATCCACCCCCACATCAACCATCATCTTGTGCTTTCCTCCACACCACCGGGATAACAACCCTTGTGTTTCATGATTCGCGAAATAGACCAATTGAGCTTTTTTAAGCACAAGAATACAGAGAGGGTTATACGCGGATAATTTCACCCTGACGTTACGCAGGACTTCGATCACTCGTCCTTTGAAACCAAACCACGCCAACATTTTACGAGGAACAGTCTGCCCTCCACCGACTGGCCCCCAGACAAAGGGCGTTTCCCCGATGAATAACGCACTCAATGGCGGTACTTCGAAGCTGTTAAAGGTAATGTGATGATAGACGTCATACTGCCGTCGCCGGAACTCTCCTAACAACTTAAAAGTCACGGTCAGTTGCCATAGCAAATAAAATAGTTGCACAGGAATCAGACCTGCTTTTTTCAGACGTAATGTCCAGCTGGGTGGGTCGACGTAAAGCAACTTCAATCTAGGAATTGGATCATCACTGAGGGACTTTTCAATGACGCTTCTATTGTTCGCTCTTGTCACCACTGTGACCTTATGGTCGGCAGCCAAACGACAGACTATATTCCACGCTGTTCCAGCTTCAGAACCTCGGTAAGGCTCACAGGCATACGCAGTAATTAAAATCTTCATAAATAATATCTCTCGTCACTCCTCAGTGATTGCATTTACCGCGTTGATACGCTGCTCGTATCTTTCCCCAATCTTGTCTCTAATCGCAGCGCCAGTTTGTCCAGTACCGCTTTGGTAATGCTGTCTCCTTCCTTGGAATTGACAAACATTCGGTTTCCCAACCATCGCAAACCGCTGCCAGTTTGTTTCCGGCCAGCAACCACCACTGTGGTTTTGATCAATCTGATCGCCATTTCTATCCATTTCAGCACGCCTATCGAGGTCACGCAGTGGACTCTACGGAACCCGGGCCTGAGTCGCTCTCCTAGCGCCTCAAGAATTGCGCGCCGCTGCTCGCCACAGACACACACACACGCGCCTGTAGGATGCAGAATTCTGCGTAAATATAATTTCATCTCGGCCCACCCAAACTTGCGTCCTTTCCGCACAGTCTCAAAAACGGGCTCCGTTTCATACCAATCTGCGATAACCGTAGTATCAAAACTATCGATGCTCCACTGCTGTGTGACTTGGTATTCATCCTGTAATGCTTTCAGGCACCCTTGGTGATCATGCGTCAAAAGTTCAGCAACTCGGCCTTCAAGATCTGTAAATGGTTTCCCTTTTGCCGCCCCCTTCGCTAAGATATATCGCAATTCCACACCTGCTTGTGGCACATAAAATGACTTCCCCGGTGGCTGCCATCTTCCCTGTACCAGCGTCTCCGCGTCTACCAAGTGATGGCCTATTCTCCGATAGCCGATGGTCACATCCAGCAAAATACTTTCATAGCCACCACCCCACTGCATGCACACGCAGAAATACGCGCCTGGTTCGTGTTCAATCGCTTGAATCATTCTCCAGCCATGACAGCGACTGAACTCAGCTAGAAAGGAAAGCAGCTCCTTCATTTCCACTCCGTAGACAGCATAATCGACATCGGAATCAATCTGCTCAGGCAGGTTCTCCCATGAGTGTAAGATCACGGGTGACCAGTTTTTCTCGTCAAGAGCTTGCCAATATTGATTAAAAAAATCTTCGCGTAAGGTGGGCATGGCTATTTTCTGACTACTTGTTTGCAATATTGTATGCTGAGAGTGCTCATGATTGCATCGTGAGCAATGCAAACATTGCACGATTGTGAGTAAGGCAAGTGATGCTCAACAACTCGTTCAACGGGCAACATATGCACCGAGAATATCAACTGTAATAATCAGGTCTGTGATCTTGTCGGCCGAAATCTTTATTTCCGATCATGGATTAAAAAACCATTCAGGCAGCGAACCTAACGACGCACACTGCAAACGTAAATCAAGGTGCCCCCAAATTTAGGAAACATTTTGAGCATCTTTCTGAACAATTTGAACGCAACTCCATATTGGTTCTGGGCAACTTCCTGGTAACAGCTCTCGGCCATATCAACACCATAGCCGTGACGAGATAATATCTGCTCAAGTGTAATCGGGTTGAAACACAGAACATGTTCCGCACCCTCCTTGAATTTTCCAGCAGCATACCTTAAATAGGAAGCGATTCCAAATGCATTGGGAGTAGAAACAATGAATTTCCCCTCTGGTTTTAAATAGGACTTAACACCTTCTAACATCATACCCGGATTTGATAAGTGCTCGATGATATCTCCAGCCAAAACCACATCAAACAATCCCAAATCTTCATTCAGTTTATCGAGGTGCTCTACATTGCCATAGACAACATTATCAAACACCTCTGCCTCTTGTAGTTCTTTTATTGTGGCAGCATCATAATCAACACCTACACAATCGGTCATTTCAGACAACTTTGCGTGGAGGCTTTGGCGAGCTAATGATACTTTTTGTTGGTGCGTGCAGTCCGTGAACCCCACGCAACCAAGATGCAGCACTTTTTTACCACGGCAAAGATCTAGAATCTTCTGATCCCTTGCGACGAATCGTTGTATTTTCATATTTGTCTATCTTTTGTTGTGGGAGGCATAGGCAAATTCAAACTGTTAAAGAATAATTGTTAGTGTGGGGCATGGAGGCCATTCACGCTGTTAATTTATATTCTTGGGTTGATGGTGAATAATATCCAAGGGTCTTTCTCGGACGCTGGTTGATCTCTTCCTCAACCCGTTGAAGTTCCTGCGAGGTAATGTGAACAAAGCTGCTGCCCTTGGGGAAATATTGACGCACAAGGCCATTGAAATTCTCCACTCCTCCCTTTTCCCAGGAATGATAGGGTGCGCAGAAGTAGCCCTCCGCCTTGAGTTGCTGGCTGATTTCCCCATGCCGGGAGAACTCCAGGCCGTTATCGTAGGTTAGTGTTTTGACCTTGTAGTTGCTCAGTGTGTCGATGATGGCTTTGGCCGTCCCCTCCGCTCCTTTGTTGGGAAGGTAAACCAATTTGCCTAGGCGTGTCTTGCGCTCATAGAGGCTCAACAGGAAGCCGCTCCCTTTGATCCCTTCGATAAGGTCAACTTCCCAGTCCCCGTGACGACTGCGGGCCGCAACGACCTTTGGACGCTCCTCAATGCCCACACGATCGGGGATTTTGCCCACACGACCAGCTTTCGCACGACGGAGGTAACGCCTCTTGCCGTTGATCCTCAGATTTTTATAGAGAGCTCCACCCGACTCCTTGTCGCTACGGATATAGCCGTAAATGGTTTCATGACTGATTTCGATACCTTCAAGCCGGAGAGCTCCATTGATCTGCTCGGGGCTGTGTTTGCGGCTTAGCCGCTCATCGACCTCCTCTTTGAGGCTTCCTTTCACCAGGCGAGGTCGACTCCGCTTTTCACTCTTCCTTTTAGCCGCTTTCTTTCCAGCCTGTTTCACTCGATAACCTTTCTTGCCCAGGTTGCGATTGAGTTCTTTGCTCACAGAACTCTGGCTGAAGCCTATCGCCTCAGCTATCTCTTCCTGGCTTTTTCCTGCTTTCTTTATTCGGTATATTACGCCACGGTCTTGCTCGCGGAGGTGTCGGTATTCTTTTCGCATTGTCTTTTTTGGTTAAAAACAACGCTTACGGCTTATTCGCCGCCTCCGCACTAACAATTATTCTTTAACATATTAAATCCGCCATACGTATATCACCCTTATCTAGTGCAATACATTCAATCACGGTCGTCTAGCATAAAACGAAGCTCGTTAATAATCTCTTTTATCGGCCTGTTTGCGTCCACTACTGTTCCATGACGTCTTTTAACCAGTTCGATATAACCCGCACGACTGCGTGCCAGTGCATCCGCTGACACCTCCTGTTTGCGAGCAAGCAGCACATCCACTTCTGCATCCAGGAAAATCAAGTGATCTGGCTGTGGTAACGTCCGACTCCAAAACTTTGCCAACCACATCGGCCCACCGTAGCGATATCGATGCGGGTCCACCAGCAGGTCACCATGGTAACGGTCGTAAAAAACATAGCCTGACTTTGCCTTTCCTCGCAAATCAAGAAACCATCCCAGCCACCAGTTGATCCATATCCACCACAACTTTGCCACCGACCCAAACGCTCCCCTTGCTACCTGTCCATGAGGGTCATCAGCCGTGGCCGCATGGTGATTTTCTGAACTCTTTGATAGGGGCGTAGGTCGCCAATGCCCACAGGACACCTCGATACCATCCGCCTCGATGTGATTGATAAGGCCATCCAAAACCGTGCTCTTGCCAGCACCATCACATCCGATTATTACGACAAAACTCATATAACGCTAATCACTTTTATTCTTCAATCACGCCTCGCGGATCGATTGGTAACACGTCTTCAATGCTACGGTGTCCATTGACATAGTGGGGAATGCTTTGGGATGCCCCAATAGGACCTACACCAACATCAAATCCGCGCGTCGTGTTGTTCTCTATACGCACATTCAATGAAGTATTTCCTAAACCCACCCCCACTGCTCTCAATGAGTTAGAATAACTGTTGCGGACAATTTCTTCGGCAATGATCGTATTATCACGAACAATCGTATCCTGTCCACGTAAGGCTATCCCCATGAAGTGGGTCGACGAGGGGGTTATAATAAGATTGTGCCGGATCATATCATCTGGACCCCATGATTGCATCCCATAGGTAGTCGAGCCTGGATTCAATGATGCATCCGGGGTATATATTACATTGTTTTCGATTACGGTCCCTACCTGTCCAGGAGTGAGCGGCGTTCGCGAGTTTCCATAGATTTGGACCCCTACTGTAAAACCTTCGACATAATTATGACGAATTTCAGCTTTTGCGTTAGCCACGATTCCAGCAGATGAGCGACGCCCTTCTTCATTGAGAGCCCTCACTACATTGTTTTCGATCAATGCCACACCTGCATGATCTCCCTGCAAATAGACGGGTTTTCTAGCTGTGAACGTGATTCCATCCAGCAGGAATGCGTTATCTCCGTCATTACGGACCGTAAGCTGCCTATCGAAAGTTTGATAGCCAACAATGGTTAATGAAACACTTTCAGTCTTCCCCCCCCCTATGGGACCTCTAATTGCGATCTTGTCCCCAGCTACATAATTACTTGGATAGTCATAGACCGTAAGTGTCACCTCCTCACCCTCCGCAGGCAGATCAAACGCTTCACTCGTAATAGTCAAAAAGGGGTCATGCAGTTGATACACGGCTTCCACTCTCATATGGTCCACTGTATTTCCAGTAAACACTAGGTTCAATGGACTACCAAAGTGACTTCCGTCTTTTTTTCTATCCAGTGGGTTTTTAGCTGGGGCACTAACTACCTCAGAGCCACCATCAAAGTAGTTATCAATATACTGAGCCACACCAATCCATGGGCCTAAATTCACCATCTGACCTCCACCCCAGATGTCTGGATGACTCACTGTATTGGCTCCCCATGGACAAAGTAACTGACAGTTCTCTAATCGAAAATATTTAAGTTTTCCACGTGTATTAAATCCACTGCCATAAGTCCTTATGGAGCCATGACAATTCATGATACGGGAATTAATAAACTGCACCATCTCCACCTCTCTCAAATCATGCATCACTAACGATACCCCATCTGCAGCATTCGGCTCAACCTGCAGCGGTTTATTCAGTACAACGTCATCCTTCTCAATATCGGCATTATAAAAGCTCAAGCTGCGAAATTTAGCTTCACATTCTAATATATGTGCTCGGTTTGGGCTGACCGTCGAATAAATTTTTGCTCCGTTCTCAAAATTGATTATGATATCGCGCCCAGCTAAATCTGAGGCCCCTAATCTGAGTATTCGATTGTAAGCCGCACCTGTTTTACTATTTGCTAGAAAACTATTCAGGCGATAAACCCCGGGCGGGAAATGCAGAGTATTTTTACCAGGCTGGCTTTCCAGCGCTTCAATCGCAGCTTGAATAGACGCCCTGTCATCTGTCACGCCATCTCCAGTGGCACCATAATCCGCGACATTGATAGGTAGTTCTACGATTAAATTAACGGTTTGATTACCATTCCCTTCGACACCATAGGTTGTCGTTTCGGCAATTTGCACGTTGATACTCTCTGACTGTATGACGCTTGCTGTTGGTAATAATTTGACCGGTATTTTGACAGAATTCACACCAAAAGGCAGTTCTATCGAGCTGGGTAGGCTCTCATAATCAATATCCGCGCCAGCATCTCCGCTAACATTAAGATTAACAGTTAGTTTATCCACTCCAGTAACCCTCCCAATTTCAATTTCGCCATCAAGCCCGCGAGTTAAATTACCAATGGCTACTGGCGCTGAAATTTTTACAATGTTGGATGTAGCTAGTAACAATGCAGCTGCGTCATAATCGCCCTCGCCCAAATGATCAGTGCTAGCTAAATCTGCTCTGAAGCCTAATGCCTCTTCTTCCCAATCACTTAAGCCGTCAGCATCGCTGTCAACATCGTATGCCCACACAGAATAAATACGCGGATTAGCCTCCAATTGGAGGATGACGACACTCAATACTCCACCCGTTCCATACCTTGCGCCCCCTTCATCTTGCCAACCCCCTCCAGGCTCAGACTCTCGACTCTGGATTTGGTACATTTTTCCTGGTTGCGATGACCAGCTTAACCGAGCACCATTACCTGATTTAAGAATGGGGGGAGCCACACGAGAGTTTGAATCAAAAATATCGGTTCGCCGCCGCCACTCAGCCCAGTCACTGGCACCATCTTTATCTGTATCGGAATCAAAACTTGCCGCCCCCCCTTCCATCAAGCCCGCCTTGATCACCACCCCCACTCGAAAAAACGCACGTGGCGCACTGCTATCCACCACGGACCATAACCACCCTCCATCTCCACCGTTCAAGCCTCCTACATTGATCCAATCGGCAGCCATCATGGTTTCATTTCGCTGAATCTGGTATTGCAATCCAGGGACGCTCTCCCACCCAATCA
>Ga0302134_10001301_pt1 | contig 11737 bp, 5 predicted proteins | sample CB9_SCM_MG_FD_203123 | JGI IMG/M metagenome (GOLD analysis project Ga0302134, IMG submission 203123) | Marine microbial communities from Western Arctic Ocean, Canada - CB9_SCM | ecosystem: Environmental > Aquatic > Marine > Oceanic | place: Canada: Western Arctic Ocean | collected 2017-09-19
AAAGCAGCGGTGTGTAAAAAGCAGTGCCGGGATTGTGCGCAACGATTTCACAGATTCGATAGCTGTAATCAGCATGGGTGAAGCAGGAAAACTCATCATGATATTGCATCATCCTGGATTTCGGTTTCTCAAGACTATGGCTGATCACCACCAGTGTCGTACTTGTCTTGACGTACTCTGCAGCGTGGTTGAGTATCTGGTTAGCCACGGTATCTGCAAGTTCTTTTCGGATCAGGTTCCTGCTTAGTCTCTTTTGTGTGGCATGTTGATTGATGTCTTCGTTCAGGACTGCCGCGATCTCAGTCAGGTTGACAGATCTGGCACTATGTATGCCGACAATCATGTCTCGCAGGAACTTTGCAGAAGGTTTGTGGTTGCCTTCTGATAACCACGCTGCGAAATCTTCGATAGTTTTGTACCTTAGTGGCACTTTCATCTGGTTTCGTTCGCCTCACGACTTATTTCACCCATTTTTCGAGTATTGGTAGGTGAGTCAAGCAATGTGGAGTTTGAACCTGATCACTTTCACCCATTTTGACCACTTCCGGGCGCCGACGGGGTACCTTCAGCCTAGTGTCGCGGGCGTAACGCGTAGTTCGATAGCCCTGCCGGTTGTCACCCACACGACTCAACCATTTGGTTTGAGCTGTACCTTGATCGACTTGCTCGTTTTGTCGAGAGCCGTGGCGAAAGCGGTATTGACCTCGTCCAGCGAAAACCTATGCGTCACGAGGCATCGCGATTCTTCTGCATAGTCCTGAATAATGTTGAGGGCAATCTGGTAATCGGTGTGCCCTTCACTTCGTGCGTAGGTCATCGAACCAATGATTTCAACCTCGCGCGCCGCGAGATGTAAAGGGTTGATGTTCACGGGTCCACCGCTGAACACCCCAAGAACAACGACCTTGCCTTTCGGACGGACGATGAGTTGCGCCTGCATCAACGTATCACCGTTGCCGCCTACGGTCTCTACCGCAACGTCGACGACCTTGGCGCGGCGCAGTTCTTCCATGCGCGCAACGCCCGCTTCGTCTTCACCGATGACTTCGTCCGCCCCGAGCGAACGGGCAGCAGCCTGTTGATGTGGATACCTCGCAAGCACAATCGTGTGTGCGCCGTTGGCGCGGGCAGCGAGAATGGCTGTCAAGCCGATCGATCCGGCACCCAGAATGAACACCGTCTCGTGACCACGCAGACGCACCTTGTCGAAACCGTGCACCGAACATGCCAGCGGTTCAGCCAGGGCGACGAGCTCCGCATCAATACCTTGCGGCGCTTTGAATGCAACCAGCCCGGGAACGGTAGTAAACTGCGCCATCCCACCGTTATGTTTTTCTCCAATCACAGCCCGATCCGCGCACACATGGTAGTCACCAGATATGCAGAATGGGCACATTCCGCAACGTAACAGCGGTTCGACACCCACAAGATCGCCTTCCTTGACATGTTTGACATCTGCGCCGACAGCGCTGACCGTACCGCCAAACTCGTGACCTGGCGTCCCTCCCATGCGTGCCGGGAAATCACCGCGAAAAAAATGCAGATCCGAGCCACAGATTCCAGCGCTGCCAATCTCGATCTGCACCTCATCGTGCGCGGGCGGCACTAGCGCCACATCCGCAACTTCCAGCTGACCAACATCACTCCACCGCGCTAAATGCATCGTTGTTCCTCACAATTTACAAGTCGCCAGTGTGGACGAGAGTAATCGATAATACACTATCGCTACTCTGAAGTATCGTTAGCATTGGTACCAGGATCGATCTTTCCGCCATGATTGGCTTCGTATTATTCCCTATTTTTCAAGTATTAGTATGGGGGCCAGTAACGGTGGAGTTTGAACAAGATCTCTTTCACCCATTTCGCCCACTTCCGGGCGCTGACGAGGTACCTGCAGCCTACGGCCTATGTATAGCGTCGTATAGTGATTGTGGAAGGCAAGAAAATATCATAAAGATATCACTATATAACCCCCAAAGATCTACAGATTTCCCGAAATGGGTGGAAGAGAAGAGCTGCTTGCTTGTCATTTGTTGATAGGTAGTTTTATATGTTGTACCTGTCGCTACTGCTCCAGTAAGCGCAACAAAATTTACACGGAGCCCTAAATGGAAGTGATTAAACGTGGTGTCTAGTCTTGCGCTCACGGCTGTCTATTTTCTTCTTCGTAGTTTTGTTCCCCCAAGATAGCGAAACCAAAGAAAACTAGACAGTCGTGAGCTTTTTCTTTGCGGCGGTCTCACCCAGCTGAATTATAGCCATACCGCTGTGGGTGTGAATGCGCTGTTGGCGCTGGAAGATGTGGTGTTGGGAAAAGGTTCGCCAAAATGGGTGAAAGTGAAAAGCAGCTTCCTTGCCATTTGTTAGTAGGTAACTTAATAATACATTCGTGAGTATGAAAGCTTACTTTGAGATATTTTGCATGAGGTGAGAGTGATGTTTGAAAGCTCACCAAGTTGGTTTGTGCATAAGAAATGCTGTATGCAATAGTATAAACAATCATGGGGAAAACTATGAACAATCTTATCAGACGAATGTTATTTGGGTTGGTGTTAACTTTAACAGGATTCTCTGTCTTTTCAGCCGATGATGCTGAAGATAGTAAATATATTGAAGAGGTTATTGTGACCGGCGAGCGAGGTGAAACATCATCTCTCGACCGTGCAATGACGGTTACCGGATTTAACGGTGCCATGATCGAAAAACTCGGTCTTCAGAATATGAATGACCTGGAGGTTCTCGTACCGGGTTTACAGGTTGGCGTTCGGAGTTCTGCAGGCAAGAACGAAGATGGCCACTTGGTGATGCGCGGCGTCGCCAACGATCGGCGCGTTAACTTCTTCCAGGACACCTCAGTCGCCGTTTATGTCGATGGGGTCTACACTCCGACGAGTTATGGTCTCGACGCCACGACCTTTGACGTTGAACGAATCGAGGTGGCTCGAGGCCCACAGGGCACCACCGGTGGTAAAACAGCTATCGCAGGCTCCATCAGCTTTGTCACCAAGAAGCCAACCGAAGAATGGGACTTCAAGGGCTCTGCTGAATTTACCGACCAGAATTCGCAAGAGTTCAGCCTCGCCTTCGGCGGGCCAATTGGCGATACTGGTTTTTCCTATCGTCTGGGTTTAAACCGACTGACCGGCGACGGCCGTACCAAGAATATTGGCTTTGGTCCGGATGCGGGAGCGCCAGATCGGCTACAGTATATACCGCAACTGCGTTTCACCAGCGACCGTTGGGACATTACCGCGAGGTATAACAAACTTACGGACAATGGTGTCCAGGCAATCGGCCTGACCATTGGCGCTCGAGACACGCTTACTCAGTTTCAGCGCAACGCCGACGGCACGCTGCGGTGTGAGTTGGATCGAACAATATCGTCCGACACAGCCGAATGTGCTCTGGACGCAAGCGGAAACCCCATCCGGATCATCAATCCTGGTTACGGCCTGGGTCAGAATCCTGCTGTTGCAGGCTGCGCAGGGTTTAATGATGATGGCACGCGTGATGCCGGCCTTCCCGTCGTCTGTAAAGGCAAGTACCTTAGAAATGTCATTGAGCTGAATGCGCCCCTTGGCGAGGACAACCAACAGGCGTCATTTAGCATAGAAGCGCATTTCTCTCTCAACGATACCCATGAAATGGTCTATCGTTATGGTGATCGCGATACCAGAACCGATACCAATATCGATGCCGATCAAACCAATCGAACCGGTGGTGGTGTCTGTACGGGCAGCCATCCCCGGGTTATTAGCGGAGAGCTCACCGAAGGACAAAGGCACTCTCGCTGCGCGTTGGATGGCCAGGGTGACGGTGCATACGTTGACACTATTACCAACTACATACGCTCCTCAGATCAGATCAGCCACGAGATAACGCTGATATCCGATATCGATGGCCCCCTGAACTACACATTGGGCTATACGTATCTTTCGGGTGGTGAGCCTTATATTTACCGTGGATTTTTTAATGGCGTAGAAACCGGTAATAGTAATCTTAATAATGCGACTTTCTACACCGATACCTCTGCCGCATGCACAGCCGGCTATACCAATAATCGTCTGCCAGACGCAATGGATCCTGCATCTCCGGACCACGCGCTTACGACGGCTTGGATTCAGGGTTGTTATGGCACTGATTGGATCACTAACTACAGCGATGTCACCAACGGTTTCACCATGCACAACGGCAGTGGTAATAATGGCGCCTTCTATGGCAGCACGGAATATGAGCAAGCGGCTTTCTATGCCAATGTCGAATATGTGCTTGACGACGAGTGGAAATTGTTTGGTGGCCTTCGCTACAACGACGACCACAAGGAGCACAATCAGAATGACTTCACTTCCGCGTTTCAGACGACACTAGCGGACGGTACCGTAGTCAATGCGTACAACGCCATATTCAGAGGTAAGTATATAAATGCCCAAGCTAATGGGTATATCGGTATTGAAAAGGACGCTAAAGGCTTCCCCATACCGGATGACCGTACGTATAACGATTCAAAGTACGCAACCTGGAAAAAAACGACCTGGAACATCGGCACGGAATATAGCCCGTCTGAGAATATGATGTGGTACGGCCGAATCTCCAGTGGTTATCGAGTCGGCGGCTTTTCAGGCTTTGGTAACGGAATTGGTGAAGCGCACGATCCGGAAGAAATGATCAACTATGAGGGCGGCCTCAAGGGTCTGTTCTATGACAACGCTGTGCAAATCGAGGTCAGCGCCTACTTCCAGGACTTCAGTGCGTTCTGGGCACAAGCAAGAAGACTGAAGACGCCAGCGGAAATTGCTTCGTCACCAGCAGGCTCTAGCGCATTTACTGGTGAGTCCAACGCAGTTGATGGTACGGATATCGCCGGTCTTGAGGTCCAGGGTGCGTGGCAGATCAATGATCGCCTAGTTCTGCGTGGCTTCTACGAGCATATGTACTCCAGTTTCGGTGACTTCGACACCCTTTACTGCTGTACACCGGCAGGTACATCACCTCCGGGCGCTACCGCTACATTTACCGATGCGAATGGCGCCAATGTATCACTCAATACGACCGGCCTGGTAAACTTTGGTGGTCACAGTCTGCGAATGCAACCCGAGAACAAACTCTCGGCCACGCTGACTTACGATGTACCCGTTAATCCTGACTGGGGTTCGCTGGACGTTACCACTATTATGAGCTGGCGCGACACCATGTATCCGGACGAAGGTAATCTGGATATCATGGCGATTCCTGCTTATACCCGATGGGACGTTCGTGCTAACTGGGTGTCTCCTTCTGGTGCCTACACAGTCACCGGTTGGGTCACCAACGTGCTTGATCTCATTCAGGTACAGAGTTATTCACCGCGAGACGGCAATGGTGTAACGGCACCAGTCAACGGTACGGTTACTGACGCACGTCGCATTGGTCTGACCTTCCAATATCAGTTGTAAGTGACCAAAGGGTCTTTTCCCGAAGATCCTGAGATTTAAGAAGCGCACCCCATTGGGGTGCGCTTCTTTTTAACGGCTTCAATTTTAAGGAATCCCCAAATGGATGGAAGGCACGTTCTGCCACTTGATACACGTGATGCTTTGTTGGATGTCGTTGGCGGAAAAGGGAAATCGTTAGCGGCAATGGCTTCAGCGGGTATGAATGTACCGGGTGGGTTCTGTGTGGCTACATCGGCTTACCGTCAATATGTCTCAGATGGTGACCTGCAGGCTTCTATACTGGATCTGGTCAGGCCCAGGATTAGTGGCAGGGTAGTGTCGTTCGATGAGGCTTCAGCTGCTATTCAGCCGTTGTTCAAAGCGGAACTGCTGTGCGAGGTCATCACTGCGGAGATTCGGCGAGCCTATGTTTCACTGGAAGGCGATAACCCGGCGGTAGCGGTGCGATCTTCTGCAAATGCAGAGGATCTTCCCGACATGTCTTTTGCGGGTCAACAAGACACCTACCTAAACGTACGTGGTGAAGACGCAGTTATTGAAGCGATATGTAATTGCTGGGCATCGCTATGGACCCCCAGAGCGATCAGCTATCGACATGAAATGGGAATTGACCAGGATGCTGTAGCGATGGCGGTGGTTATTCAGATCATGGTGCCATCTGAAGTCTCCGGAATCCTGTTTACCGCTAACCCGGCAACGGGTGAACGTTCCGAGATGATTATCAATGCCAGTTATGGTCTGGGAGAGGCTGTGGTTGGTGGGTATGTTGCGGCTGATACATTTATTGTGGAACGGGATTCGCTATCCGTAAGGGACGTAATTGTTGGATCGAAGAAACAAAAAATTGTGTCCAACGATGACCAGGGTACACGGCTGGTGGACATAGCAGAGAATCAGCGCGATGAGATGTCTCTGTCCGAGAGCGCACTCAGGGAATTGGCGACCCTTGCCATTAGCGTTGAGGAGACGTTCGGCGGTCTGCCTCTGGATATTGAATGGGCGATTCACGACAACAAACTTTGGCTACTGCAGGCCAGGGCCATCACCAATCTGCCACCGCCACCGCTTGAAAATATCTGCTGGGAACCCTCGGAAGCGGGTTCGCGCCTGGAGCGAAATCAGGTCGTAGAATTTATGCCCGGACCCTTGTCGCCTCTTTTTGAGGAATTATATTTACCTGCAATTGATGAGGGGTTTGCCCTCAGGCGGGACTGGCTTGATGGTACATCTGACGGAATAGCGCGGGTGGCGAAGTCTTCTCGGCATAGCAATGAGACCGTCAACGGCTATGCATATCGGTACCTGGGCCTTGTGACCCCTCGCAAACCGGCGGTGCCGCAAACTGCGCCACGAGAAAAGCAATTGACGATTGATACAATAAGCTCGGTTTGCTACAAGTGGCCGAGGCGCTGGCGCCATGAAAAGCTGCCCCAGTATCTCGCCACCATAAGACACTGGCGCCAGTTGGATATTCAGGGCGCTGAAGATGAGCAACTGCTTGAGGGTATCTGCAAGTTGACCCAGGCAGATGGCCACTATTGGGAAGCGGCAAATGGTGTACTTGCACAGCCGCGATGGCAGGATCAGGCCTTACAGGATTTCTTGCAGCAACATGCACCAGATGCCGGATTCACCAGTGGTCTGTTACTGGATGCGTACAATTCAATGACCATGCAGGCACAGATAGATTTGTCGGCTATTGCCCGGCAGATCCAGTCCAATGAAGCGCTTAACGATCTGGTCATCAGCACCCCTGCACGCGGGTTGCTCAAGGCGATACAAGCCCACCCTGAAGGGGATAGAGTCGCAGATTCACTTGTGTGCTATCTGGGCCAGTACGGACATCAGATATATTCGCTTGATTACGTTGAGCCGACGCCGTGTCAGGACCCCACGCCTGTTTGGTCAACATTGAAGACTCAGGTGCAGGACAGAGATTACGATCCGATCGCTCAACAGGCAGAAGTGAACAAGAGACGGCAGAAGGCTTTACGCGAGATTTCCCGATATTTTAAAGGCAGGGTACGCTGGCAATACCGGTGGCGTTTGTTTTGGGCTCAGCAATTCTATGCCGATCGGGATGAGGTGCTGTTCTACGTTGGCGCGGCGTGGCCTGTGTTGCAGCGTATGGCTCAGGAACTGGGCTCTCGTCTGGTATCGACGGGCACCTTGAAAAGCGCGGATGATGTTTATTATCTGCTGAGTACAGAGTTAACGAGTGCGATCAATGCCCGTAAAAAGGGTGAACCCATGCCTGATCTGCGGCAGAAGGCAATCGAGCGAAAGGAATTGCGTGAGGCTCGGAAGAGATTGGCTCCACCTGAAAAGATCGTCCCCATGCCCCCTGATGGAGAAGCACAGGTTGGCAATCAATCTTTGGCACAAGGCGAGAACCCTGACAACGTAGAGCAGGGTACGGCCGTCAGCCCTGGAAAGGTTACGGCTGAAGTCAGCGTGATCCGCTCACCGGCAGAGTTTGATCAAATGATTCCAAACAGTATTCTTGTCTGTCCGTTCACAACGCCTGCCTGGACGCAGCTATTCTCTCACTCTGTCGGACTGGTTACAGATATAGGCAGTATTACCTCACATGGATCTATTATCGCCCGGGAATACGGTATTCCTGCAGTACTGGGTCTGGGTGACATCACAAAGCGACTGGTCAGTGGGCAGGTGATCTCGATTGATGGTGATGTGGGGACAATAACGATAGAAGAAGGGGTAGTACAGGCATCCAGTTTCATTAGCCCACCGACAAAATCTGTCGTACACACGAGTGACCCGACGTTTGACGGGCTTAAGATGCCTTTTCCATTCAAGTTTTCGGAACGTCAGAGAATACTTGGATTGATGGCGTACCCATTTAAGGCTGCTTTCTATCGGACCATAGTCACAATCATGTTCCTCGTTAGTGGTCCTCGATCGCTCTAAACAAGGTTTGAGTGGAGCAGATGTATGCCAGAAAATGATGTTTCTAGTAACACCGCGGGGCACGTAAACCGTCGGTTGGGCGTCGTTGGCGGCAAAGGGAAATCGTTAGCTGCATTGGCTTCAGCAGGCATGAATGTACCTGGTGGGTTCTGTTTGGCTACATCGGCTTACCGTCAATATGACACAGATGGTGACCTGCAGGCTTCCATACTGGATCTGCTCAGGCCCAGGATCAATGTATCAGGGAGTCAACGTTGAGCAGTCACCACGTTTTACCGTTCGCCGCGAAGATCGCCGACCTGGAGACGGTCGGCGGCAAAGGCTTGTCGCTGGCCAGTATGAGCCACGCCGGGTTTGATGTACCCCCGGGTTTCACCATCGCCACTTCCGCCTACCGGGAGTTCGTTACCGCGGGCGACCTGCAGCAGAAGATTATCGGGCTCGCGAGGCCGGAGCTCGTTGGCCGGATGGTCTCATTCGAGGCGGCTTCGGAACGTATTCAGGCCCTGTTCACCGGTGTGGAACTTAGCAATTCGCTTAATACACAAATCGCCGATGCTTACCGCGAACTGGGGGAGCCGCCGGTAGCGGTGCGCTCGTCGGCCAATGCAGAAGATCTGCCGGACCTGTCCTTTGCCGGCCAGCAGGATACCTATCTGAACGTGCGCGGTATCGATGCGGTCGCTGCTGCCGTACTGAATTGTTGGGCCTCGCTGTGGACCGCGCGCGCGATAGGCTACCGCCACGAGAACGGTATCGCCCAGGACGCGGTGGCCATGGCCGTTGTTATCCAGTCCATGGTGCCCTCGAAGGTCTCAGGCATCCTGTTCACCGCCAATCCTGCGACCGGTGAGCGCTCGGAGATGATCGTAAACGCCAGCTTTGGGCTGGGTGAGGCCGTAGTCGGCGGCATGGTGACACCCGACTCCTTCATCATCGAGAAGGACACGTTGGCCGTGAAGGAAACGATGATCGGCGGCAAGGAGCATATGATCGTCTCCGCCGATGGCCAGGGCACCGATACCCGGGAGCTGACGGCTTCCGAGCGTGAACAGGCGTCACTGTCGGAACCCCTGTTGAAAACCGTCACGGCACTGGCCATAGAAGTCGAAGATCATTTTCAAGGCGTGCCCCAGGACATTGAGTGGGCGATGACTTTTTCATCGAGGGGTGCCCCCTCGAGCACCCCCGCTGAGGGCTCCGAAACTCTTTTCTTGCTGCAGTCCCGCCCCATCACCAACCTACTGCCACAGCCACTAAAAGATGTGCTGTGGGAGAAACCCGAGCTGCCAGACTACGCTGATGAGGGACCGATGCTGCGAAAAAACCTGGTGGAACATATCCCAGGACCGGTCTCGCCGCTGTTTGAAGACATTTATGTGTACGACGCCGTTGCGCTCGGCAGCGTGCACGCCGTAGTTAACGGCTATGCTTATTGGGTCTTCGGTAAACCCCCGGGTTTTAAACCGCTACCAGGTGTCGCTAAGGTGCAGCCGGGGTCGCGAGCCCGTGGGGCCATGAAAGACGCGCTTGCTGACCCGACATTGAAAGGTACGGTCGTCGACCTGGGCACCGACCTATTTGCCAGAATGTACGCCTTCAGGCTGAAGCTTTGGCGCGATGAAGTCATACCCGCCTATCAGGCAGTCGTAGATAAATGGCGCCAGGTGGACCTGGTGACTGCATCCGATGAAATCCTGCTGGAAGGAATGGTCGCTCTCGCGCGGGCGGATGGTAAAACCTGGTTTTCCAGGAACCTCGGGGGTACGGTGATGCTGATGAACGCAATACGAGGCGCTGAAGGTACATTCCAGTTATTTCTGGACGAAGCCGCACCGGGAAAAGGTTTTACCAGTGGTCAGTTCCTGAGCGGCTTGCGTTCCATCTCGATGGAAGCCCAGGATGAGATTGGCGACATTGCCGAGATGATCAAGACCGACGACGCGTTGGTGGCACTGGTGGCAACCACACCGCCCCGGCGTCTGCTGTCAGTATTGCGGGAGGAGGAAACCGCAGCGCTTATCGTGCAGGTGATTGATCAGCACCTGGATCACTATGGCCACCAGATCAACACCCTGGATTTCGTCGAGCCCACTCTGGTGGAAGATCCAACCCCCTTGATGCTCAATCTGAAGGCGGTGGTTCTGGATCCCGATCACGACCCCGCTGCGAAGCAGATGGAACTGGCGAGAAGGAAGCAGACCGCGCTCAGGGAAGCGAAGGAAACCTTCAGCGACGCCGACTGGAAGGAGCTTTGTGAGTTCCTGTGGATCATGAAGCGCATCTATCCCGATCGCGACAATGCGCTGTTCTACCTTGCGCTGGGGTGGCCGACCCTGAGACGTTTCGCGCTGGAACTCGGCCGTCGCCTGGTCGAGGTCGGAACGCTGCAGGCGCCGGACGATCTGTTCTATCTCAGGCGCGCGCAACTGAAGGACGCGATTACCGCACATCAGGATGGCAAAGCAATGCCAAAGCTGCAGAAGAGTGTCGCCGAGCAGCGTGAACTACGCGCCGCACGCATGCGCCTGGTGCCGCCCGACACCCTGCCCCCGGAGGAAGGCCAGGGCCCGGGCTGGGGCAAGGTGGCCAACGATGCGGACAGCAATGAACTGAATGGCAACGCCTGTAGCCCAGGACAGGTCACGGCCCGCGCCAGCCTTATTATGTCACCGGCGGACTTCGGCAGGATGGAGCCCGGTACCATTCTCGTCTGTCCTATGACCACGCCTGCCTGGACACAACTGTTTTCCCAGGCAAAGGGTCTGGTGACTGACATCGGCGGCATTCTGACCCACGGCTCGATCGTCGCACGGGAATACAACATCCCTGCTGTTCTGGGGCTCGGAATTGCCACGCAGAAGATTAGCCATGGGCAGATGATTACAGTCGACGGCGATGCGGGAACAGTGTCTCTGCTAGAGGACTGAATCACCGAACACCCAAAATAGTGGAGTATCATATCAATAGTAATCAAACCATAGTCGCGATCATGTTCCTCGTTAGTGGTCCTCGATCGTTCTAAACCAGGCTTGAGTGGAGCAGATGCATGCCAGAAAATGAAGTTTCTGATAATACAGCGGGGCACGTAAACCGTCGTCGCAAGATTCCCGTTCGGACAAAGCTACTGTTCTCCACGGGTGCTTTTCAAGAAGCTGCCGTCTCAGCGGGCGGGCTGGTAACAGTCCTTTTTTATAATCAGATTCTCGGCGTTGCACCAACGCTGTGTGGTACCGCATTTTTAATCGCTAGCCTGGTCGACGGTATTTCGGACCCACTCGTTGGTGCCATCTCTGATCATCTCAGAAGTCGATGGGGTAGGCGTCATCCTCTAATGCTGGCTTCGGCGCTGCCGATCGCGATTACATATTATT
>Ga0302134_10001303_pt1 | contig 11729 bp, 6 predicted proteins | sample CB9_SCM_MG_FD_203123 | JGI IMG/M metagenome (GOLD analysis project Ga0302134, IMG submission 203123) | Marine microbial communities from Western Arctic Ocean, Canada - CB9_SCM | ecosystem: Environmental > Aquatic > Marine > Oceanic | place: Canada: Western Arctic Ocean | collected 2017-09-19
GGAAGATGTTTCTAAGAAATTCTGGCAGCCCTTTCGTCATGCATTCCAGAATATGCAGAGACGCATGGATATTTTCATTGCAGGAAAAAATCAAATTGATGGATTTGAATCGGTCTGGGTAGTTTCTATGGGAAATCTTATGGGCCTCTTTGACAATGAGTGGCTTGGAATTGCCCCTTCAAGGAAGATGGCCTTATTACGTTATTGTGAATTTAATAAAGTTGAGGATGGAAAGATAACAGAAACTGCAATGTTTTTTGATATTCCACATGTCATGCTGCAAGTTGGGCTAAACCCATTTCCACCTCAAACAGGTGCACACCTTGTTCAGCCTGGACCAATGACGCATGAAGGTTTGTTGTTTCAAGAGCAGGATGTGGAGAAAGGTGAAAAAACACTTGCTTCAATAAACTTTATGATTGAAGATATCAAGGGTTGGAAGCACACAGGAAAAATATCACTAGTTGACGAGCTTAGAGCTAGCTGGAATGAAGATATGATTTGGTGGGGGCCTGCTGGTATTGGCTCAAGTTATACAATTGAAAGGTATGCTGAGCAGCACTCTGGGCCATTTAGAGCTGGATTTAAAGATCGTATATCTAATGGCCATCTTTGTAAACTTGCAGAAGGTAATTTTGGCGGCTTTTTTGGGTGGCCTAACCTTACCCTTACACCTACAGGTGGTTTTATGGGGATGCCCGCATCGGAAAAGCCAGGTGACATGAGAGTCATAGATATGTATCGCCGTGAAGGCGACAAACTCTCAGAAAACTGGATTTTCATTGACCTTTTGCATTTTTGGAAGCAGCAAGGTGTTGATATTTTAGATCGAATCAAAAAAACTCCAAGAACTTAAAAAACCTCTCAGTAAGATGAGTGCAGCTCACTCTTTTTATTCAACATTTTTAACTTGAGTTCAATTCAGTTTTGAATTATCATCAACACTATAGTAATTGAAATAGAGTTAATTTATGAGAAGAGGAAGAGCTAAAGTCGCTAGAGAAGTTACAAACTTTATACAGGCGCCGTATAGCCAAAAAAAGAATCCTTTTCAGCCTATGAATATTTTTTCTGAGGATGAGATTGAGTCTATTCATGAAGCATCATTAAAAGTTTTATGTGATACAGGCATTGAAATCCAGTCACCACGAGCTATAGAGATTCTCAGAAAATCTGGGGCCTCAGTTGCAAGTGATGGAAAGCGTGTTAGGTTTGAGCCTGGCTTTGTAATGGAAAAAATAGCCACTACCCCAAATGAATTTACCCTTCATGGTCGGAACAAGGAAAGACATGTCCACATTGGAGGCACCTCTGTTGTAAACACAATGGTCTCCAGCGCACCTAATGTTTCTGACCTTGAAAGAGGACGGATTTTAGGTAACTTTGAAGATTATAAAAACCTAATAAAACTTGGTGAAATATTAAATACTGTCCATGCGTTTGGTGGCTACCCGGTTGAACCTTGTGATTTAGATGTCAGCGTTCGACACTTGCAGGCTATTTCTGCAGCAGCTCGCCTTTCAACGAAACCACTTTTTGGTTATGCTATAGGTAGTGAGAGGATGCTAGATGTAATTGAAATTGTCCGAATTAGTAGAGGTATTAATAAAGAAACTCTTTTAATGGAGCCGTCAATTACTACAGTTGTCAATGCCAATTCACCACTGGTTTATGACAAAGCTCTTCTGGAGGGCGCGATTGAAATGGCTGAGCACAATCAGCCGGTAATCTACACACCTTTTACTTTGGCCGGTGCTATGGCTCCGATTACAGTTGCTGGTGCGCTTGTTCAGCAAAATTCTGAAGCCCTTGCTGGCCTTACTTTTCATCAGTGTGTGAACCCTGGAGCTCCTGCGATGTATGGCAGTTTTACTTCTAATGTTGACATGAAGTCGGGTTCACCTGCATTTGGAACACCTGAATATACACAGGCTACAATTGCCAGCGGGCAGCTAGCAAGAAAATACAAGATTCCTTTAAGGGCTTCAAATGCTAATGCATCAAATGCCCCTGATGAACAATCAGTTTATGAGTCACAAATGTCTCTTTGGGCTTGTCTTTTAGGGCAGGTTAATTTTATACTGCATGGGCATGGCTGGATTGAGGGGGGGCTCTGCGCTTCATATGAAAAGGTAATTTTAGATGCGGAAATGAACCAGATGATGGAGGCATTTCTCCAGCCAATAGAGGTCAACAAAGATACTTTAGGAGTTGATGCAATAGCCGAGGTCGGTCCGGCTAATCATTTTTTTGCGGCTAAACAAACCCTAGAGCGTTATGAAACCGAGCATTACAATCCACTGCTTTCAGACTGGAGAAACTTTGAGTCATGGAGAGATGCTGGCTCAGTTACTGCAACACAAAGAGCAAATAAAATATGGAAGCAGCTATTAGATGACTATGAAGAGCCAAAACTCAAACCAGAAACTGAAGAAGAGCTCATAAGCTTTGTTGATAAGAGGGTTTCAGAAGGTGGTGCCGCGCCTTTATAGGCGTTAATTTTTTTCATACTTATGTATTAAATTTATTAACTTGAGTTTATTTATTATTTGAATTAACATTTTGTTTTATTTGGGAATGAATTATGAAAGAGCACGCTAGAGTAGTTGTAATTGGTGGAGGCGTAGTTGGCTGCTCAATTCTTTTTCATCTTGCAAAAATGGGCTGGAAAGATGTGGTTTTGTTGGAGCGCAATGAGCTCACTTCAGGCTCGAGTTGGCACGCTGCTGGCCAAATTCATACTATTAGTTCTGACCCTAATATCTCAAGACTTCAAGACTACACTATTAATTTATATAAGGAGCTGGAAGAAACATCCGGACATTCGGTTGGTATGCATAGTACTGGAGGGTATTACTTAGCCTCAAACCATAGTTGGTATGATTACCTTAAAAGAGAACGTTCTAAGGCCCGCTCTATGGGTCTGGAACAAGAATTTGTTTCACTAGAGGAAGTCGTAGAAAAGCACCCTTTAATCAATCCTGAAAACTATGTTGCAGCTCTATGGGACCCATTAGATGGCGATATCGATCCTTCAGGTGTGACCTATGCATACGCAAAATCAGCCAAAGTTCATGGCGCTGAATTTTATACACATACCCCAGTTATTGAAACGAATCAGAGACCAGATGGTTCGTGGGATGTAATTACTGAAAAAGGAAATATCCATGCCGAGCATATCGTTAATGCGGGAGGGCTTTGGGCGCGAGAACTTGGTCGTATGTCAGGAATACACCTACCAGTTGTTCCAATGGAGCATCACTATCTAATTACTGAAGAAATTGATCAAATTGCAAACCTACCTGAAGGCCAAAGGCTACCAGCTTGTATTGATTATGAGGCAAATATATATTTTCGACAAGAGCGAACAGGGCTTCTTCTTGGAACCTATGAGCCCCAATCCACCCCTTGGTCTCTGGATGGAACACCCCAGTCTTTTGGACATGATTTATTAGAGCCTGATCTAGATAGAATTGCCGACCGATTAGATCTTGCATTCCAGAGGATTCCAGCTCTTCAAACTGCTGGCATCAAAGATACAATTAATGGTCCTTTTGTATTTTCTCCAGATGGCAACCCAATGATAGGTCCTGTACCAGGAATGAAAAATTATTGGACAGCTGTTGGCGTTATGGCTGGTTTTTGCCAGGCTGGGGGTGTTGGAAAGACACTAGCAGAATGGATGATTGAGGGCGAACCATCGATAGATGTATGGGCTATGGACATTGCACGCTTTGGTGACTTTGCTACTCCAGACTGGGGCGTAACTAAATCTTCAGAAAATTATGAGAGACGCTTTGTAATGACTTTTCCAAATGAAACACTTCCAAAAGGCAGGCGTCAAAAGACAACTTCTATTTATGACCGGTTGACTCAAAAAGGGGCAGTATGGCAAGATACTTTTGGCTTGGAAAACGTGCTTTGGTTTGCCAATAATACTAAGGATGCCTACGAAGAGCCTACATTTCATCGCTCACGATCTCACGATTACGTTGCAAAGGAGGTTAAAGCTGTTCGAGAATCTGTTGGTGCAATTGAAGTAGCAAACTTTGCAAATCATAAGTTTACTGGAAAAGGAGCCAAGGCTTTTTTGGAAAAAATTCTTGCAGGACATATTCCTAGTAGAGGTAGGGTTAACTTATCACCCATGCTGTTAGAGAGCGGCAAGTTAAATGGTGACTTAACAGTTTCCTGTATCGATGAAGAAACCTATTATTTATTTGGCTCAAGTGCAGCACAAAATATGCACCTTCGATGGTTTGAAAAACATCTGGAGGGTATAGATGATGTCCTCTATCAAAACATGACAGATGACTTTCATGGAATTGCAATATCTGGTCCAAATTCAAGAGAGCTTTTATCAAAACTTACAAGAGAGGATGTCAGCTCTGAAGCTTTTAAGTTTCGTGATATAAGGGATACCTTTATAGCAGGCGTTCCAGCTTTATGCATTAGAATTTCATTTACAGGAGAGCTTGGCTATGAAATATATGTTGCACCTCAATATCAATTAAAGCTTTTTGAGGAAGTTGAAGAAGCCGGAAAAAATCTTGGTTTAAAGTGGTTTGGTGGAAGAGCCTTAATGTCGATGCGACTTGAGAAAAGTTGGGGGGCATGGACAATGGATTTTCGTCCTGACTTCACTTTAATGGAATCAGGAATGGATTTTTTTGTTAACTGGGAGAATGACTTTATTGGCAAAAAGGCAGCTTTAATAGAAAAAAACAACGGCCCCATTAAAAAGCTCTCGGTCATTCAAATTAATACAGAGACTGATGTGAGTGGAGATGAGGCTGTTATGTATAACGATGAGTGCGTCTCTTATATTACTTCAGGGGGCTATGGTCATTCAGTTGGTAAATCTCTTGCTATGACCTATCTTCCTGTTGAATTAATTGATCCTAGTAAAATACTTGAGGTTGAAATACTAGGTGAATTTCATGAGGCTTCGGTAATAATGCAGCCACTATATGATCCTACTGGATCTAAAATGAGAAAGTAAAAGGGAGCCTTATGAGTTTTTCAATATCCAAAAGACACTACTCAAAAATTGGCTCTCATCTTGAGGATGCTGAAGATATTTTTAGTCTTAATAAGCATGCACTTGGCCCTGGGGAGTTAGCAGAATCAGAGTGGTTGGATGCTGGTTTAATTTGTCCAGATATGGCGAAGATTAGAGAATATCGCTTAAAGCGAGTTCGAGAAAAACTAGTAGAATTTGACTGTGCTGGGATATTACTTTATGACCCCGTAAATATAAGGTATGCCACTGATAGTACAAATATGTCCCTATGGACATCTCATAATGCAGCTAGGTATGCCCTTATTATGACTTCTGGACCTGTTATTATTTTTGAGTTTGATGCTCATGAGTTTCTATCAAACCACAATCAACTTATAACAGAAGTGAGGCATGCTATTACATATCTCTACTTTACTGCAGGCGACAAAAGTAAAGAAAAAGCTAAAATTTGGGCTTCAGAAATTTCTGAAATTGTTACAGAGCATGGAAGAGGTAACAGGCGTTTAGCAGTCGATCATTGTGCTCCAGAGGGAATTCATGAGCTTCAATCACTTGGTCTAGAGCTTTCTAATGGTGAAGAAATCATGGAGCTTGCGAGACTCATAAAGTCAAATGATGAGATTGATGCAATGAGGCGCTCTATTTTTGCGTGTGAGCGATCTATCGAATTAATGCGACATTATTTTAAACCTGGTATTACTGAACAAGAGCTCTGGAGCCGCTTTCAAATGGAAGCAGTAAACAGAGGTGCTGAATGGATTGAAACTAGACTTCTTGCTTCGGGTCCTAGGGCAAACCCCTGGTATCAAGAGTGCTCATCTAGACCAATAAGGGCTGGAGAGTTGATGGGGTTTGATACAGATCTTGTTGGCTCTTATGGATACTGCACAGACATGTCAAGAACATGGTTTTGTGGTGATGACAAACCAAGTGCTGTACAAAAAAATATTTACACAATGGCATATGAACAAATTCAACTTAACATGGAAAGCCTCAAGCCTGGACTTACTTTTAAAGAGTTAACACATAACTCTAAAGAGTATTCAAAAGAGGAGTTTCGTCATTACTCTGTTTTATATCATGGAGTAGGAATGTGCGATGAATTTCCTGCAGTCCCTTTTAGTTGGGAGTTGAATGAAAACAGCTTTGATGGTGTCCTAAGTTCAGGAATGGTTCTTTGTGTCGAAAGTTTTGTTGGTCGTCGAGATGGTGGGCCAGGAGTTAAGCTTGAAGAACAAGTCTTAATTACTGATAATGGCTATAACTTATTAACTAGTTATCCTTTTGAGTCTGACTTGATAATATAAAATCTTATTCACTCTTCGAACCTAAGCAGCCACAAAAAATTTCAAATAATGATTAGTTAAATGAGCACTATTCCAAAAAAAATGAATGCAGTTTTGACAACTGGCCATGGCGGGTATGAAGTACTTGATTTTCGGAGTGATGTAAGTGTCCCTTTGCCAAAGCCAGATCAAGTTCTGATTAAAGTATTAGCTGCTGGCATAAATAATACTGATATTAACACTCGGACCGCTTGGTATTCAAAATCAGTTAAAGATGAGACTAATGCAGAAGATTTTCAAGGAAAATCTGATGATGGAAGTTGGTCAGGTGATCCTTTAGAATTCCCAATTATTCAGGGTGCGGACTGCTATGGTGAAATAGTTGCTGTTGGGGTTGATGTTGATGCTGGTCGAATTAGTGAGCGAGTTCTGGTCAGAACAATGCAACAATATGCAGTTGATTATAGGCCTTATGAGTGCTGGACAATGGGCTCAGAATGTGATGGCGCTTTCGCAGAATATATGGTCGCCTTCAGTGATGAATGCTTTAAGGTTCAGAGTAATTGGACGAACGCAGAGTTGGGTTCCATTCCATGCGCCTACTCTACAGCAGAAAACTTAATAGAACGATCTAATATTAAGGCGGGTGAAGTTGTTCTGATTACAGGAGCTTCTGGAGGTGTTGGGTCCGCAGCGATTCAATTAGCAAAGAGAAGAGGCGCGTTAGTATTTGCTTTAGCTAGCCAAGCAAAGGCAGGTAGGGTTCGAGCAATTGGAGCGGATAAGGTTATTAATCGAGAAGATGGAATAAGAAACTCTATAGAAAATGAAAGTGTTGATGTTGTTATTGATCTAGTTGCTGGAAGTGATTGGGCTGATCTGCTTAATGTTCTTAAGAGGGGAGGAAGATACGCTGCTGCAGGAGCAATTGCAGGGCCAATTGTCGAGCTTGATGTGAGAACTCTCTATCTAAAAGACTTAACATTAATGGGGTGTACTACCCAAGATGTGCAAGTTTTTAGAAATCTAATTGGTTATATAGAAAGAAACGAAATTAAGCCAATTGTCGCAAAGACATACCCATTAATGGATATTATAAATGCCCAAAAAGATTTCTCCTCAAAAAAATATATTGGAAAGCTAGTGCTCTTGCCTTAATGCTTAAAACCATTTTTTTTCCTTTCATAAAATATTTCCAGCTCAAGCAGTTGTTAATGTTTGAACATATAAGATGTTTTGGTTAAAGTTTATTTCATAGAAACATGAAAAATACTATATTTACTTATCACCCTATATTCTTGATAATTCAGCAATTAAGAGTAAAATTTATTATTTTTAAATAAATAATAAATAATGCCAAATCTGTCTAATAACTTTATAGCCGGCGACTGGGTCAAGGGCTCTAGTTCGATATCTAACATAAATCCTTCTGATACTAACGATGTTATTGGTGAGTATGCACAAGCAAGCATTTCGCAACTAGATGATGCTTTGAATTCTGCACAAATGGCACAAAAGCAATGGGCAACTACTGGATTAGAGCAGCGACAAGCTGTATTAATGAATATTGGTGAAGAGATGATGGCTCGAAGTGCTGAACTTGGTGAGTTATTATCTCGTGAGGAAGGTAAGCCAGTTGCTGAAGGAAAAGGGGAGATCTATAGAGCAGGTCAATTTTTTACTTATTATGCAGCTGAAGTGCTTCGCCAAAGTGGCGATACTGCAGATTCAGTTAGGCCAAATATTGAAATTGATGTTAGACGAGAGGCTATGGGGACTGTTGCAATTATTTCGCCTTGGAACTTTCCAACAGCTACTGCCAGCTGGAAAATTGCTCCAGCTCTAGCATTTGGTAATGCAGTCATATGGAAGCCTGCTAACTTAACTCCAGCGAGCGCTGTAGCACTAACTGCAATCATTGCTAAGCAAGATATTCCAAAAGGGTTATTTAATTTAGTTATGGGTTCAGGCGCAATGATTGGGCAAGCATTGGCTGAAAGTCCAAAGGTTCATGCGATTAGTTTTACTGGGTCTTATGATGTTGGGCTTCAAATAGCCAGCGCAGCAGCAAAGAATTTAACCAAATTTCAATTAGAATTGGGCTCTAAAAATCCATTAGTTGTAATGGACGATGCAGATATTGATGTTGCTGTTGCTGCTGCCACTGGAGGCGCTTTTGGAAGTACAGGCCAGAAATGTACAGCCTCTTCTAGGCTTGTTGTCCACGCATCTATCCATGATGAGTTTGTCGATCGAATGAGTCAGTCTACTGCAGCTCTAAAGGTCGGACATGCTCTTCAAGACGGCACTCAAATTGGCCCAGCTGCCAGTCAGCAGCAGCTTGACTCAAACCTAAAGTACATGTCACTTGCAAAAGAAGAAGGCTGTGAGGTTGTGTGCGGGGGAAGCAAGCTTGACTTAGAAAATCCAGGTTTTTACATGCAGCCAGCATTATTGATCGGCGGTAATAACTCAATGAGAGTCAATCGTGAAGAGCTTTTTGCTCCTATGGCTTGCATCATTAAAGTGGCTAACTATGACGAAGCGCTTGCAGTGGCTAATGACACAGACTTTGGTCTGGTTTCAGGCATAATCACTCAATCACTGTCGCGAGCTAGCCACTTTAGAAGAAATGCAGAGAGTGGCTGTGTTATGGTAAATTTACCTACTGCAGGTACTGATTATCATGTTCCATTTGGCGGTAGAAAAAACTCAAGTTTTGGACCTAGAGAGCAAGGTTCATATGCTAAAGAACTCTATACACAAGTTAAAACTTCTTACATTTCAAGCGGAAACCCATAATGCCACACCCTTCACTATTTATTGATGCGCTTCAATACAATAATTGGAGTGAAAAAGTATTTAAGCAAATTAATGATGGCGGCTTAAGTGCGGTCCATGTCACAATTTGTTATCACGAAGACTTTAACGAAATGGTTCAAAATGTTATTGATTGGAATCGACGTTTTGAAGACTTCTCTAGTTTAATTTTTCTTGGCCGCACCGCAGCAGATGTTATTAAGGCTAAAAAAGAAGGACGAACAGCTATATTTTTTGGCTTCCAAAACTGCTCACCAATTGAAGATGATATTGGTCTAGTCGAAATTTGTCATCAGTTAGGTGTAAGATTTATGCAGTTAACTTACAACAACCAAAGCCTTTTGGGGACTGGGTGTTATGAGGAGAATGACCCTGGAATTACAAGAATGGGTAAGCAAGTCATAAAAGAAATGAATAGAGTTGGACTGGTAGTTGATATGAGCCATTCAGCTGAAAGTTCTACATTGGAGGCGATCGAAATTTCAGAGCGCCCTATTGCCATTACCCATGCAAACCCAACTTTTTGGCACCCTGCTTTAAGAAACAAATCAAACGAAGTCCTTAAAGCGCTTGGAGCCAGTGACAGTATGCTTGGCTTCTCTGTGTATCCACACCATCTGAAGGATGGCTCAAACTGTACATTAGAGAGCTTTTGTAATATGATTGCAGATACTGCTGATATTATGGGTGTTAAAAATATTGGAATTGGAACTGACCTATGTCAAAATCAGCCTGACAGTGTTGTTGAGTGGATGAGAAATGGTACCTGGACAAATGAACGTGACTTCGGTGAAGGTTCTGCCAGCTTTGCAGGCTTTCCTGAACAGCCAGAATGGTTTCGCAACAATTCTGATTTTATAAATATAGCCTCTGGATTGAAGAGTGTTGGTTTTTCAAGCGAAGAAGTGGGCTTGGTAATGGGAAAAAATTGGCTTAACTTTTTTGAATCATCTTTTGAGCCTTTAAGGTAAATAATTATGACTACTGAAACTGTATTAATTGATATCGATTCTGATTTTATGAGGCCCCCTGAAAAGGTAATGCGCCTAGAAAGAATGGGCTCATCCTTTCCTACGCGATTAAGTTTTATGAGAACTCTTATTAGACGGATGTCTAAAGAGAGTTGGAAGTTTGAAAGAACACTGCGTGATGTTGATAAAGATGGTTATGGTGTTAGTATTTATGCAGTGACTACTCCAAACAGAACTTACTCATTGATAGCGTTTACACAAGAGATTCCAGCAGACATGAGAACAGATAGAGTTATTGCTGAGGTCTGGGATGCGACTTTTAACCTTTTCGATGGCGTTCCAACACAAGCAGATATTGACTATTTGGCAAACAATTCACCCAAACAAGAAGGTGGTCGATTTAGGCCAAGTGAGCTCACCTTATCTAGGGCAAATAAAAGCTTAAGAGTTTTTAAAAATGTAGTTGATTCTTTGTCATCAGGTGTTCAGCCAGACATTGATCTTCTTACCTCTGTAGGTTATTTGATGCGAACTTCTGCGGTATATGGTAGCGGTAAGTTTGGGTGTGCAGATAGAGATAAAATTGCTGACCGAGAAGAGTGCATGGCCCCATTTCAAGTAGAGCTATTAACTGTCTACTTAATCCGGTGGTTTACCATTGACTCAGCTGAAGAGCTTGCCAAGGAGATAGGTGGTAAAAAAGCGGTTAAGCTTGATAAGACTACTCGTCAATTTATTGGTGTTGGGAATGCAACAGGATTAGGTATGGCACCATTTTTGCTTAAACACCCTGCATTAATTCATAACTGGGTTGTTGCAAAAGAGACCGCATTGGCAAGGGTAAGGTCAATAGAAACAGCGATAGATGGAACACTCGAAGTTTTTTTAAAGTCTCTGCTCCAGGTTAGTCAGCATGTTGATGAGTGGAACGTTGAAGACGTTATACAAAGTAAAAGAATATCATGCTTGACAGACGAGATTCAGGCGCTAAGGATTTGGTGTGAAAATAAATCAAATATATATAGGCCCTACCCTTGGAATGGAATTTATCAGTACGTTGAGGATGAGTTTTCATTGGAATGCCAAGAAATGGTTGTCTCTTTAATCATTGAGCCGCATGGATCGCTAGTAGATGACCTTGCACAAAAAATGTCAACAACATTTACTCCAAAATTTAAAGCTGATATGTCTTTATCAAAACTCAAAGACATTGTTTCAGATTCTTATCAGTGGGCTACAACTATTGACTTTTCTTTAAAAGAATCCCAGCACCATTTTTGGTATTATTCTGAGGATAAGTTAGAGCCTCGATTTGGTTCTAAAGGAGTTGATGATGGTGTTGAACAAGAAATGCCACTCGCAATTGGTCGAGATGTTAGCGATTTAAATGACGCGTTATTAGAAACAAATAATGACACTACAATTAGTGATTTTGTGATGAATAATCCTCAGTTTAGGCATATTATTCGTCGGATACAAAATACTTACATCAGACCTTATTCTGAAGTCCAAGATAATTTATTGAGTGCATCAATGCGTCCATTAGACCTCTTGCGCTTTAAGCTAGCGTTCTTTGGTGCTTCAAAATTTGATCCAAAATCTAATCTTTGGACACGAATATCAATGTAT
>Ga0302134_10001305_pt1 | contig 11722 bp, 10 predicted proteins | sample CB9_SCM_MG_FD_203123 | JGI IMG/M metagenome (GOLD analysis project Ga0302134, IMG submission 203123) | Marine microbial communities from Western Arctic Ocean, Canada - CB9_SCM | ecosystem: Environmental > Aquatic > Marine > Oceanic | place: Canada: Western Arctic Ocean | collected 2017-09-19
CGATGGAAATAATATGCCGCCGTTTTGCGATTAACCCCACACAACGCCGCAGCCGTTCGCGCCCTCGTGCCGGCAACAAAGTGCTGGGCCAACTCTTTCTCACGCCACCTAGTGTAACACCTAATCATCGTTATCTAGGATAGCCCCTTGTTTTTTTAAACCAAAATATGGTATCAATTTCTATAATTTGGTTTGGGGCTATGCATTTAAAGTGATTCCATTGTTTAGCAGAGCAAAAAGTATCAATTCTCTAAAAATTGCTACTTTTTTAGCCGTAGTTCTATTTTTTAATTTTTCTGAGAGTACTGCTGCACAACAAAGCCAGTTCGTTGAGCAGGTCCAATCCTTGTTAGAAACGGACGTTAGGATTAAAGCAGCAAAAGATACGGTTGCGTCTCTTCAAGAGGGACGACTTGTTGCCCGGAAAGCCTGGTACCCTGATATTAGCGTAGTCGCGACAAGGGCAAGGGAAAGCAGAGATAGCTTTCCTAGTTCGGGTGATTCACATTTAAATTCTAAAGAATTGACGTTAACAGCCACTCAACCTGTTTACGATTTTGGGGCCCGAAGCGCTAAATCAAAAATAGCGGAATTGCAGTTATTAAATGCAAAAATAAATTTAAAATTAACTAAACAAACACTAATATCTGAGGCAATTGCAGCGCAAAGCTTACTATCAACATCATACAAACAATTTAATTTTGCTAAAACTTCAGTTCGTAACATTAAGAAGCAGGCAAAGTTAGAAGACGTAAAAGTACAAAAAGGCGCGGGTCTTTCAACTGATGTGCTCCAAGCGAAAGTACAGCTAGCCGGTGCGGAAGGAAGATTGTTAGCGGCCCAAGGCGCATTAGAGATAGGCAAGAACCGCTATACGGCGTTGTTTGGTAATACCTTAACGAATGAAACGCTGTCTGCAGAGATATTGATACCCCATTTTGTGATACCTAAATTAATTGACGATGCTATTGATGCGGCGGTCAGCAATAACTTCCAATTAGCATCTCTAGATTTAGCAACGAAAATTGCAAAAGAAACATTAAGGCAGACCAAATCCGAACTACTCTGGCCTAAGTTTGATCTAATAGGAGAAAAAAAATATAAGGATAATGTAGCGGGTGCATTAGGAAGTACTAGAGAAAGTACGTTAAAGTTACAGATGAACTATAACTTTAATACCGGACTTACTAGCATTCATAACATTGCATCCATAGCGAAGGCGGTGTCTGCTTCACAAAATCAGTACTACGATGCGAAGAGATTAATAATCGAACAGGTAAGAAACGCATATATTTCCTATAATTTATCTAAATTAACTGGGGTTTTGTTGAGAAAACAGGCTGATATTTCTGCGTCATTTTTAGAGTTGGCCCGGAAAGAACGGAAGTTAGGAAAACGCTCGTTGATCGACGTTTTGTCCGGCGAGACGGCTTTAATTAATGCAAGGTCTGATGCCGAGGCAGCCCGGAACGCTCTTGTCGTTAGCACATTTAACGTTATTTCTATAATGGGAATTCTTACTCCAGACCTTATTAAACTGAAAGGTCATTAAAATGTCTTATAGGGGCGAAGTTTTCGCCGTGGCTTGTGCGCCGCCTCAGCTGTCTTGCTCCAATAGACCGACAAAATTTTCCTTACTGGAATGTTGCCAATTTTGGTCTCCATAAGTCAGTTCACAACTCTATGTCGGCAATGTCTGGGGAATCTGGCCTAAAGGCGGAGTGGATGGTTTAGTAACATTTAGGGGTGAGAGATCTATTTCGACATTTTAAGCCGTCGCACGAAGTCCTTCGCCCGGCCTGCTGATGATGGTGTCAGGTTCCTGCAGTCGCTATGGCGGGTCGACGGATTACAGATAATTAAGGACAAAGCATCGCTGTGACCAACTTACAAACATATACAGGCAATCACGTTTGGCGAGGGCCCGACATAGCGGAGAGTTCTAAATGGGCTCACACTTTCACGTCACAAGAGATCAAAACGTTGAAAGACGCAGCAGACGCCGTAATCGATCGTGAAATTGTCTCCCTTGGCTCCGACGATTTCGATCTCTGTGAGCTCGACACGGTATTGCAGGGTTGTCGCGCTGAGTTAACCGACGGCTACGGCTTTGTCCTCCTAAGGGGGCTGCCGGTCGCCGACTGGCCAGTGGCACGAACCGCCCGCGTCTATTGGGCCATATGTTCGCGCATTGGATTACCGATCGCACAGAATCCCGTTGGTAATTTACTTGGCCATGTAATCGATGTGGGCGGGGATTCCTCGCATCCCCATCAACGCGCACATCAATCAAGCGATAATCTCCCATTTCATACGGATATAGGCGCTGAAATTGCCAGCCTTCTTTGCCTGCATAATGCGCGTTCTGGGGGCGAGTCCCACTTAGTGAGTTCATCGGCGCTCTGGAATAAATTGGTCGCGACTCGCCCGGATTTGGCGGAAACGCTTACACACCCGTTCCATTTAGATCGACGGGGTGAAGTCATTGAAGGTCAGGAACCTTGTTTCGTAATGCCCGCATTTATACCAACAGCTGACCGCATTCTCTCCTGCTATAATCCACGCTTCGTTCATAGCGCTCAACGGTTCAAGCAAGTACCCAGACTGACGCACAGCCAGGTCGAAGCGCTCGACACGGTGATGGCGCTCGCGAATGAGGAGCAGTTCAAACTCAAAATGGATTTTTGTCCAGGCGACATTCAATTGATCAACAATTTTCAGCTCCTGCACAGCCGTTCGGAATACAAAGATTGGCCAGAACCAGACCGGCGTCGTCACCTATGGCGTGTGTGGTTATGCGTACCGGGTGGCAAGCCTATTCCTGATGCACTTTACGCCCGCTTCGGCGCTGACGAAGAAACGGGCCGACCTCAAGGAACCAACCTTCCGCCCGGCATCAAGTTTACAGCGCCATTAGACCCTCCAGCCCTGCGAACATAATGAATTACGCTACCCATAAATAGTTTCCGTTTATAGGCATAATCTGTTCTGCTATATAGCGGTTGTGTTTTTTAAAGTCTCCTTCCAAAGTTGGTTTTAAATATAAATTTCTGATGAGGCGCGGATCAAACAGATATTCATCGCAGAACGCCATCACTAAAAAATTACGTGACCGCGATGTCTTAGATTTTAATAAGTGATCTACTCGGCCGCCAAAACTTCAAAATAGACCGATCCATGGCTATCGCCACCTGAGCTTAGCGCATTATTATTTTCGAACATACGCTTCTTGTACTCTGACAAAGCCTACTCGACCCTATCGGCGGAGCGACGATTATTCCGCTGCAAATTTGTGTTTATCCGCCGCCTGTGCCGCCTTGGCAAAATGAGATTCGTCGAAGTTGTACAAATGAGCACCGCCCATGAAAATATCCGCCGCCGTTTCCCGTGACACATTTCCCAGCAAATTACTTGAAACGTTTGGAAAATTGGAATCGAAATGCGGGTAATCGGTCGATATGCACATCCGGTCGGCGCCGATAAGACTAGCGGTCGCGGCGATTTCTGGTTCGCTGCCTTCTACCGCCGCCCAACAATTGCGTTGGAAGTATTCCTTTGGCGTCAGCGATAGATAAGGCGCATGGGAATCTCGGTATTGCGGATAATCCCACTCGATGCGAGTTAAAATGCCTGGCACCCATGAATTCTGCGCTTCCAGGTATCCTACACGCAAGTTGGGATAAAACTCAAAAACGCCACCGATCAACATGGCAATCAAGGTTTGCTGCATTTCGATCCAGTGGCTGGCGACGTGACGATAAAACCTATTTTCACCAAACAAGTTATTGATATGGCCCAGGCGTGCGCCGGTACCTTCGTGGAAGCCCATTGTGACGTTCAGTTCTTCGTGAATTGCAAACAGCGGGTTCCAGTAGTTGGAATGCCAGAAATGCCCATTGACGGGGTTGGGTCGGACGAAGGATCCGACGGCGCCCAGTTCGCTTACGCATCGCACAAGCTCAGCACAGGCGAGATTTACATCCTGCATTGGCAGCATTGCTGAGAACTTGAGTTGATCCGGACTGTGCTGACAGAATTCGTGAACCCAGTTGTTATAGGCCTGACACAACGCCAGGGAGAGATTAGGGTCCATATTGTCGCGAGCGGTCAATCCAAGCCCCATCGTCGGGAACATGACGGCAATATCAATGCCTTCCAATTCCATGCCCATGACTTGCGCTTCAGCGTTGTACTGTCGTTCGATAGCGAAATCCAGGCGACCACTATCCGCCATTCGGGAGCCCGATAATGGCTGTGTGGAATGTTTTTTACCTTGATTGCTTTGGCTAGGCTTCCGGTGCTGTTGAAGATCGAAATCACCGCTATTGAGCTCTCCGTCGATCATGAAGACCCCTCGCTTTGGCTTTCCATCGGCACCCACGGGAACTGAAACCCTGTCACGAAATTTGGGGTCTAAATAGCGGTCAAACAAATCGACCGGTTCCATGATGTGCATGTCGCAATCGACGAAGCGAAGTCCATCCTTCATAAGCTAACCCTCCAGTTAAAATCAACACTCCAAAATTCGTGGTATCTTTGACGAATAGATTGCAGGATGGTTGGCTGCTTAACAAGCGCTTTAAAGTGCAGGCCTGAGTTCGCTGTTCGTCGAAATAAACTTGTGATAATCAATTTTTAACGTCTAACGGTATGATGTGAGGTGAGCTAAATTTCCATGCATTCCCATTAATCGTCTGCTACACAATGATCGGATACCCGACAGGCGCGTCGCTAACGACACCCAACCACTATTTGTAGCCGGATACTCTTGTGGCAAACGGTTTCATTGCTTTCGATGATCCCCCATTACAATTGGGCTGCTGAGGTATTCCCTTAAATTTTAGCAGCCATCCTTTACCTCTTTGATATAAAACGGAGAACAAGAACATGTCGGAAGGAAAAATCATCGCCGAGAAGCAAAACCATTTGGGTCGCGTGATATTTGATAACGTGGCGAAGCACAACGCCATGTCCAAACCCATGTGGGACGCGCTCGCTGAAACAATGCACAACTTCGATGCGGATGACAGCATCCGCGTCATCGTTCTTGAAGGCGCAGGAGATAAGGCGTTCGTCTCGGGCGCTGACATTTCCCGGTTCGAGAATGAACGCGCCAACGTGGCGCGAATCAAGGAATACGGAAAATCAGTTAATAGCGCCTATAATTCAGTGCAACATGCGCTAAAACCCACCATCGCAAAGATTGGTGGATACTGTTACGGCGGTGGCATGGGGATCGCTGTATGCTGTGACCTAAGAATCTGCTCAGACAATTCGAGCTTTTGTATACCTGCCTCCAAATTAGGAGTTGGTTACGGCCACGAAAACACCAAAGTGTTGATGGACCTCGTTGGCCCTTCGTTTACGAAAGAAATATTCTACACTGGTCGCCGTTTTAGTGCAGAAGAAGCCAGGAAGATGGGGTTGGTCAATCACGTTGTCGCCCTTTCTAAACTCAACGACTACGTCGGTGACTATGTAGACACCATCTCAGAAAATGCTCCACTGTCGATCAAGACGACAAACCTCATCGTCAACGAACTACTCAAGGAAGAGAACCAACGGGACATGGCCCTGTGTGATAAACTCGTCGAAGAATGCGCCGCAAGCCAGGATATTGAGGAGGGGCGCCGCGCTTTTATGGAAAAACGGAAACCGGCCTTCAATGGGCGATAATAAATAAAATCCTCTTGGAATGATATTGTCCCGTTAACGGGTGTTCGCCACACCGGGGCAAGCTGAAATACTTTCAATCTACTGCGGTGGCGCATTCCCATTCATCGAATGCGTTGGCTCGAGCCTGTTCTAATATGGAAGACTGGAGGACTGAAACATGGCCGAACAAGCCCAAGGCCCGCTCGGGGGCATCAAGGCGTTGGATGTCACCATTAATTTTGTGGGGCCTGCGGCAGCGAAGCATTTGGCTGATTTCGGCGTCGATGTCATCAAGGTCGAGCGGCCGGGCCGCGGCGATGACACGCGCCGTTTTGTCCCCGTGTATAAAGGCAAACCCTCCTCATTCATGATGATAAACCGCGACAAGCGCGGGGTCGCCCTGGACCTCTAGCATGAACGCGGAAAGGACGTCTTTCACCGCCTGGCGAAGGGCACAGACATGCTAGTGGAAAATTTCCTAAAGGGACAATGAATCGCCTGGGTCTGGGCTATGAAGCGCTCCGTGAGATTCATCCGGGTCTGATCTATTGCGGCATTTCCGGGTTTGTCCGCACCGAGCCGCATTCGAATCTAGGCGACATCAATTTGATCGTGCAAGGCATGAGCGGCCTAATGAGCGTGACGGGAAACGGCCCCGGCCACCCACCGTTGAAAACCCGCGCGCCTATCTGCAACGTGATGACCGGCATGTTCGGTGCCATGGGCGTCCTGACCGCGCTGCATCACCGTAACCGTACCGGCGAAGGCCAATTCGTCGACACCTCATTGTTCGAACCCGGCATCGCCGCCAGTTTTCATCAACCCTCACAATATGTCGCCAGCGGAGAGGCCCCTGTCGCGCGGGGCAACGTGCACCCGTTGAACGGTCCCTACGAAGTGTTCCAGGCGAAAGATGGCTGGATGACGGTGGCCACGGGCAATGATGAACGCTGGTCCAGTCTGGTGCACATGTTAGGCCGCGCGGAACTGATTGCCGACCCCCGCTACGCCAAGACGCCGGAACACATGGCGGATCTGGACGGGGTGCACGATATTCTAACGCCCATTCTAACGCCCTATTTTCAGGATAAGATTGCGCCGAATGGATGCCTCTGATGGAAAAATCCGGCATTCTCGCTGGCCTAATCCTGGACACCGCCGAAATGCACCAGGGTGAACAAGCCCACCACCGCAATATGATCATCGAAGTGGACCACAGTATGGTTGGCAAAACCCACATGCTCGGGCCTGCGGTTAAACTGTCCAAATCGCCCACCAGCGTGCGGCGCGTCGCAATCCTATCCGAAGCGGGCTACGGCGACGATGAAATCGTGAATTTTCTTGATTCGGGCGTGACTGAAGCACCAGCGAACGCTTAGCGACCCGAGAGATCTTGTCAGAGTAAAATGAGTTTGTCTTCGAAAACAGAATCTCACAAATTTTAGGCCGCAAGTTCCCGTCATTTCGCAAGCGCGGCGGCTCGGTGAACTTTGAAGAGATGGCGGCGGTTGAGGTGGCGTTCTTAATTAAATAGTTGTGTGAAAAGGTGTGAGCCATGGTGATTTTTCAAGAGATTTTGCACTCCTGCACTTCACCATCGTTCTGCGCAAAATTCTCGTCCGGATACCATTTTGAGAGCGAAAAGAACGGGCCTTTAATCCAACAGCCTAACGAAGGCAAGTCAACGGAAGCGCACTACCCACTTTATCTGCCCCCTAAGATTTGTACGACGTATCAACCTTGTCGAGCTTGCGCAGCAGCGCCGGCCATTCGAGCTTGCCGGACGGCCGGTGCCCGTTTGCACCGACGGCGGCACGCGCGCGATCCATGGTGATCTGCTGCACTTCCTCGGAGATTGGATGAAGTTCTGCGCCGCTCTGCTGGAATGCAAGCTGCATACGGCAGGCACGTTCGGCGCGATACATCCAGACGAACGCTTCGCCAATGGTACGGCCAACGGTGAGCAGGCCGTGATTGCGCAGGATCAGGATCTTCTTGTCGGCGAGATCTTCCACGATCCGTTCTCGCTCGTCATGATCCAGGGCCGGCCCCTCGTAATTATGGTAGGCGACCTCATGCAGCGCCAGCAGCGCATGCTGGTTGATCGGCAGCAACCCATTCTTCTGCGTCGCCACGCTGGTGCCGGCAGCCGTATGCGTGTGCATGACACAGGCCAGGTCATGGTTCGACATGTGTACTGCACTGTGGATCGTAAAACCGGCCGGATTGACCTTGTAATCGGAATCGTCGATCGCATTGCCGTCGAGATCGACCTTGATCAGGCAGGATGCGGTGATTTCGTCAAACATCATGCCGTAGGGATTGAGTAGGAAATGATCTTCCGGCCCCGGCACGCGGGCGGAAACATGCGTTCCGATCATATCGGACCAGCCATACATATCGACCAGCCGATAAGCTGCCGCGAGATCAACCCGCACTTCCCATTCTTCATCCGAAATGTGACTGCCAACCGGTTTAAGCGCTGCGACCATGTGCCGTTCCTCTCATATTTGTATCTTGATCTGAATCCGAACCAAGTATCGCCGCGCACCAACCCTTTGACAAGGCGCGTTGACGCAAATTAGGGTGTCGTCACGCACTGTCGCCATTCCATGGAAGCGGCATGAACGCATGAAAGGAGCTAAACGCCGAGCGTTAGGGCGTATCACGGAGAAGTTAGTTGGCGGACAAGCGATGATCAGCTCAACGCTCGATAAATTGCATCGGCCGCGTCGAGAAAACGGTCGTCCTGACCGGCATGACCAATAACTTGCAGGCCAATTGGTAGCCCTTGAGGTCCCGTGTTGAGCGGTAGGTTGATCGCTGGGCCGTAAAGGCCAGTCCATATGCGATTAAACGGTGGCTCACCAATCGTGGTTACATCGGCTGGCGCCTCGCCAGGGGCACTTGGCGTAATCAGCACGTCCCAGTCTTCCAGTGATGCCGCAAAACGCTGGCGATAGTCGACGAGCTTAGCGAGGCCCGCCTGGTATTCTGTCGGCGTGACCTTCAAACCATTTGGCACGCGGTTGTTGCGCATGTTGTCGCTCAATAATTCCGGATAGTTGACCCATTCGTAGGCCAGAACACGGGAAATCTCATAGCCTGACACCGCCGCAAAGCCCTCAATCACTTCATCAAAGCCGTCAGGTAGATTGAAATCGGCGATGGTGGCGCCGTTGGCTTCTAAGTTCTGAGCCGCGCGCAGCAAACATTCTTGCGTCGGTTCGTCAGCGAGATGCCAGTTCGGTGTGCGACACACGCCGATACGGAGACTGCCAATTGGGGCCGTTTGGATGGGGCGGTAGGGCATATGAGTTAGAACCGCGCGCAGCAGTGCCTGATCATCCATAGTTCGGCTTAACATGCCCAATGTGTCGACGCTTCTTGTGTTGTCATGAACGCCAAGCGGATTGTAGTCGCCATAGGTTGGTTTGTATCCGATACAGCCGCAAAACGCGCCCGGTCGTACAATGGAACCTCCGGTTTGCGTCCCAAATGCGACCGGGATCATGAAGTCCGTCACGGCCGCGGCTGACCCGCTCGATGAGCCAGCGGGTGAATGGGCAGGATTATGGGGGTTTTTGGTTTTGCCGGCACGTTGGGCCGCGAATTCCGAGGTCACGGTCTTACCCATCACAAGCCCACCAGCACCTCGTATCAAAGAAACGCAAGGCGCGTCGGTGCCGGGTCGGTTGTCCTTGTGTATTGGCGAGCCGTGCGTCGTCGGCATATCGCGAGTATCAATGATGTCCTTGACCCCAATCGGTACACCATGGATCAAACCCTTGGACGGACTGTTGTCGAGTACTTTGGCGGCGGCTAAGGCCCTGTCTGGATCGAGATATTCCCACGCCTCAACTTCAGGCTCCCGTTCCTCGATTCGATCGAGCAGGGCGCGAGTCACCGCTTCGCATGTCGTGTCGCCCGCCTCGATAGCGGCGGCTATTTCGATTGCGGAGAGTTTGATGAGGTCCATGAATTGGGTTCCTTAAATATGAGTTAACCAATTTCCATCATGATTGCATCTCCATGCAACCACTAAATCATAAACAAAGCTTCAACGGCAGGTTATTGCGGGTGTCCAGCTTCCCTCAAACGTCCGTCGATGACCATTGACCAGTTCAATCTCAATACGACCATCGGGGTGTTGTGCTGAATGGTTGAATGATGATGACGGTGCCGGTGCCGGAGGCATATCTGTGGCAGCAACCTCCACCGGCATAAACATCATCTCGTTGTCTTGCGTAAAACGCGGGTCCTTCAGCCAGTTGAAAATCAAGTTTGCGTTCATTGCGTAACGCAGCGCCACCTTGGCGACCGACACGCCGGGGACTAACGTCTGTAAACAGATTGAGCGCTTCTCTTCATCGCTCCATGATCGTCGAATCCGCTTTCTTGCCAAATCCGGCTCCATAAGTGTCCATTACAAACAAGTGGACACTAACGCGGAATATCCACCCCAGTTCGGTGGGGTGGGCCGGACGCTCACCTTCATCTTCTCACTCGACGGCTTTGATTTCGTCGATTTTCATCAACAGATGGCTTGTTCGACGCCTCACTGATGCCGGACTGTTGTTCCGATACTCTATCATATTTGGTGACCGTTTCTTCGGGATCATAACCCTGCGCTCAGACGAGCCGATTTAGAATGGACGATGGTTTGATTGAATGAGAATGTCCTGTGAAACGACAGCGCAAAGCCAGGCTCTAGAGTGATTGTAATATTTTGCGCTTAACCGCGGCTTCCATTTTCGTCGGCATTTTACCGCAATGCTTCCCTTCCACTTTCTGCTGCGGCTTGCCAGGGGTCATATTTCCCGACTTAATCGTAGACAGCGCGGAACAGATCTCCTTACCTAGGCCGAAAATTGGTTTTACCAAAACGTCGCAATTTTCATTGCATGAGGATCGTGACAAGGCCAGCTCTCTTCCTATATCGTGATGGTGTCTCTAACTCGCCATCGGCAATCATTCTCACAGAAAATTTTTAAACATGCCTGAAATCGTTACTCCGGAATTAGTTGGCGTGGACGCTCGGCGCCTTGGCCGTATCAACCCCTGGATGAATGAATACGTCGATAGTGGTCGCCTAGAATCGTGTTTGACCGCTGTCATGCGGCGCGGAAAGCTGATTTACCTCGATCAGGCGGGCCCCGCAAATGCAGAAACGATTTTTCGAATTTATTCGATGACCAAGCCGATTACAGCCGCGGCGGCGATGACATATTTTGAGGAAGCCCGCTTCCAGCTGGACGATCCCGTCTCCCGGTTTTTACCCGAATTCGAAAATGTCCTTGTATGGGACCAGGTAGGCGGCGCAGATGACACCGTTCCCGCAGATATTCCTTTGCAGATCTGGCATCTGTTTTCACATACCTCCGGACTGATTTATGGCAACCGCGATGACACAGTCGTTGGACAAAGCTACCTGACCAACAATGTCGACTTTCATGGCCTCTCCAACCGCAACGTTGAGACACTGGCGGCGACAGTAAGCCGTCTTGCGACAGTACCGCTCAAAAACCAGCCCGGAACGCGCTGGGAATATGGCGTGTCCACCGATGTATTGGGCCGATTGATTGAAGTCATCGCCGGTAAGCCGCTAGATCAGGTGTTTCAGGAACGAATTTTTGACCCACTTGGCATGACAGATACCGGATTTCAGGTCCCAGAGGCGAAGGCCGCCCGTCTGGCGGATATGTTCCAACGATCGAAAGGTGAGCGCACGTTGGCTGAAAAAGGTGATGCAGAATCATCGTGGGTGAAGCCGGTGACCCTCTTCTCCGGCGGCGGCGGCCTCGCATCGACAGTCGGCGATTACCTCAAATTTTGCGAAATGATCCGATGCAAGGGCGTGTTTGGCGATGCAAGAATTCTGGGTAGGCGAACGGTTGAACTGATGACGATGAACTGGATGCCTGGCGGCGTTGACCTGGCGTCCATGGGCCAGCCGACCTTCAGTGAAACCAGCTATGAAGGCGTCGGGTTCGGCCTTGGTTTTTCCATCGTCCTGGACCCCGCCGCGGCGAAGGGCGCGTTGTCTGTTGGAGAGGCCGCCTGGGGT
>Ga0302134_10001308_pt1 | contig 11711 bp, 9 predicted proteins | sample CB9_SCM_MG_FD_203123 | JGI IMG/M metagenome (GOLD analysis project Ga0302134, IMG submission 203123) | Marine microbial communities from Western Arctic Ocean, Canada - CB9_SCM | ecosystem: Environmental > Aquatic > Marine > Oceanic | place: Canada: Western Arctic Ocean | collected 2017-09-19
GACTGGCGTTTGGGTTGATCGCTGAAAAGATTACTGGAACTCGCGCGGTGATGATTCGATTAGTTGAAAGTGAGTTCGAATTGAAAAAGTGCGCTTCGAGATGATACAGAATCTTCTGGATGAGGGCTGAATCAATAACGTTAGAATAATTTCCATCTAATTGCAGCGCAAAGTGTAAATTATAATTTACATTTAATTATATATAACTATATTTAAAACTTAATGTTTATCATTATGTTGTATTTTCACTTTATGTAATTTTTTTATACATTTGCAGCTAATTGTAATTATTTAGCAATCAACCTTTGAGCGTAAGACAAACTTATGAGCGATTTTCATCAAATTTTGATAGAGGTTCGCAGGTCATCTGGCAAAAAAGAGTGGCTAACCAAAGCAGAACTCTCAGAGTTGAATAAACAGCGTGCCTTTAAACGGAAAAAATCTAAATCTCCAGAAAAGCAACACTGGAATGGGCTGAAGGCTTAGCCTCTTTTCAAGCCCTTTTTCGAAGAGAGGGCAATGCTTAGCAAGAAGATCCTAATGATCGTATCTGTCATACGCAGTTATTGACATAGATACAGCGAAAGCAGAGAAGAAGTCTGACAAGATTGAAAAGTCGCAAAAGAGCGACAAATCAAACAAGTCAGGCAAAAAAAGACCCGAGGTTGAAATTTGCCATGTCAAGAAAGACACTGGCAGGTTTAAACTCATCGGCACTTTTCACGGCCCCTGTCGAAAAAGTATCGCGTACTTCCGTTCCGATACCTGGCGAAAGGTGATTAAGACGGAAACCCAAATCTTGAGCTATGTTGGTTTCCAATGCAGACATTTGCTTTGCCGAGTTTGTGTTCAATCAATTCGATTCAATAATTCAGCGCTAAGCATTTAGCTTTTCGCACAATCGGCGGCGAGACCATGCCGACATGTCATGGTAGCTGACAGTTTACATGTCTCGCTTAACACGGGTGTTTACAGGCTGGAGATAACACGTCGAACACAGGCAACGTCGGGTATCGTTTATTTAACCCACATTTTGCAAGCTTGCCAGCGACACAGCCAATGAAATCTGACTACCGAACTAACCTATAGCCGAGCCAGATGATCTTCAACAAACTCCATGCGGTCTTTACCCCAGTAGATGTCATTTTCGATGCCTATGGATGGTACACCGAAAACGCCACGTTGCAGCGCTCTATTGGTCGAATCAATTAGTTCAGCTCTAACAGATTTACTCTCGGCCGCCGCTTCAAATTCATCTGGATCCACATCCAATGAGGCCGCGATCTGACGCAATCTGGAGTAGTCACCGATCCTGCCATCACCCTGCTCCCAATAAGCAGCAAAGATAGCGTCGATAAACGCTTTCTCTTGATTCCATGATCGCATGGCAATGGCGCCGCGCAACGCACGACTGGTCTTGATAGGAAAAGCCTGGGGTACGCTGAAGGGTAACTGGTATTTCCTAGCCCAGCGCATCAGATCGTCTTTACGGTTTTTTAGTTTTGCTTTTGGTTCATCCATCAGCACGTAGTTGTTCGCTTGAAACACATGTCCAACATTGAACGCATGCCATCTGATTTCAGCATCATGTCGTGCAACGATTGGCTGCAACAGTTTGATGGCGAAGTATGAGTTAGTGGAACCTAGATCCCAATAAAGGTCGATCACTCTGGCCATATCGATTGTTTCCCTTTTACTAATATCGGTTACTAATAACGGCTATTGATTCCTGTTAGTGAAATTAGCGCCTGACCTGACTCTGTAACGATTTAACCCCTGCCCTATTCATAAAGCCGGATGATTGACGTGACCACCAGCACGTTCCAAAGCACAGCCTGCATTGATCAACATGGATTCCTCAAAGTCTCGACCAACGAGCTGTACCGATAATGGAACCCCCTGCGGGCCAATAGACCAGGGTATCGAAAGTGTCGGACTTCCGGAAAAATCAAATGGCGCGGTAAACCTTAGCCTCTGCGACAGATCCTGTATCAATACATTCGTTCGTTCAGAGCGCTCCCTTTCTAAAGATGCAAACGACATAGAGGGACAGATAAGCAAGTCAACCTGTTCGAAAATATGATGCAATTCCGATTTGAAAGACCGTCTGACAATTTCTTGTTCAAGGTAAGCCGATGCTGGCAGGCTAAGGCCTAGTTCGATCAGTTCGCCAATGGGCCCGTATTCGTCTTTGTGCTTCGAATAAGTTTCACTATGCGCGCGTGCCGCTTCAACGGCACAGGTGACTGGCCAGCCATTTGCAACGGACTCATAGGGTAGCGTCACCTCGATAATTATAGCGCCTCTATCCACCAACAGATTCACCGCTTCTCTTATGGCTGATACCAGCACCGGGTCAATACCATCACTCACGTAAGACCAATCCACACCAACCCTCACACCAGTGATATTCTCATCGATGGCATCAACATAATCAGGAACCTGCCGGTAGCTTGAGGTCGGGTCATCGTCATCCCGGCCTGCGATAATTTGCAACATGGCTGCCGCATCACGAACCGAACGTGTCATTGGACCAATGTGATCCAGCGTATAGGCCAGCGGCAGGACCCCAGCCCTACTCACTCTGCTCCATGTCGGTTTAAGACCAACGATGCCGTTTGAAGCGGAAGGGAATCGAATAGAACCTCCTGTATCCGTGCCGATGGACGCATAACACAGACCCGCAGCCGTCGCCACACCAGAGCCTGAAGACGAGACCCCTGTCCAACAATCAGAATTCCATGGATTGATGGGTACCTCAACCGAAGGATGATGTTGAGCATACGCTCCCTCGGTCAGTTTGAGTTTCCCAAGCAACACGGCACCTGCCTGAAGCAAGCGATCGACCACGGACGCATTCTTTAACGGCACCTGGTTCTCGTGGATCTTCATCCCGTAGGTAGTCGTAATACCAGCGGTATCCAGCAGGTCTTTCACAGCAATTGGAACGCCGTGTAGTGGTGAGCGAAGTTTGCCCGCTTCGATCTCCTGATCTGCATTGATCGCCGCTTCTCGCGCCTGATCAGCACAAACCGTCACGAACGACTTCAGTTCAGAGTCGAACTCACCGATGCGATCCAAAAGATGATCGGTCACGGCAAGTGAACTGGTTTCCCCCGACTGTATCCGCCGCCCTATCGAAAGGGCTGAATCATAATGCATTAATTATCTCCTGAATTACTATCCTGATTTAACTACCTACGAAATGACTCTGCCTATCCTTATGTTCCAGACCAAGTGTTCTTTCCAGGCAACGCTATTTATCATGGCAAGGTAATCTTCGACCTCTTTCTTCAGCTCCTTGGTGTTCTGCTCAAATGCTGTTTGTGCGATATGGACCTGTCCAATAATGCCTGACTCTTAGTGCTTCTAGTCCTTCACAATCTGGAACGGGCCCGTATTTTCGGTTAGTGATAAGTGACTTCAAATCGGGAAGATGTTTTAGCGTTTGCTCGTTGCGGCAGTTTTAAAGGGACTGGTTGCGCTTCGATGTAAACCAATATCTTCTGGGTTATGCCTGGATGAGTAATGTCGGCAATAGCTCGCACGGCATCGCCGCAGATCGTGACATAGCGTAACGTCTATGTTGAAGACTCGTTTGAGTCGTTAGGCTAAAAAAGCCGTGCACTATTGAACAACGCTTTGCCCCGGGGCTGGGCAGTCTGTTGTAGCTCATCTGCTGGCTTCATCAGCACAATATATTTACGCAATCGTGAGTTCGATGAGAAACCGCAACCCCTGGAAAAACCGCCGTTATCCTCGCTCAAATTCTCGAATCACTTGACCGGGCCGATTGCCAGTGTGTTGACAGTTTTCTACCACAACCTGGCCCGCGACCAGAGTCGCTGTATAGCCAGTGCTCTTCACAATAAATCGACCGCCACCATGGGGGAAATCATACACATATTCCGGATGATGGGTCGCTAACTTGTCGTAATCAATCACATTAATATCCGCGATATAGCCCTCTTTGAGCACACCGCGATCTTTCAGGCCCAACACTTCTGCAGATTGCTGGGTGATTTTATGGATCGCCTCGGGCAACGAATAGACATTGTGCTTACGGGTCAACTCACTCAGCAGGACCGTTGGCGAATCGGTATCAGTAAAAATACCTACATGCGCACCAGCATCACCCAACATCGGAATAACGTGATCTAATTGCATGTATTGCCACTGATTTTCGAGCGCGCCGCCAAAGGCCCAATAATTAAATAGCTCTCGACCTTCCGAGGCCAAGAGCCGGTCAACATACATTTCAACCGGATCACATCCAGCTGCATCCGCTAACTGTTGCAGCGATGACTTTCGGTCCAAATCAAGGTCGGGTGTTTCGCCCATACCAAAGGGGTGCAGCATATGGGCCATCTTCGATAAATGCCCGATAGCCTTGCCATCTTTGATAAGCCGCATTCGGGTTTCCTGATTCCGAAGCGCATCGAGTCGGTCGCTTACCGTGGGCAGCGCCATCAATTCCCGCCAGGCATCTGACTCCTGGGTAAACGGTGACAATTGCGCTAAACCAAAAAATGCGCCACTGGGTCTGGTGTGGCAAACCCCGGAAACGCGTTTACCGCCCTGGTTATGCTGATGGAAAAAATCCCGCCACCGACTAACGCCGCCATCACCTTGCGGCCCGGCACCACCCGAAAACAAAATCTGGCAACCCGCTTCAGCGCCCTGCTCAAACATCTTGATTTCGGTCTCATAACGAGTCTGAAAATCATTCGCCGATTGAAACAGCGCACCCACGCCACCGGCTTCAATCACCGCCTGTTGTATTGCACCCGTCTCGCGCAGGTCTGCCCAAGTCCCTGGCGTGCAGCGGCCATCTGGCACTGTATGTGGAATAAATCGAGAAGTTGAAAAGCCAACAGCACCAGCTTCGACCGACTCTTTGACCATGCGAACAATATCGGCCAATTCGTGATCATCGGCTTGCACATCTTTATCCATGGACTTATCCCCCATGGCTTCAAACCGGATAGCCGAGTGCCCGACCAAACCAACAATATTTAGGGCCGGTTTCAAGGCCTCAACAGAATCTAAATAACCACCGTAATTAGTCCAGTTCCAGGGCAGGCCATCCAGAATGGCTTCGGCTGCAATATCTTCAACCGACTCCATGAGCTTTGCCATATATTGCCGGTTTTGTTCAGCCACTGGTGCAAAGCCAACACCACAGTTGCCGATAAGCGCCGTCGTCACCCCGTGATATGAACTCGATGTGAGCTCGGGGTCCCACCCCACCTGAGCATCTAAGTGGGTATGCAAATCAACAAACCCCGGAGTGACTGTTTGCCCTGTCGCATCAATGGTTTTTGCCGCAGAATCCTCATTGAGGTCTCCCATTTTTGCGATCTTGCCGTCTCTGATCGCAACATCACCTTTATAGGGCGCAGCGCCCGTACCATCAACAATGGTGCCACCGGAAATAATAAGGTCGTAATTCATTCAGTTACTCCTTTGACTGTCTTTGTTCGCTGGCGTTTAAACGCCTTTCATACAAGCTCAAGTTCCCTAGAACATGCCACACAAACCCTGAGCCTGTCCACCTTCTGCTTTAGGCTATTTACGGCTTTACCACCTCTTCGCTCTTTGCTCTGAGCTCTGCACTTAAAGCGTGCCACGCCTGGACCGCCTTGAAAGTCACTCAGCGCAGCGCCCCAGAAACGAAATCACGTGGCGATTATATGCCTCTATGTCTTCAAGAAAGGGGGCGTGACCGCAACCAACCATGACTGTCATTTCGGAATCTTGCAGAAGTGATGCAGCGACCTCTCCAATCCCGATTGGCACGACCCCATCTTCGGCGCCGTGCAACACCAGGGACGGACAAGAAATTTTTACAATTTGCTCGCGTTGATCAACCGTGCCGAGCTCTCCAAGAGCCGCATCACCTTCAGGGCTTTCCTGCATGGCGATATCCAAACAGCGTTGCTTAACCGACTCACCAACGTCTGCGGCAAAGACACCTTCAAAATACAGCCCCTTGAGAAAGGCTGATCTATCTGCTCGTAGTGCCGCTACCGTTGCTACGACATCTTCAGCCGCACCACCATGGGGGAATCCATCTGCTTGCGTATATCGAGGCGTTGCTCCGCCGGTGAGGATTAAGCCTTTTAGTCGATCCCCCAATTTACCTGCCGCGTCAACAACCAGCGCACCACCCAATGACCACCCATTCAAAATCACTGACGACAAACCTAGTTCATCACACAATGCGACGATATCGTCACCCATCGCAGGAATAGAAACATCCGCGAAGTTCTTATCCGATTGCCCGCAACATCGCTGGTCATAAGTCACTACTGAATAACCGGCAGCTGTTAACGCTGAAACGTTCTGCTCCCAGACAACGCCAGCCATGCCAAACCCATGAACAAGCATTACTGTGGGACTAGATGCCTCGCCGTGCAGTTCATAAAACAGCTGCCCTCCTTCGATGGCCAAATACGACATAGCTATATCTCTGAAAAAACAACCCTTAGACTAATGGTGGTACCAGCAGTAATCAACTGGGTTTTACCTGAAATCGCAAAGATGCTGGTTGAGGCAGGTACTCATCGAAACCATCCCATGCCTCCGAATAATGTTTTGGTAATGAGGTGAATCGATTAGCTGATACGTTGGCGAACATCCAACAATTCTCGCGTCAATATCACCATGTATCCCTTGCTATAGGTGCGGTCGAGAATCATCCATGCAGTTTTTTCAATTTACACTCACGAATTCCCAAACTATCGGAAAAATTATCAGTAATCTGACGCGCGCCACCGTTTGTTCAGCTGATGTACATACCACCGTTCGGATACAAGGTTGCTCCAGTGGTGTAGCTGGACTCCGCACAGGCCAGGTAGAGTGCGGTGTTCGCCATCTCTAATGGCGTGCCAAGACGGCCCATGGGAGTCATGCTAAGCATCATTTCCTTTCCGTCGTCGTCATCTTGCAGACCTTGAGTCATAGGTGTCTCGATGAAACCGGGTCCTATCGCGTTGACACGAATGTTATTTTCCAGCATTTCCATCGCGAACGCATGAGTCAACATGGATACCCCCGCCTTGGATACGCAGTAGTCCACAGCGCCGGACAAGGCGACACGGGCGGCACTCGAGGCGATATTAACGATACTGCCCGGAATACCTTTGGCGATCATGTGACGGGCCGCGTGTTTGTTGGTTAACATGACACCTGTAAGGTTGATCTGCAGCACCTGATTCCAGTCCTCTAAAGGCTGGTCGACTAAATTACCGCTCAATCCTTCTGCGTTCTCGTCGCTGAGATAGTGCGCGCCGGAAACACCCGCGGCGGCGACCACGCAATCGATGTGCCCGAAATCATCTATCGCGGATTGCATTAAATTTGCAATTTGTGCTTCGAAGCAGACATTCGCTTCCACCCATTTGACCTGACCGTTAGTACTGCTTCTAATCTCTGCCGCTGCAGATTCCATTCGCTCTGAACCTAGATCACTGATGACTATTTCGGCGCCTTCTTCCGCAAAACGAAGCGCGCAAGCTTTCCCAATTCCACTGGCGCCGCCAGTAATCACCGCGACCTTTCCTTCTAGACGACCTACTGTCATATTTTTCTCCTGTGGTGCACCTGGTTGAGTCCAAGCGCTTTATACTGTGCACGCCAATAGTTGCGACGTCCTGCCCCATTTAACAATGTCCACGAACGCATCGAATGAATTGATCATTCCAGCCAACATTTGAAACTTAGATTGGGCATTGGGGCAACTTCGGCAAGGTATGGTAATACCCGATGTTATCGATGAGTTTTCTTTAATTCATTTCCATGCCGCCCGCGACCGTCAGGGAGATTCCTGTCACAGCGCTGGCCCTGGCAAGGTAAAGCACGGCATCTGCCATATCTTCTGCAGTCTGGGGCTCACCCATTGGGATAAGCTGAGAGGCACGCGTATCAAAATCGACAGGGGCATCGCTCGCGGCATTATTCTTGGGGATTAAATGATCCAGCCACATCGCCGTTCCTACAATGCCCGGACAGATCGCATTAACACGGATCTTGTCAGCGGCTAGCTCCATCGCCATGGATTGAGTGATGCCTATCGCCGCGAATTTTGAGCCGCAGTATGCGGCCATATTCGGCACCCCTTTTTTCCCCGCGATCGAGGCAGTGTTCACAATGCTGGCATTTTCGGAAACTCTTAAGTAAGGAATGGCCGCCTTTGACATCAAGAAAATACCTTTGGTGTTAACGGCAAAAATTTGGTCCCAGGCCGCCTCGCTGAATTCCGTAATGGGACCTGAGTCAACGATACCAGCATTGTTAACCAGGAGATTGAGTTGGCCGAAGGTCTCAATCGTGCATTGAACAGCCCGCTCACAAGCTGCGGCATCGGTCACATCCACATTGCAAATGTCGTATAGAGGCGCATTATCGCTAGTGGCATCCGTGGCTTGCAGAGCTTGCGCTATGTCTCCGGAATGTCCGAGTTGATAGTTCCATGCCTGGTCACCACCAAGGTCAGCCGCCATGACGCGATAGCCTGCCGCGATCAAACTTTGGGCAATAGCAAGTCCGATGCCTCGGGCCGCACCGGTGACCAATGCAACGGGATGATCGCTCATGTTTGTAACCCTCCCAATGCCGTTCTCAGCGCCATAAGTCAAAATCCTGCCTGCAAGGCTTCAAGCATCGCTGAAGTCTTGCTGCAGGTCAACCAGGCCAGCGAGTTACGCGACCTTTGTTAGTGGCACTTGACGAACAATTAGCGAAGCGAATTAACATAGCCATCAACAATGGTGAGCTACCTGACGATCCGATGCAAAACTGATGGCCAAGCTTGCTCAGCTGCTCTGTAACTCAAAGGTCGATGATCTGATTCGATAGTCCCCTGGCGAACATCCTTGCCATGATTTGAAAGCACGCCGAAAATTAGCGGCGTGCTGGAAATTCCGACACCCAGGTGGACTGCTTACGACGCTGCCCTTTTTAATATCGAAATGCCAAGCGAAGATGTGCCGAAGATCATGAAGGAAAGAGCTTATACTTCACCTATCTGGCATACGCCTTAAGAAACAGTTCAGAGCTGTCGCATCAGCCAACGAGCATAATGATTACTATACTCAGCAGTTTTGAGCTTATTGTCGTACACTCTTTCTGAAATAACGTCATACCGCAGTCCTATGAAACAACGCTCTTGCAAGAAAGAATAGTCGTCCTGGACTTTGAAACCACCGGCTTGTCTGCTGCCGGTGGTGACCGCGCCATTGAGGTCGGCGCCGTGGCGCTTGAAAACGGAAAGATTACAGACAAGTACCAGAACTTGATACAACCGGGTTTTAAGGTCGACAGTTTTATTGAGCACTACACCGGCATCACTAATCATATGCTGGACCAGGCACCCCAACCCGACGAGGTGTTTCCCGAGCTGTATCGCTTTATCGATGGTTCGGTAATGGTCGCCCACAATGCCGGTTTCGACCGCAAGTTCCTCGACATGGAACTGGACCAGTTGGGTTATACCCGTCAGCAACCTTTCCTGTGCTCTTTGCGCATCGCCCGACGCCTCTACCAAAATGCCCCCAACCACAAACTCGGCACGTTGGTGAAGTACGCCAAAGTGCCGGTTACTGGTACCTTTCATAGAGCGCTGGCAGACGCCGAGATGACAGCATTGTTATGGCTAGAGATGATGAACCTGCTGCGGCGCCGCTATCAAATTACAGAAATTGGATTACACCTACTGCTGCAACTAGAGAAAAAAGCGATCAAGCAAACGGATGGCTGGTTGCGAGAAACGCAAAGCCCCTAAACGCAAAGCCCTTAATCTCCGCTTGGTTCTTCTGCGGTGTTATAGCCGAGAAACCCCAAATTTGATTCATGTTGGGAACGGTTAATTTCATAACGAGAAAGCAGGTAAAGGGATACCATTGGCAATGTGAGGCTCAGCACCACAATCACAACTGCCAGATCCTGCATAGAGGCTATCTTCTCAGCCTCTGACGCTGTCGCCGAGAAACCAATAAAAGTGAGGATCAATCCCTTGATCATCAAACCCACACCAGAGATCGCTTTTTGAATGAGATGTGGGCCAGCAAAGAATAATCCTTCTGACCGTTTACCGGTCTTTCGTTGGCTATCTTCAACAACATCCGCAGTCATGGATGCTACCAGAATCCATGCAAGAACCCCGACGCTCGCAGCAACCAAAGAATGAATCATCATAACCCACCAGAGCGCTCCAAATTTTTCACCATTCTCTGGCAAGATATTAAGACCCCACCATATGTCAGCCAGCCTCAGAATAAGGAGTATTGGTCCAACGCCAATCGCAATAATAAATAGGCCAATCGCCAGACGTTTTTTGTCGAATCGCGCTGACAAGGGTCCTGCCATTGCACTAATAACAAGTGCAGCCGTTAGATCGATAATAGCAAATATCGCCACATCTGATGGTTTCCAGTCCCAGAAGTAGCTATTGAAGTAAAAACCCAGACCACTCGTCAGGCCTATGAAAATACTGAAAACCACTCCGGAAAAAAACAGCATCAGCCAGGATTTATGATTAAGAGTGCCAAGGATCTCTTGAACAATTCCGTGTACAGTCACCGGCGGACGTTCGTGTGGCTGTTCCAGGTTTGGAATTTCCCTGTGAGTACCCACCGCAAAAACGATTCCTGCAATCAGTATCAATCCGCTCCCCCAGTACGCAAGTTCATGATATCCGCTGACATTACTATATGAGTCACCAAGGAAATAAGCGGAAGTTGCATAGGCGATCCCTGCACCGCCAATCCAGCCGAAGAAACTACTGATCCCATGGAGCTGTGTTCTCTGTGTGTAATCCTTGGATATCTCAGCGCCCAATGCATCCCTTGGCACCTGATAGAAGGTCCAGGCCAGCCTCAGCAATGCAATCAACACCAGCAATTGAACAAACAGGGCGATCTGACTCGACCCAAAGTCAGCCATAATAAGGAAAAAGTAGCAGACAGAACCGGGAAGAATACTGGCGTAAATATAGGGGTGCCTGCGACCAAATCGAGACCGAGTATAGTCCGACGCATAACCCAGCAAAGGGTCAGTAATCCCATCTATAACAAGCGCAAGGGCCAGCGCCAGGCTCACAAGCCAGGCTTCAAGTCCGAGCACGTTATTGTAGTAAAAGAAAATCGGAGCACCTAAAAGGTTCCCTGTTATAGCAGGAGATATGCTCCCTATCCCATAGAACACCAGACTGGACTTCTTAGCGAGTGTAGACATCTGATTCCCTCTCATCTGATTCCACTAGTTTCGCGGATTTTTGTCGCAAGTGCGACACATTGTATTTTGACAGCCAGTCGGCGCACCTGATGGTCGACTAAAACCCAAGACTACACCGAGAACAGCTTCGAGGGCCCTTTGCTTGATTCCTATCTCCCTCGATACTTCGCCGAGTCTAAAAAACTTACAGCTAAACATTTATATCCGGTTTTGAGCAATGTCCGCCGTCATGGTATCGCCCTAATATTGTAGTCCGCTCGAAAGGACTCTTTGCACTAAGCTATTTGAAGTTATGCGAGCTATGCAGAACGACATACAATCTATTTCCGCTTACCTATTTTCATTGTTATCCTCTCAACAAACACTTGGGCCATACCAATGCAAAAAAATCTCAGTGCAGAGCAAATCAGTCACTATCGAACTGAAGGCTACCTGGTCCTGGAAAACTTCGTATCAAAACCCTGGCTTGATCGATT
>Ga0302134_10001312_pt1 | contig 11697 bp, 7 predicted proteins | sample CB9_SCM_MG_FD_203123 | JGI IMG/M metagenome (GOLD analysis project Ga0302134, IMG submission 203123) | Marine microbial communities from Western Arctic Ocean, Canada - CB9_SCM | ecosystem: Environmental > Aquatic > Marine > Oceanic | place: Canada: Western Arctic Ocean | collected 2017-09-19
CATAAACGCCGAGGATCATCAAAATCATGGCACCACTGATACCAGGTAGAATCATCGCACAAATCGCAATGGCGGCAAAACAGAATAACTGAAAATAGGTGGGATCTGATAATTGAGAGGGATCTTGCTTGAATTCCGAGCCCACTAAAACCGTAATTGCAATTCCAATTAGACCCAAGAGCAGCGCCTGTACCGAGTCACGACGGTTACGTATTTGGATTTGTTTACCAATGACGAAGCACGAGGCCAAGACCATGCCCGAAAATGCAGCAAACGTGAATTGTCGCGACTGTTGATGCTCTAGTAGCCAATGCGAAAGTGTTCCCATGCAAAGAATTCCACCGCAGATCCCTAACAGCAACGACAGAATAAATCGTAAGTGGACATGCTCAGCAGCTTGGCGCCAGTTTCCGTTGACTAGGAGGCTGCAAAGCTCTGAGTCAAACTTACCGATACTGTGGACAAGGTGGTCGTAAATCCCCAGTAGCAGTGCGACTGTACCCCCTGAGACACCGGGCACAACATCCGCGTTGCCCATTAGAAATCCTTTGAGAATGGTCTGCAGGGGTCGGTGTTGTGGGGCTGGATCGTCGTTAGCTGGTTGTCGCTCCATGCAGTTATTGTCGGTTTTTACCGATGAAGTTCGCTACCAGCGTTGTAAGTTTCTCCCGTTTTTGTGGGGGCACAGAGAGAAATAGTCGTAGAGAAACACTAAGATATCGATAATTATTTTGACGTGCTACGCTAAAACTGTACAATCTAGGTTAGGTTGCGGTCGGCTAGTTGGACAAACGGTGAGATGATTTATCTCGAATAAATCATACCATCCTTATCGCAAGTTGATCACAGGCTCGCGGAAAATAATTTGTTTGACGGCGAGATGAGACACGCACACTTTTCTTCTTTTCTACAAGTCATCCAATTCTTTCCACCAATGTACCGATGGTTTCATTGCCGAGAGACTTCTATTCGTTGTTTTCGATGATGGAGCCGATCGAGTTTGGGGAGTTATGTTTTTTAGACGACAAAACAACGAACTAGAAGTGTTGGCGCCAGCCAAGCTTAATCTCTTTTTGGAGATCACGGACAAACGGCCCGATGGTTTTCATGAACTAGATATGTTGATGGTCCCAATTGCGTTGTATGACACGTTGACATTCAAGTTGCGTCGAGACGATGAGATTACATTATTGTCTTGTTGTGCAGTCGGCAACGAAATCGCATTGCCCACAGCCCGCGACAATCTGGTGACTCGGGCGGTAAAATTGCTACGGCAGCGAATTGACACGGGCAGTTCTCCAACAACGTCAGGGCTCGATATTTGTTTGTTCAAACGCATTCCTGCCGCTGCCGGCTTGGGTGGGGGTTCTAGTGACGCAGCCGCTGCTTTGGTGGCAGCGAATTATCTCTGGCAAGCGGGGTTAAGTACCGCAGAATTGTCTAAGTTAGCACTGGAAATTGGCAGCGACGTGCCATTTTTCTTGTCTGGATCCGCAGCACGTTGCACAGGCCGCGGGGAGTTACTGACGCCGCTGAACATTCCGGCAGCGTTGGATGTCGTGTTGATCAAGCCACGTGTAGGCCTGACTACCGCCGATGTATTCGCGGATTATGCGACGCATCAAGGTGCCAGCGTTGATGATCGGGTTACCGTGGATAATATTTTAGGTGCTTGTGCGAGCGGTCGTGCACCGGCGATTGGCAAGTGGCTGCATAACCGGCTAGTTGATTCAGCTTTACGATTACAGCCGGAGTTACAACAGTTACAAGCTGAGTTACTTGCACTAGGACTTCCGGGTGTCCAGATGACCGGTAGTGGTAGCACGTTTTATTTGCTCTGCCGGCACGCTCGTCATGCAAGAAAAATCGCTGAGCAATTGTCACACCGTGGGCACGCGGCGGTATTTCCTACGCGGACGCTATCAAATCGATGCTTGAATATCGATTCCGAACAAGATTTATTCCCAATTGAGCAAACAGGTGTAGGCTTGAGCCCGTAATGAGTAACAACGTTACTGAAAATAATTGATTGTCCGCTAGTTTTATGTTGTGAGAAAACGTATCAAACCCAAAATTTGCTAGCCCCCAAAGGTAGCAGGAGTATCAATGTCGTGGAAATAACTGAAGTCCGTGTTAAGTTGATAGAAAATTCAGATGACCGGCTACAAGCGTTTTGCAGTGTTACGTTTGACGATTGTTTTGTAGTTCGTGATTTGAAAATAATCGAAGGCCCCAGTGGCCTTTTCGTGGCAATGCCAAGTCGCAAGATGACGGTGTATTGCCCCTGTTGTCACGGTAAAAACCATTCTCGGGCGGCCTATTGCAATCAATGCGGAGAGCAACAACAGGACACTGGCAACTGCAATGCCGATTTACGGGGGAAACTATATACGGACGTAGCGCATCCGATTAATGCGGAATTTCGTGAGAGGATCCAAGAAAAAGTGATTCAACAGTATCTCGCGGAATGGGAGTATCGAGACCAGAAACCAAGCGATTTTTTACAGCGACAAGATACGGTCACGGCTGATGAACCGTCTCCAGTGCAGGGGCCACATCAGGGGAGCCCGCCAGAAGCAGCCGCTCCACCACCGGAAAGCGACAACGGATTCGGCCAAGAGGTTTCTCCGTAGGGGCAAGGCCCCTCGGTGGCTGCCGGTTAACGAAAAATGATTGATTTGACGATGACAATTAGGGCCGTTATACGATAAACCGATTCTCGGGAACTCGCCTAGTCTTTTATTTCGGCGATTCCGGCGACCGTTGGTAGCAGATCGGGCACGAATATTTGGGCGACGATACTGCCGATGATCATAATAAATCCGAGCAGCGCCATAATGCCGTTCCCACCAACATATTTCCAACGCATAAAACACCAGACGATGTTGTAAATCGGTAGGATGGATGCGAGTACGGCGTGCATCATTTCGTCTTTGAAAGCCTGTAAAGCGATTGAAACATGGGCAATACCATAGAAGATGATTCCCAGCCAAAATTGGAGGGTGCAATAGTTTGCTAGTCCATGGTAGAAAGAATATTTAGCATTTGCGGTAACTGGCGGTTCAGCTGCTGGCACAAAGAGACCGTTTTGATCGCTGCAATGCTGGCGAGCAGCAGCTTCATTCCAATTCTTTTTCAAGTATAGGTATTTCCGCTCAACCCACTGATCTTTCTCGCTGTCGCGACCAAATTGCACCGTGTATACTTTTCCATTATTTGCCTCACGCTGTTCATCTTTTTCATTGTTGGAATTAGGTAAATTAGGTTTTAATTTACAGGTATGTAGACTTGGGTCAGCCTTCAAGTTCTGAAGCAATTTGATTTGACTTGTGGTGACTGGAATCACGGCCATTGTCGGTATCCAGCCCTTTTTTGGCGACTTGTTTTTTTCCGGCAACGGTTCTACGTACGTGAAACCGTTTTGAGTGGACGTTACGGTGCAATATGTACCGGAAGACATTGGCATGGCGTAGTCATCTTTCTTTTTCTCTTTTTTCGGTTTTGATGCAATTTGAGCTTCAGACACGACTAGGAAATATTTGTCAAGCGGTGCACCCTCGGGAAGATTGCTAAATTCGGTGCCACGGTAGCTCGCGATTTGGATGCTGTCATTTTCGAGTGAGAAGTAGGTTAGTGAAAAGATAGCCAAGCCTATGCCGAAGGAAATGATGTTGAAAAAAATGAACAACCAGACCCAATAGGGAGTCGGCCCTTCGGCATCTTTTTCTAGAAGTTCTACTTCCATCTTTTGCGCAGCGGTATCGAGTTGTTCGTGCCCGTATGATCGATGGGTGTAAACCGCCGCTCCAAAATGTTTTTTGTCACCCTGGTCAGACTCACCCATTATTTGGCCAGATTCGACATTGTAGCCACATTCGAGACAGATGATTGCACCGCCAGGGATGCTTGCTATGCAATTTGGGCAGCGGTAGCCTCCGGGGGTTACCGCTGAAATACCTGCATCGCTCAGGATTTCATCAAGCATGGTGTCGACCGGAGCTTGCTGGGGCAAGGGAACTTGCAGCGGATTTTGGCAGGCAGGGCACGATACTTGCTTGCCTGCGTATTGATCGGGAGCGTCGACTTGGTAGCCACACTGACAACTTACCGGGATGGGCATTGGGTTCGCCTGTTAAATTGAGTTTATTAAAGTTGGATGCAATGGTGGGTATTAATTTGTGTCCCACAACTGCACAGTAGTATGTATTGCTATGCATTGTGATGAAAGTACATAGAAGATTCAATTCACTTTTATGAGTAATTAACAGCCGGTGCTTGCTGAATGCAGAAAATGGCAGGTTACCGAGAGGGCTTTGTTGTTTTGTGACATTTTGGCAGTACATAACTGTGCTATGAAATCAGGAAAACTTGGGTTTACCCCGTAGATAGCTAAGGTTTTTTGGATTATCTTTAATCGTTTATAGGTATGTAGTTAGTTGCAACTAAACTAGCAGGAAAGTTTCTTGTTTTTGGCACGCAACTTGCATTTATCGAATATGAAATTAGATCAAAACGCGTTAAAATACAAAAGAGGCATTTCCATTACTTGCTTTAGTTGTGTCCAAGATGCCTACCAGTAGTGGGCCTTGGATGAAAAGCACAGGAAATGTCACACTGTGAGAAATTGTTTGAACCGTTTCGACGAATATATACAAGAATAGTGGCACGACGATCACCTCAAAACGGACAATGTGATTGAATGGCCTAGGATTGATTACACCTTAAGGAACGCAACAAGATGGTCAAATCAAAAATAAAACTTCAGCCATTAGGAGATCGAGTTGTCGTACAACGCGATGAATCCGAAGACGTAACTGCTGGTGGCATAGTGCTACCGGACAGTGCTAAAGATGTACCTGCACGTGGAACCGTTGTAAGTGTTGGAGACGGGATCATGATGCCCGACGGTAGTCGTGTTGCCTTACAATTGACCGTTGGGGCACGCATTATTTTCAGCAGCTATGGTGGGGAAGCCATCAATATTGATGATGAAGAATATTTACTAATGCGTGAAAGTGACGTTTTAGCAGTCATCGAATAATTCTAGTCCATATTCAGATTAGTTGAGTATGTAAAACAAAACATAAACCTAACGCTTGGTACACTGACAGCACAGTTGGAAAACGAACCAAGCAATTAAACGATATTCAAGGGAGAGTAAATCTCATGGCCAAAATAATTGCCTTTGATCAAGAAGCACGAGAGTCGATTCGCCGAGGTGTTTCTAAATTAGCACGAGCCGTAAAAGTTACGCTCGGTCCAAAGGGACGTAATGTCATTCTGCAAAAAAGCTTTGGTTCGCCTACAGTAACCAAGGACGGCGTGACAGTCGCCAAAGAAATCGATCTCGAAGATGTCTTTGAAAATATGGGAGCTCGCATGGTTCGCGAAGTTGCCAGTAAAACAAGTGATGTCGCGGGCGATGGCACAACAACAGCAACGGTTATGGCTGAAGCCATCTTCACCGAAGGTCTTAAGGCAGTTGTGGCTGGCATCAATCCAATTCAAATGAAGGCTGGTATTGAACAAGCAGTCGAAGACATCATTGAAAAATTACACAAGATGTCCATCAAAATCAAAAACCGCGATGAAATGGCGAATGTCGCTTCAATAGCTGCTAATAATGATCGTGAAATTGGTGATTTACTCGCCGACGCCATGGCTAAAGTTGGTAAAGATGGTGTGATTACTGTTGATGAAGGCAAGAGCCTGACAACCGATGTTGAATGGGTTGAAGGTATGCAGTTCGATCGCGGTTATTTGTCTCCATACTTCGTAACCGATTCCAACACCATGGAAGCTGTTCTTGAAGACGCCTATGTGTTAGTGTTTGAAAAGAAAATTACGAATATCAAAGATCTTGTGCCGCTGCTTGAACAAGTTGCCCAACAGGGTAAACCACTGTTGATCGTCGCCGAAGACGTCGAAGGCGAAGCGTTGGCTACCTTGGTTATCAATCGCTTGCGTGGTTCGTTCCAATGTGTTGCTGTGAAAGCTCCGGGCTATGGCGATCGCCGTAAAGCGATGATGGAAGATATTGCTATCCTCACTGGTGGTACTGCGATCTTTGAAACTCTTGGTATCAAACTAGAATCACTGAAACTAACGGACCTCGGTCGAGCTAAACAAGTGATTGTCGACAAAGACAATACAACGCTTATCGAAGGTAGTGGTAAGAGCAGTGATATCAAATCACGCATCGATCAGTTGCGTCGTGAAATTGATAATTCGACGAGTGACTACGATCGTGAAAAACTTGAAGAACGTCTAGCTAAGCTTTCCGGTGGCGTTGCTAAAGTAAACGTTGGTGCTGCTACAGAAACAGAAATGAAAGAACGTAAAGCTCGAGTTGAAGACGCTTTACATGCTACGCGAGCTGCTGTTTCTGAAGGTATCTTACCTGGCGGCGGCGTTGCCGTATTGCGAGCATCCGCTAAAGTGAAACCACCCACCTCGTTAACCGACGATGAAAAACTCGGCTACGATATTGTGGTCCGAGCGGTACGTTCTCCACTTAATACTATCGTTGCCAATGCTGGGAAAGATGGCGGAATCATCTGTGAACGCATCCTCAGTGAATCCGGAAACTTCGGCTATAACGCTCTGACAGATAAGTTCGAAGACCTCGTCAAAGCTGGCGTCATTGATCCAACTAAAGTGACTTGTACCGCTTTAGCAAACGCCGCTAGTGTAGCAACTCTTTTGCTGACAAGTGACGCTTTGGTTGCTGACAAGCCAAAGGATTACGATGGTGGCCATGGTGGCGATTATGATCTTTATTAAGATCTAAAAACCTCAAACGCCAGATTTAATTTAATAATTCGACTGTGATGCAAAAGCATTGCAGTCGTTTTTTTGTGATTCAAATAAAGGGGCAAGTCTCCGCCGAAGGAGGATAGTCGCTCGCGGATGAAGAACGGCTTGCTCAGCGACAACATAGGACAAACACTCGACACCGTCTATTTGCCAATACAGAAAGTACTGAAGATTTCCTCGAGAATGTCGTCGTTGTAGACTGTACCGACGATTAAGCCGAGATGTTGTAGAACGTGGCGCAATTCCTCTGCTAGCAATTCGTCGCCTTGGTCCGTATTACACAACTCCAACGCTCCTTCAATGCTAGTGGTTGCCTGTAATAAGCTCTCCTGGCATCGTGAGGCTGTTTGTTGCAGGACGATTGCTTCGCCCGCTTGGTGTTGTAAGCGTACGCCTATAAGCGTCTCTAGTACCTCGAGTCCCTCCCGATGTCCAGATTCGACTGAGGTCGTGACATCAGCAGCCGCATCGGAATCGAAATTAGCGCTATCGCCTTTGGTTTGGACAACAATACGTGCATGCGGTGGTGTCGTTTGTAACTGTTGCGTTTCCCACTGCGACCGCTGTTGTGCTCCATTAAGGCATAAAATTTCAAGATGAGCATACTGTTGTTGTTCGTTGGTCATTTCTCGCGCCCGTTGTTCGATCACGCTTTCACTTGCGTCACCCGAATCGATACCTGCTGTATCAATTAACAAGCAGGGCATACCGTTTAACTGGAGCGATTGTGAGACGTAATCACGAGTTGTCCCAGCGATATCAGAGACGATAGCCAACGGTTGTTGTGCTAGTGCATTAAACAAAGTGCTTTTTCCGGCATTCGCTTCACCGCGGAGGACAATACGATATTCCATGCCACTAACTAATCGTTGTTCTAGTTGTAATGCGATAGCCAATAATTCTTGATACACATCGACAACTTGTTTTTTAATTTCGTCGCGTCCAATGAACTCGATGTCTTCTTCCGCAAAATCAAGTCCCGCTTCTAGATGGGCCAGCATTGTCAAGAGTTGTTGCCGTAGAATTTCAAAGCGAGAGTTTAGTCCTCCGGCGAGCTGTGAAAGCGCAAGATCAAGCTCTTTTTTATCCCGCGCATCGATCACTCCCAATACAGCTTCGGCTTGCGTCAAGTCAATTCGCCCCGCTAGAAACGCTCGCAATGTGAATTCGCCAGGCTGTGCTACGCGGATACACTTGATATGTTCTGTAACCAGCGCTGATGTTTGATTGTCCAAGCAGATGGTATTGAGGATAAATTGCAACAGTGGAGCCGCTCCGGGTAGATGAAGTTCTGCAGAGCACTGTTGTGTATAGCTGCGCTCATCTGGCCAAAAATAGAGATCTGCTGGGATATTGGGGAATCCATCTAGGTTGCGTATGGCAACTCGATAAGCCGTCGCTGAGGACGCGGAAGCAACGATTGAGTCAATATCTGCAATGACACGTCCAAGGGCACGCTGTACTGCTGGGCCGCTTAAACGAATGATCCCCCGCTGCGCTGAGCCTGCAGCAGAGGCGATTGCAACAATGGTATCCTCGGTAGAAAACATCTCTCAATATCACCAAGCTTGTGGTATTAGCAGCCCCAGTCGATTATCGTCGGCGTCGGTTGCCTTTGAGGTTATCAAGTTGTTTACGGCGGTCATTATCTCCACCTTTGGCTTGCTGACGTTGCTGTTGCTCGGCCATCTGAGCCATGCGATGCATGAAGCCAGGCTTCTTTTTCTTGTTCTTCTGTTTTTCAGCTAAGGCTTCTAAATAAGCATCAGGGTCAGTGACTTTTGGCAACAACTTACGTTCTAACAGTCCCCAAGTACTGGATGCGATAAAGTAGATACAAAGCCCGCTGGCAACTCGGAAAAACATAATACCCATAAACAGCATCATGAATTTCATCATTTTTTGTGCCATCTGCTGAGTGTCGTCTGTTGTTGGCGGAGCGTATATTTTCTGTTGCAACATAAATAACGCAATGGTAATCATTGGTAGCAAGTTGAGGTAAGGTCCTAGGAAACCGCCACGGTTAATGAAGATTGCGGATTGTTCGCCCCAGTAAACGAGCATGTCTGGACCAGCAAGGTTGGTACACCAATTTAACCCAGTCAACAGTGGTTCGCCACGTAGTTCAGTGTTGACCATGATACTACGATAGAGCCCAAAAAATATGGGCATTTGGAAGAATACGGGTAAGCATCCGCTTAACGGGTTGTAACCGTATTTACCAAAGAGTTCTTGTGTCTTGAGCGATTTCTTTTGAGCATCATCTTTGTATTTGTCGCTAATTCGTTTCATTTGTGGCTTAAGGAATCCCATCATCTGGGCGCCGCGAACTTGCTTTCGACTTAAAGGATGCAAACATGCTCGAACCAAGATCGTTAATAAGATAATGGCGATTCCATAATTGCCAAATATACCGTAGAAAAAACTAAGAATACCGCCTAGTACCAACGCAATGGAACGAAACCACCCATATTCGATAAGTCCGCCCAACCCATAGTTAGCAAGGACGTCGTCATTTTTGGGACCGGCGAATAATTGAAAATGTTGAGAGTGCGGATCATTGGATTCCAAATTAATGGGTTTACTGTGCACAAAAAATGAGGTATTGGGAAGTTCTACGGATTTTTCATTCGTTTTCAATACGGACAGATTGGTTTCTGCGGGAAAACTACGAGCTTCTTTGAGAACCATCGATTTTACCGACTCGGCAGGATCAACCGCAGCAGATGGGGGAGTGCTAAAGCCGATCGCAAAGAATTGTGAATCGGAAACAATGTATTGATAGGATTGGTCTCCCGATTCGGAAGGGTTGAGCAGCGATTCAAATGGTGACTCAAGGTTGTCTTGAGCAAATGCGACGATGTCAGTGCCTCGCAAATCATCTTCTGCGCCGTTGATTTTCCATTTGATGTCTCGTTTTTTGGACGTGGACGTCCACCATGTTTCATTGATGATGTTGTTGGCGCCATCTTGTCGGAATACGATGCTTTGACGTTCGCTCGAGAGATTCGTAAACGTGAGGTCAAGGTCTAGATGATAAGGCTTCGCTTTTGCCGGATCGGCTAATGTAAATCGTTTGGTGATTTTCAATTCAGCAGCCGTGCTGCCATCTTTATTGTCATTGCTCGGTTCACTTTCGGCGTCCGTTGCGTCGGTCTCTTGTTGCGGCAACGTCACAACGAGTGTGAATTCGATATAGTTGGCGTCATTGTCGATTTTCATATCCCAAATGCTGTGGCGCATTGAGGCGATGTTGGCGAGTTCGTTTTGTGCGAGCGTTGCGGTCGTGTTATTGATTTGGACGAGCGACGTCAAAAACGAATAGGGCGCTTCACGAAAAGGCATTGTGTCAGGATCAGGATCAATAATCTCCAAAGGACGTTGACCAAGTGTTGTTGTGAATGTTAATTTGGCGTCAAGCTTGTCGTCACGCACCACCTCGATGTCAATTTCGTCTGCTGGATTTGTCTCTTGCAGCAGTATGTTGTGCAAGTCCTTAGTATTGGTAATCTCGCGGCCGTTGATACTGGTGATGATGTCACCGATTTGTAGTCCAGTAATCCCTGATTTCGTAGTCGCTAATGCGGCTGGCGTGCCATCGGCAACAACGCGGATTTTCGCTCCCGGTGGGTTACCGTTGTCAGTTGCCGCTAGATATCCCAAATAGCCGTATTTAAATTCAAGGGCGCTGTATTTTAGATCGTCGCTGTCATTGCCGCTGCGTTCGACGAGTTCGAGGCGTTCGAGGGCAGCACCGCGATTTGAAAAGTAGGCGATATACTTTTGAGAGGCAGCAGGGTCATAAGAACCAATTGCGATAATCTGCTCGTCTTGCTCAGCACCGATGATGGACGTTGCTGCTGTTTCCTGCTCCGCTGCGGCGACTTGTTGCTCTAGTTCCTGTTTCTGATCCGCCGGATCCTCAGGACCGATGTCAAAAAATCGCATGACAATTTGCATGCCCAGCATCATCATTGCCATGATCAGCAAAAAACGAAGGAGTTGATTCTTATCCACCAGTGTATCCTTGGGTAATCGAGTATTGGGTAAACAGCCATTCTGACTCACGATGGTCAGTCTGCAAAGGCGTAATTAAGACGAGCGGTTCATTTTCCGTCGTGTAGCCGGTCCCCAAGAAACTTGTCGAGGTCACTGATACCATAGATTTTTTGGGATGTCAGAGAGACATCATATTTGATTCGGCGAAATTCAATGCTATTGTCTTCATCATCGAGTATGACATAGGAACTGCGACAGTCACCGTCACGTGGTTGTCCTACGCTGCCGACATTAACCATCGCTTTTTCATCGGTAAGTTGGTACTTGAAATTGACTTCTGTGGGGCTCAGAAATCGGAAGTCCTCAGTGAATATTCCCGGAATATGCGTGTGTCCTTGAAAACAGTATTGAGGGATAAGCGAGAAAATCTTTTCCACCTTGCGGCGGTTATGGATATCTTCAGGAAAAACGTATTCGTTGAGTGGATTGCGAGCACTGCCGTGAACAAATAGGTAATCCCCGATTTGTTTAGTGCGAGGTAGTTCAGCGAGGAATTGCCACCGTCGTTTCTGGTCGTCGTTATTGGTATCCGTACACTCGAGTTGTTGACGTGTCCAGAAGATCGCGCGTTCGGCTGTGCTGCTGAATCCTGCGGGGTCGAACAGGGCAGCTTGGTCGTGGTTACCCAGAATACAAAGATCGAAATTTATGACAGCGTCGATGCAGGCTTGTGGGTCGGGGCCATAGCCGATGACATCACCGAGACAAAAGATAGTTTCAATACCTTGGTCTTGGATGTCCGCGAGTACGCATGTTAGTGCGTCCAGATTACCGTGAATGTCGCTAACTAACGCTCGTTTCAATGCCCAGAATCCTGTCGCT
>Ga0302134_10001315_pt1 | contig 11677 bp, 7 predicted proteins | sample CB9_SCM_MG_FD_203123 | JGI IMG/M metagenome (GOLD analysis project Ga0302134, IMG submission 203123) | Marine microbial communities from Western Arctic Ocean, Canada - CB9_SCM | ecosystem: Environmental > Aquatic > Marine > Oceanic | place: Canada: Western Arctic Ocean | collected 2017-09-19
ATGGAGCGCAACGAGGCGACCAGTGGCCAGTGGAAGGAGGCGGTGCAGAGTAATACCCACGAGCTAACGGGGGAGGATAGTTATAATCGATTGTCGGTGATCCAACCGGCGAGTCATCCGCTGACACCTGCCGTTGGGATGTTAGGTTTTCTGCTTTCGGTGAGTCTCTGGTACAACGTGCTCAATCAATTCATGATCCAGCGCGTGCTGGGTGCCAAAGACATGTATCACGCCCGCATGGGCATCGTGTTCGCGGGTTGGCTCAAGGTCATTATTCCTGTCATCACGATTATTCCAGGCATGATTCTTTTTGCGATGAAACCTGAGCTCCTGTTGCTCGAGCCATGGGGGGATGTCAAACCCGCCGCCGACAAAGGTTATGTGAATCTCATCCAGGAACTCATTCCCGCCGGTTTGCGCGGGCTGTTCCTCGCGGCCCTCTTCGGCGCGATCCAGTCCACGGTCAACAGCGTGCTGAACTCGACCTCGACCATTATTACCTTCGATCTCTACCGCCGACTCTGGCGACCCAATTGCTCCGACAAGGATCTCGTGAAGGTCGGCGTGTATGCATCGGTCGTGGTGCTTGCTGTGGCGATCGTGATCGGTCGGTACATCGGCGAACTCGGTGGCGGACTCTTCGAGTATGTGCTCTCGCTCTACGTGCTGTTCGCCCCTCCCTTCGCGGCGGTATTTCTGCTGGGTATCCTGTGGCGGCGGGTCACGGCTCCGGCGGCGCTCACCACCGTCATCGTCGGTATGTCTGCCGGTCTCGGGATGAAACTTTTCCTAGCAAGCGACGCCGACTACCCGCTCTGGCTGGCCTCATTTCCTAACCAGGCAACGATCCTCTATCTGATCAGCATGACGACCTGCGTGGGTGTCACACTGATGACCCGACCACCAAGACCAGAACAGGTCACCGACCAGATGTGCATGAACTGGAAGAAGATGAACATTTTCGCCAATCTCGGCGACCGCTGGTATAAGAGCGTGGTCTTCTGGTGGCTCGCCTACTCCGTGGTGATCGGCTTGCTGATGCTGTATTTCTCCGGAGTGTTTTTCCCAGCAAGCGGAGCAGAATAGATTTTAAATTCAAAGTTAGCATGATAACACCTAAGACCAAGCAGGAGAGCGATCTACGATGAGCGATAAAATAACACAACATGACCAGGTGATCGCCGTGGTGGGCCTGGGTCCGCTCGGACGTGGCATCGCGGCGTGTTGTTTAGCGCGTGGGTTTGGCGTGATCGGGGTTGATCGTGAGCAGAAAAACCGCGACTTATTTATAAATTATCTCCCGGAGGCCGTGGCACAATGCCGTGAGGCGGGTGTCATCGATTCCGGTGATGCCGAGGAATGGCAGGGTCGATTGGAGTTGTCCGAAGACCTCGCATCCATCGGGCGGGCGTGTCTCGTCATCGAGTCGATTGCGGAAGACCTGCCGGCGAAAAAACAGCTGCTTCACGACATGGAGGAAGTCGTTGGCGAGGGTGTTTTTATCGGCAGCAACACCTCGGCATTTCCAGTGACCACTTTACAAGACGGGTGCAAGCATCCCGAGCGGGTGTTTGGTATGCACTGGTCGAGCCACGGGCATGTGACACGATTCATGGAGTTGACGCCTGGCGAAATGACCTCGGCGCAGACCATGGAATTTGCCACCGCGATGGCGAAACGTCTTGGCAAGGAACCAGCGGTTTTGAAAAAAGATATCGCCGGCTTCCTGTGCAACCGCATTGCTTACGCGATGTATCGTGAGGCCATCCATCTTCTTGAATCCGGAGTCGCGGATGCCGAGGCCATCGAGTCCTCGTTCCGAAATTCGGTCGGCCTGTGGGCACCGATGTGTGGCCCTCTGCGTGTGATGGATGTCATGGGCGGTGGTGCTTTTTATGCCGAGTCGATGAAGGGTGTCCTGCCGACGATGGCAAACTCGACCGAACTGCCGGACACGCTGCAGTCGTTCATTGATCAAGACGCCAAGGGGCCAAAAAACAACATCGGATTTTTCAATTACCAGAACGGTGACGCAGAGGAGTGGGTAGAGCGTTTCACCGCGGCGATACTAACCACGAAGAAATATCAGGATCAGCATATTCCATGTGATGAAACGAAGGAAAGCAGTGAGCCGGGCATAACGCCGTGATTCCCTTTGGACAACTTTCCTCACGCATCTCAGGGCGGCTTGAGACCGGGGAGACCTTGCGTCGGCTTTACGCCACGGATGCATCCGAGTATCAGGAATTGCCGGCCGGTGTTGTGTTCCCCGAGAACGCAGATGACATCGGGGAGACGATCAGGTTTGCCCAACGCAACCAGTTAGGATTGATCCCGCGCGCCGCTGGAACGTCACTCGCGGGGCAGTGCGTTGGTAATGGTTTGGTGGTTGATGTCTCGAAGCATTTCACCCGCATTCTCTCGGTGGATGAAAAAACACGCCGTGTCCGCGTCGAGCCGGGAGTCGTTCGCGACGAACTGAACCGATCTCTCGCGCCTCACGGGATGTTTTTTGGTCCGGAAACCTCGACGGCTAACCGGGCGATGATCGGTGGCATGGTGGGCAACAATTCATGTGGATCGAACTCGATTGTTTATGGCAGCACTCGCGATCATTTGGTTTCGGTAAAAGGGTTTCTTAGCGACGGCAGCGAGGTGATATTTGGTCAGCTCACCGAAGCGGAGTTTGAGGGAAAATGCGCGGGCCCGGACACGTTGGAGAACCGGATCTACCGGAAACTTCGTGATCTGTTAGCTGATACCGAAAACCGCGATGCGATCACCGAGAATTTCCCACGCAGCTCCATTCCGCGCCGCAACACCGGTTATGCACTCGATCTTTTGATGGACGCCGGGGTGTTTGATCCTGCGTCTGATCAGCCTTTTAATTTCTGCAAACTCATCGCCGGTTCAGAAGGGACGCTGTTTTTTGCCACCGAGATCGAACTCGACTGCGATCCTCTGCCAGCTCCTCACGCGGCGCTCGTCTGTGGCCATTTTGAAACGGTCAACGAGGCTCTGCAAGCCAACCTGCTCGCCCTGCCACACGGCACGAGCGCTTGTGAGCTGATCGACCGCCATATTCTGAAGTGCACCGAGTCGAACATTGCGCAGCAGCGAAATCGCGATTTTGTCGTCGGCGACCCTGGGGCCATCTTAGTCGTGGAAATCCGCCGCGATAACCGTGCCGAGGCCGAACAAGAGGTCGCGGCTCTCATCGAGGATTGGAAAGCCGCCGGATTTGGCTACGCCACCCCGGTGCTCTGGGGTGACGAGGGGCAAAAGGTCTGGGAGCTGCGCAAGGCGGGGCAGGGGCTGATGAGTAATGTGGTTGGCGATACCAAACCGCGGGAAAATGTCGAGGACACCGCCGTCGATGTCAACGATCTGCCCAACTACATCGCTGAGTTCGACGAGATCCTGAGCACCAAGTACGACATCGAGTGCGTCTACTATGCGCACGCCGGATCGGGCGAGCTGCACACCCGTCCGCTATTCAATCTGAAGACGCCAGAGGGGCAGAAAATGTTTCGTGATGTCGCTACCGACATCGCCCACCTGGTGAAAAAATACCGTGGCTCGCTCAGTGGTGAACACGGTGATGGCCGACTGCGCGGTGAGTTCATCCCGCTGATGGTTGGCGATCATTGTTATCAGCTGATGCGCGAGGTGAAGGCGGTATTCGATCCTGAAAATATTCTCAACCCTGGGAAAATCGTCGACAGCCCACCGATGGATACCTCCCTGCGCCACAGCCCGGGGCAGGCGACCCCGGAGTATGAAACCGTCTTCGATTTCAGTGACACCATGGGCGTGCTCCGCGCTGCCGAGAAGTGCAACGGCTCCGGTGATTGCCGCAAGGGCCCACAGGCCGGTGGCACGATGTGCCCGAGCTACATGGCCACCCGCGAGGAAAAACACACCACCCGCGCACGCGCTAACATCCTGCGCCAGATGCTCACCAACCCGCGCGACGCGGCTAATCCCTTCGATAGCGAGGAAATCAAGGAGGTTATGGATCTCTGTATGTCGTGCAAGGCGTGCAAATCCGAGTGCCCGTCGAGCGTCGATATGACCAAGCTCAAGGCTGAGTTCTTGCAACACTATCACGATGCCAATGGTGTGCCCTTGCGCACGACGATGATTGCGCGCTTTGCCGATAGCGCACGGCTCGCATCTTTTGCCCCATGGCTCTACAACGCGATCCTACAAACACCGCTTCTTCGCCGAATGGCTAACAAAATGTTAGGGTTCCACCCTGACCGCAGCATTCCCAAGCAGAACAAAATCACACTGCGCCGCTGGTTCCAGAATCACACGCCCCTCAGTCCACTGCGCGGTGAACGCCTCGGACGTGTGCACCTTTTCTGTGATGAGTTTACCGACAATAGTGACCTCGATGCCGGCATCGCTACCGTCGAGACGCTTGAGTTATTAGGATATGAAGTCAATCTTCCCCACCACGCGGAGAGCGGTCGGGCATCGCTCTCCAAAGGTCTCGTCCGCCGTGCCAAGCAGTTCGCGAACGAAAACGTCAGCCAGCTCTCCACGATCGTTTCATCCGAAGAACCACTCATCGGCATCGAGCCGTCAGCTATCCTCGGTTTCCGTGACGAATATCCCGCGCTGGTTGATGAATCACTGCGCGAAACAGCCCGCCAGCTCTCACCCCACTGCCTGATGCTCGATGAGTTTATCGCCCGCGAAACGGATGCTGGTCGCATCGATAGCTCCTGTTTTACCAACGAGCCGCGCACCATCCACGTCCACGGTCACTGCCACCAAAAGGCGCTGGGGTCGGTGGATCCGACGCTGCGGATGCTGTCGCTACCCGAGAACTACACCGTGCAAGAAATCCCATCCGGTTGTTGCGGTATGGCGGGATCGTTTGGCTACGAAAAGGAACACTACGAAGTCTCGATGCAGGTCGGCGCTCTGGTTCTCTTTCCTCACCTGGAAGAACTTGACGCTGAAATCCTCGTTGCCGCCCCCGGCACCAGTTGCCGCCATCAAATCCACGACGGCACTCAAAAATCAGCCCTCCACCCCGCGGAAATTTTCAGAAGTGCGCTCAGGGACAGCGGATAACCCAAGCCACAACCCATGTCTTCTTTCGCGCATTTCGTCTTCTTTCGCGGTCAAAATACGAACCCGCATCCCAAGAAACTTCCGTGTGTTCCGTGCTCTTCCGTGGTTTAAAATTGAAGTAGCAACCTAGGCCACAACCCAAGAAAAATTCGCCTAATTCGCCCGATTCGCGGTTAAAAAATGATAAAAGGTAATGATAAAAGGTAGCCCTTCGTGTTAATTCATATTTTTAATGAGTGTTCTCTCTTCTTCCAATGAAAGGTAACGCCACTTACCACTTTCGAGATCGAGTTTAAAACTGCCGATGCTGATTCGTTTTAATTTTAAGACCTTTAAGGACGTCCCAAATTTTGGGTCTTTCAGCGCCCCAAAAAGCCGGCGAATATGGCGATTTTTTCCCTCGTCAATTTCTACCCTGAGTTTTGTTTTCGCGCCACCCATGCCTATTTTTTCGATGCCCATAGTTTTCAGTAGATCGTCCCTGCTTTCCACCCCTTTCATAGCCGCTGCAATATGTTCGTCTGTTACGTGGCCCCTGACCCAGATCTCGTATACCTTGATGCAATTCCCAGGTTGGGTTAACGCGTCGCCGATTTTGCCGTTGGTTGTGAATAATAGAAGACCCTTAGATTCTAGGTCAAGGCGTCCGACGGGCATCCATCCGTCATGAAAAACCCAATCGGGCAAAAGACGATAGACTGTTTTTCGTCCAAGTTCGTCAGAGCGTGTGACCACATAACCCTTAGGCTTATTGAGTGCTAACAGTATTTTCGAATTGTTCGTTGTTCTATTCATTAGGTATTTTTGACCAGCCCTTAAATTAAGATTATTTTTTCACTGGGGGTCAGGCGTTCAAAGCGAGTGTTTCTTCTTCCCCCGTAAAAGAACTTACTACCCCTCCTTCCTCTCTCTATAACTCGTCGGGCTACAGCCATGGGCGCGCCGGAAAAAGCGCGCCAGTTCTTCAGTGGAGGAAAATGCCATCTCATAACGAATCTCCTTAATGCTCAGCCTGGTCTCCAGCAACAGGAGTTCCAGCCTCTCGATCCTGATCTGGTTGATCATCTCCTTGACGGACATCCCCGTCTGATTCCGGAATTCTCGCCTGAACATCGACATGGCGCCAGTGGCGTAGTTGCATTCTACCTCTCCCGCTTGGAGTGCATTTTGGGGTGCCTCCTTTCTGATCAAAAGAACCGCCTTTTGCACAGGCCCCGTGAAGGACAGCACCACTCCAGTGGACTCCCGTTCGCGTATTTCACTGCCCGGAACGATGACGTGACGGGGCACCTGTGACATGTCACGGAGCATCCGATCCAGGGTGGCCGCAGCTTCGTAACCGACCCGCTCACTCGGATAATCAATCGTCGACAACGGGGGGTGGCACGTCAGTGCGAGAATGTCACTGTAGCCCGCACCAAACACGGAAAAATCCTCGGGTATTCCCCATCCGGCTTTCTCGGCGAGGGTCAGGACATTGGAGGCCACCCTGTCTTTTGCAAAAATCCCACAAGGCTTTGGCAAGCGAGCCAACAGAGGGTTGAGAATCTCGGCGATTCGAGTCCTGTCTTCCACAGGAAAAATAAGATCCTCCGCCAGATGGTGGATCTGAACACGGCCACCTGACTTGCCAAACTCAGTGACCAGACCACGCTGCCAACACCTCGAATAACTCATTCCCAAGTCCCCAATATAAGCAACATCCTTCAGCCCGAGTCCGGTGAAATACCGGGCTGCCCGACGCCCGATTTCCACACTGTCCGCCACCACTCTCGGCACGCCCTTCTGCGCGTTCTCTGTGCTGAGCACCACCAAGGGCAGACCCTTACGCTTGAATTCCTCAGCCTCGTCCCCGACCGGACGGAACAGGATGGCGCCGTTGCATTCTTCATCCCCCATCTCAATGCCGCTTGTTTTCATGCCGAAGAACTCCCCCTCACAAAGCAAACGCCACGGCCGCCAGTGCTCACGCTGGTAGCGCAAGATACCCCGCAACACGGCTTCCGTAAATGTCGACCATTCCGGCAAGCGGACTCGTATCACCAGGCGCTCTTTCATTTCTGACACACCTTATTGACTAAAATGGAATATGAAAGTTCTTTTTTAATGTGGGCGGGAGATTAGTTTCCAGTTTCGACTTCATGGTGAAGTCACTGACAAACCAACAACAAAAATAACCAACAATGAAAACAAAGATACCTCTCGCCGCGCTTACTGCCGCGCTCACCGTCCCCGAGCCCTCGTCAGTAGCCCTGCTTGGACTAGGTGGTTTGGCTTTGATCCTCCGCCGCCGCAAGTAGGCCGTGGATGATGCGTCTTTAACTTGACGAACTCAAAAAAAGTATCTGGCGAACCTCGTTTTCGCCAGAGATTTTTCCTTTGCCAGCAGGGGAAGCTTGCAAGGAAAATGGTGTTTTTTACGTAGTTCAAGCGACAGGGAATGGTGCGCGGCAATCCGTTCTCGCCCCGCGGCTTTGTTATTGTAGAGTGGCAAGGGAGGCTCCAGCAGGGTATGTCTTCGCACGCCGTCAAAACCAACTCATCCCACCTCCCACCAAGTTTAATAAATTGAATCTACCCGGCAACCATAGGCACAGGCGACACGCCATCAAACCCAGTATCGCAGCGTGCTGGTTGGTGATGGCGGGGCTGGTGGGGCCGGCTTGTGCGAATCCCGAGCGCCTGGAATTCAACCGCGATATCCGCCCGATTCTTTCCGACAAGTGTTTCGCCTGCCACGGGTTCGATGCGAAAACCCGGGAGGCCAAGCTGCGTCTGGACACAGCGGAGGGCGCATACGCACTGAGGGATGGCACACAGGCGATCAAACCGGGATCTCTCGATCACAGTGAGGTTTGGAAACGCATCACCAGCACGGATGCAGAGGAAATGATGCCTCCCCCGGAGAGTAACAAGCAGCTCACGGATCGCGAAAAGGAACGGCTCAAACGCTGGATCGAGCAGGGGGCGGAGTACCAAGCTCACTGGGCATTGGTGCCACCACGCAAGCACTTACCATCAGAAGGTGCTCCGGCGACTGCCAATGATCAGCAAAACCCGATCGACCGATTCATCGATGCGCGTCTTAAGAAGAACGGCCTAACATCCTCTCCTGCGGCGGACCGCACGACGCTTATCCGCCGCGTCACGCTCGACCTAACAGGTGTCCCGCCGACTCCATCCCATCTGGATGCTTTTTTAAATGACAAGTCACCCGGTGCTTACGAGCGTCTGGTTGATCGCTTGCTATCTACGCGCGACTACGCCGAGCGTCGCGCCCAGGACTGGCTCGATCTTGCACGCTACGCCGATACGCGCGGGTTCGCTGATGACAAGATGCGCCAGATCTGGCCGTACCGCGACTGGGTGGTGCGCGCGCTGCATCGCAACATGCCATTCGACCAGTTCACCATCGAGCAGCTCGCCGGAGATATGCTACCTAACGCCACCGCCGAACAGCGATTGGCGACCGGTTTTCACCGCAACGCCCCGCAGGCCAAAGGGATGACCTACCCGGTGGAGGAATACCGGATCAAGGGTGTGACCGATCGTGTCAACACCACCGGCAAGGTCTGGCTCGGACTTACGATGGAATGTGCCGAGTGCCACGATCATAAGTTTGATCCAATCAGCCAGCGCGACTACTTCTCGATGTTTGCGTTGTTCAATAACACTAAACACCAGGGTAAGGGCTTCAAACAGGGAGGCCCGACGATGCAGTATACGCCATCTCAGAAAGGTCAGGGCAAAGGAAAAACGGTCCAGGTGCCGGTGATGGAGGAGCTTGCCCAAGCCCGGGAAACATTTATCCACCTGCGCGGAAATTTTCTCAGTCGCGGCGACCAAGTTTCGCCAGGGGCACCGGAAGTCCTGGTGGCTGACGGGAATGCACAACCGAAGAACCGACTCGAGTTCGCCCGCTGGCTGGTCGATGGAAAGAACCCACTGGTCGCGCGGGTGGTGGTGAATCGTTTCTGGCAAAGTTACTTCGGCAACGGCCTAGTGCGCACACCGGACGATTTCGGCTCGCAGGGTGCGCTACCGAGTCATCCGGAGCTACTCGACTGGTTGGCCACCGAGTTCGTGCGCAGCGGCTGGGATATGAAACACATCAACCGCCTCATTGTCACCTCAGCCAGTTACCGGCAATCAGCCCGCATTACCCCCACATCAGCTGAAAAAGACCCCAGCCAGCGCTTGCTTGCCCAGATGCCACGCGTCCGCTTGCCCGCCGAGCAAATCCGCGATCAGGCACTCGCCATCAGCGGCCTGCTGAAACCCTCCACGGGAGGACCGGCCGTCTTCCCCGTGCAACCCAAAGACTACTGGAAAGAACGTGATCTTCCGGGGCGGTGGGTTAACAGTGACAACGACGACCTCCACCGCAAGAGCCTCTACACCTACTGGCGCCGCATGGCCCTGCACCCGACCATGGAGCTGCTCGACGCTCCCGCCCGCGCGACGTGCACCGTCAAACGCAACTCAGCCAATCTCCCCACCCAGGCCCTCGTCACCCTCAACGACCCCATCTTTGTCGAAACCGCCCGACAACTCGCAAACCGACTCATCACAGAAGTTCCCAAGGATTCCAGTGCCCGCCTCGACCGTGCATTCCAGCTCTGTCTCAGTCGCCTCCCGGATCAGGAGGAACGCAAACGCCTGCTCAGCTTTATCGATACCCAACTCAGCCGCTACGCAGACCTCCCGTCGCCTGAAAAAGCCGCCTGGCAAAGCGTTGCAAGCATCCTGCTCAACCTAGACGAAACGCTTAACCGACCATGAGTCGACCATAATCTAACGCGATGTCATCTCACCCACAACGTCCCTCATCTGCGACCCTAACACGCCGGTCTTTCCTTGGGAAATCCGCCGGCGGCATTGGCTCGATGGCACTTGCCTCTCTACTTGGCGACAAACTTTCCGCCGGTCAAAGTTTGCTCGGCGCTCCCCATCATGCGCCCAAGGCCAAGCGTGTCATCTTTCTCTTTATGGCGGGAGGCCCTTCACACATCGATCTCTTTGACCCGAAGCCAAAGCTCAACGAAATGGACGGCCAGAAAATCCCGCAGGAGCTTCTCAAGGATCACCAGCAGTTCGCCCTCATCCGAGGCACCCCCAGCCTCAAAGGGTCCCCCTATACCTTCAAAAAACATGGTCAGTCCGGGAATGTCATTTCCGAACTCCTTCCTCATCTTTCCAAAGTCGCGGATGATCTCACCATCATCCGCTCCATGCACACCGATACCAACGTGCACGACCCCGGTGTCAATTTCATGAACTGCGGAACGCTGTTAGGTGATCGACCTACACTCGGCTCCTGGCTCTCCTATGGTCTGGGATCGGAAAACAGTGAGCTCCCGGCCTACACCGTACTTACCTCCGGGGTGAGTGACGGCCAACCACTGCTGCAGAGTTTCTGGGGTAACGGCTTCCTCGACTCCCGCTACGCCGGCGTCCCGTTCCGAAACAGCGGCGCCCCCGTGCTCCATCTCAATAACCCGAAACACGTCACCAACGATGATCGCCGCCGCGAGCTCAACGTCATGAAGTGGATGAACGAGCACCAGCACAACACCCTCAACGACCCCCAGATCGCAGCCCGCATCGCCTCCTACGAGCTCGCCTTCCGCATGCAGGCCAGCGTGCCGGAACTCGCCGATCTGAACAAGGAGTCGGACAAAACCATGGAGCTTTACGGAGCCGACCGCACCAAACCCTCCTTCGCACGCAACTGCCTGCTCGCTCGCCGTCTCGTCGAAAAAGGCGTGCGTTTCGTCCAGCTCTACGATCGCGGCTGGGACTCACATACGGATATGGATCGCGAACACCGCCGACAGTGCACCGCGGCCGATCAACCCATCGCCGCCCTCATCACTGATCTCAAACAACGCGGCCTGCTCGAAGACACCCTTGTCGTCTGGGGTGGCGAATTCGGTCGCACACCCGTCGCCCAAGTGATGGGCAAGACCTGGGGTCGCGATCACCACCCGCACGGCTTCACCATGTGGATGGCAGGCGGCGGCATGAAACCCGGCATCACCCACGGCGCTACCGATGCATTTGGCTACCATGCCACTGAAAACAAAGTTCACGTTCATGACCTCCATGCCACCATCATGCACCAGTTAGGCATCGACCACAAACGCCTCACATTCCGCAGCCAAGGCCGCGACTTCCGACTGACTGATGTTCACGGTCACGTTATCAAGGATCTGCTGGGATAACACGCGTCCTGCCTCAGAACGTCGTGTGGCAGCCGGAAAAAGTCGGATTTCTTCATGAATTCGACGGTTTAGTTGCATTCCCTTTACGCATGAATGGAGTATCGTATGATTAATCTGTGAGCAACCGTAAGTCCTCATATAAATTTATTTACTAAAATCACAACAACACCAACGTAAGAATAACATCATGAACCACGAAGAACAGAACAACGACAACATCATCGAGAACCTGGAACAAGGCGGCCTGTCACGCCGTGGCTTTCTGCACGGACTTGGCGGCGCGGGGGCATTCCTCGGTATGGCCGGAATGGCGGGTAACGCGGATGCTGCCAAAGAAGCACCCAAGGATGCTGATGGAAAAATCA
>Ga0302134_10001317_pt1 | contig 11671 bp, 9 predicted proteins | sample CB9_SCM_MG_FD_203123 | JGI IMG/M metagenome (GOLD analysis project Ga0302134, IMG submission 203123) | Marine microbial communities from Western Arctic Ocean, Canada - CB9_SCM | ecosystem: Environmental > Aquatic > Marine > Oceanic | place: Canada: Western Arctic Ocean | collected 2017-09-19
CTAAATACTGGTTAGCAAATCATGAGGAAAACACCTATGGCGGCGTCTACTTCTGGAAGAGTCGCGAAGCTATGCAAAACTATCTCGATTCGGACTTTTTCAAAGAGGTGTTAACCAGCAACAATCCAGACTTTAAAAATATCACGGCCAAGACCTTTGAAAATTTGGAGGAGTTTACTAAACAGAATTTAAACATGTGCTGAGCTAAACCAACCCGCTCCACCAAATGGCGTTTGACGGTTATGGGTGGTCTGCTATCGTTTAACGCACATCAGGCTTATGAAACACCTCCTACTCACAACAATCGCAGCCGTGCTTCTGGTGGGGTGTGGTGAGTCGCAGCAGTCGGCTCCTGCACCAGAATCGAAACCAGTTGAACCCGTTGCTGAAGTGCCAGCGCAGCCATCTCCTCCTCCAGCAGCAGTTGAACCCCCTGAACCAATTGCTGAAGCTGCAAAACCTACAAACCCACCCAAAGCGGTTTCGGCGAATAAAGGTGCTGATCCCGTTCGAAGGATAAATCCAAAACCGCCGACTGCCAAAGCACCAGAAATCTCAATTCACGATGCTGCTAGAACAGGAAGCATTGAAGCCGTCAAACAACACTTGGCAGATGGTGCGGAGGTGAATGCGAAGAGTAGCGGTGGGAGGACTCCTTTGCATTGGGCGGCTAACCGAGGTCACGAGGAAGTCGCTAAACTACTCATCGCCATGGGTGCAGAGGTGAATGCTATGGATGTATTGCTTGGGTGGACACCGCTGGATTATGCCGAAGGTGAAACCGCAGACCTCCTACGCAAACACGGCGGCAAGACAGCAGAAGAATTGAAAGCTGAAGGTAAATAGTCAAACTAACTCAATCATTTGAACGCTGATATGAAAACGAAAGATAGTAGATGGAAAATAATTTCGAATGTTGCAGTTCTAATCTCAATTATTTTCGTAATTTACGAGTTAAGGCAGAACCACCAAGCATTGAAAGAGTCCAATCTCATTGCACGAATGGAGTCTGCAAATCACGCTTACACTGGCTCTTCACTTATGCGCCAAATGATTATTGACAATGCTGAGGTGTGGAATAAGGCCAACAAAGGTATCCCTTTAAACGAAGAAGAGGCATTAATAAGAAGAATGATTTCTCATACATGGTATTTTAATCACGGGCAGATGTATGAGCAGGCCGTTCACTTGAAAGACGAGAGATTAATTAAAAGTCGCATTAGTTTGCCTCAAAGATTTGTCCCACTCTTTCCGGGGATCAAAGCAGATTGGTCATCTGTAAAGGATGAGTATATTTCTAAAGGATATGAAGCTTTGGTTAAACCATACGAAAAAGCATTTCAAAACTTGATCAATTCCAACGTCCTTAAGCCAACCCACTCCACCACTTTATCGCTAAATGAAACACCTCTTACTAACAACAATCGCAGCCGTGCTGTTGGTGGGGGTTAGTGAACTTTAAAATAAGTGCAGTTGTGTTAAAAATTGGACAATTTGGGAAGAGGCGCCTAAAGCTGTTTGGCGTTCTAATGATGGGATTCTCTTTTTTCATCTTAAAGTTTATTGGTAACGCTGTCTGTGCCACTTGGAGGCAAACCAAGTGCATTTCATCTAAGTTACTCTCATTAACAAATCGATCTAGCGCTGTTCAACACGGCGGCAAGACGGGTGAAGAATTGTAAGTTGAAAGGAATTTAAGAAAAGGAGACTATTAATTCTTCAATAAACAGTCGAGGATGTCTGTTTACCTAAGACTGAAAGGTCAAATGAAGCAAAAGACAACAGTTAAAACCATTTGAAAACTGGCAATGAGCTGTTAATGTTATGTTTGTTGTTTTTTTTTAAAAGACTAGACTGGAAATCATTCACGATAGGTGTGCTAGCTACAAAAAACAGTTTTGTTTGCAATCTCGCGCAAACAAGTAATTGAAGGGTTTGGGGGCGGGTGGAAGCCTAATCACAGATTACGTTTTGCTTCAGCAGGCGGCAGAATTAGAATATTGTAGTATTTAAAATCGAGATATGCTGCCAAATATGTAGCAGTTCGAATCATACCAAATTTAAAAGTTTTAAAGTGTCTTACTCTGGCTATCCTAATTATATGCAGAATAAATCCTCTATTCGACTAGGTTTATGCTGCATTTTCATCAATCAGCCAATAAAGTTCAGGACAACTACAGTAAAATCAATAAGCAGTATGCATCGTACAGATGCCCTCCTTAAATTGTCTAATATCTGCTTAACTAATGCAAAAGAGTTATATAAATCATTAAAATTTTGTGCAGCCAATAATATTGGGTGCTTTCGTATAAACAGCCAAATACTGCCAATTAAAACGCATGCTGAATTTGGTTATGATATTCACGATCTTCCTGATGGTGTAAATATAGTACGCTTATTTGAAGAATGCAGAGAATACTCCAAAGCGAATGATATACGAACAAGTTTTCATCCTGATCAATTTGTTGTAATGAACTCACCTAACCCTGATGTGGTAAACCGTTCTATAGCCGAATTAGAATATCAAGCTCAAGTAGCTGAATGGGTTGGAGCTGACGTCGTAAACATTCATGGCGGTGGAGGATATGGAAATAAGCCCGAAGCTTTGACTAGATTTTCGAAAAATCTAAATCGACTTTCGGATAAAGTCAGAAAACGATTAACTCTTGAAAATGATGATGTAACTTATACCCCTTCTGACTTGTTGCCATTATGCATAACTGAAAATATCCCATTAGTATTCGATATTCACCATCACAGATGTAATCAAGATAATATATCAAGTGAAGAAGCCACTACTAAAGCAATAGAAACATGGGATAGAGAGCCTATGTTTCATATATCTAGTCCACGACAAGGTTGGAGTGGGCCGCAACCCCGCCAACATCATGACTTTATCGATATAAAAGACTTCCCAGATTATTGGCTTGATTCAAAACTTACTGTAGAAGTCGAAGCTAAGGCAAAAGAAATGGCGGTACTAAAATTAAAAAAGCAAATTATGACATACTCTCACCAAGAATCATCTAATAAGAAATATAATTTAGGCCAGTAAATCTTATACAAGTCTAATTTTTAGTTAAAGAATAATCAATAAGTTAGCTTCTCTTTGTTATGACTTTTTAACGTTTGGAAATACGAACCTTTCGTACAGTTAAAGGTACCGTTAGTTTCAGTTTTCTTTTGAAAAAATGACATTTACATCGGTACGCCTGTCTAGTTGCTTTATAATTTAGATATTATTGGTAATAAGGTGCATTTGAGTACCGTCTTAGTTGAGCCAAAAAGACATCTGAAAAGTGTATCAACACCCAATTGTTGGCAATCCAATACACGACCCAATACACTTTCATCATTCATATGCTTCACATTGCTTTAATAAATACAAAAAACTAAACGTTGGCCGACATAAAACACTTTTTACTCACAACAATCGCACCCATATTTGTGTAATGCTTAAGGAGGCTGAATTCTGGATTATGCTTGCTGCGGGCATTACTGCGGCTGTATTCATTTTCTACCTTATATGTAGTATTTGGCCTGGACGTAATAATTAAAGCCGACGTCTCCTCCACTGTTTCGTTGCCCTTGTTGTGTTGACGGTGAACTGGCAGTGGAATCTCATTGGATTTATTATGTCGGATAAAATGAAACAATGTAAGGTTTACGGTAAGGCAGTTTCAACCAAGGCACAAACTTGTCCGCATTGCTTTGTGGCGGATCCTGCGCCTAAGCTAATTGTCTCAAAAATTGGGTTGCTTGGTATGGTTTTGTTTGGTGCAACCGTTTCCGTCATAACCATGATTTCAAAAAGCTGCCAAAGCTGACCTCACGGCACACTTTATTGATATTATAAGCTGATTTACTTTAATCTGGTATTGGCGTTTCATTAAGTTGTGTAGAAATGGAAAAAAAGATTAAATCGTTAATCAAATGTATGAGATTGATTACTCGAAATGGTATTACTCACATGTTTGCCTTTTTTGCGTAATGAAACTTGAAAAAGATGATATTCGAACTGAAGAAGTTAAAATTTCTAAGGGTTTTAGCTTTTATAATAGGGTAAAAACTAGTTACTGCAAGGAATGCGGTTCACCTGATCTGGTTTTTACGAGTCCTACTCTCGTTATGCTCGGTTCTATTTCTACTACAATATTTATGAGCGGCTTGTTTCGTTTAATACCGCTAAGTGCTAATGACCGCTCATCTTTTACTATACCTGGAGCGGCCAGTACCATGGTTATTACTTCTTTGGTTATATAAGGAATATTTATACATCATAAAAACAAAAGAAAAAAGGTCATAAAAAAATCGAATCACCCAATTGATTTATTAGGTTTATCCAGCCTCACACTCTCAGCCAATTCCTCTTCGCGCTTCATATCGAGCAGCACAATCTTGATGCCTACAACGCATCCCCTTTTGCCCATAATTCTCCAAGTTAAAATCCATTATTTATGAATTTAGCGAGGGAAGTTGAAAAGCCCCCCCCGCCGCCTATTTGGAATTAGCTTGCTGCAATAGGAGAGCCTTGGTTGAGTTCTTGGAGTCTGAACTGACACTTGTGCCGGTTTTTGTGCCGGTAATTCGCTGGAAGTTTGCAAATTAATCGGCGTAATCTGAAAATAAGCCGCATATTTGCTAGCAAAGAGAGTATTTAAGATGACTGCGCCGGATTTAGGTTCCGGTTCCCTCTGGAGTGAAGGTTCGACTCCCCTTACCGAAGCCGTCCGTGTCGACGACAGCCACGGAGTGCGAATGAAATGTTAAAGAAACTTATTACCGGGGCATTGTTGCTGATCGGCGTCCCTGCGTTTTCGGCACCGATGATCTCGGAGTTCATGGCGGACAACCGCAGGAGCAGCATCGACGACGACGACGATCGCTCCGACTGGATTGAAATCTACAATCCGGACGGTGCGCCGGCCAACTTGAGCGGCTGGTTCCTGACCGACGACCCGGACCATGAATTGAAGTGGAAATTCCCCGCGGTCACCCTGCCGGCGCGCGGGTATCTTGTCGTTTTTGCCTCCGGGAAAAACCGGATAAACCTTAACGCGCCTCTGCACACCAATTTCAGGCTGCGGAAGAAGGGTGGGTATCTTGCGTTGCTGGATGCAAGCTCCGGCGTCAAGTCGGAGTTCTCTCCGGCCTATCCGCCGCAGCACGAGGATGTCTCGTTCGGCAAGGGAAACACGAAACGCGGTCAGGTGGTGCTGCTCAAACAGGGCGCCGCTGCCCAGGCAATCGTACCGGTGAACAACTCGAACGATTCCGCCTGGAAGAAAATCAACTTTGACGACAACGACTGGAAATCCGGCAAAACCGGCGTGGGGTATGACTATGGCGGCCGCATCGGACTCAATGTCGCCGAGATGCGGAACAACAACGAGACAGTTTACATTCGCATCCCGTTTACCGTGGCGAACGTGGCGATTGTCGAGGAACTGACGCTACACATTCAGTATGAGGATGGTTTCGCCGCCTTCATCAACGGAAAAAAAATTGCTAGCGACAACACACCCGCAACGTTGAACTGGAAATCCGGTGCGACCCAAAACCGACCCGACTCAATAGCCACCTCGCCGGTGGAATTCTCCATCCCGAATGTGAAGAACGTTCTTGTCAAGGGCCAGAATATGCTCGCGATTCATGGGCTGAACAACTTGGTCACCAGCTCCGATTTGCTGATTTTGCCGGAGTTGATCGCCTATAAAAAAACGGAGGTGATGGATTCGTTTGGGTATATGTTCCTCCCGACACCACGGGCCAGAAACGACGAAACGGTTCCCGGCGTGGAGGCAGACGTGGCCTTTTTGCAGCCCAGTCAATCATTCCAGTCTTCAATCAAAATTGAGCTGCAAAAACCGGAAGAGGCAAACCCGAATTCCAAAATCCACTACACCCTGGACGGAACCATCCCGTTGGAATCGTCACCTGTCTACTCTGCCCCGCTGACGCTCAGGGGGACAACTCCCGTCAAGGCCCGACTGGTTCATCCTAAGGGTGGCATGGGGCCGGTAGGGAGCGAAATCTACTTTTGCCTGCAACGCAGCTTGGCCAATTTTTCATCCAATCTCCCGTTGATTGTGCTGGAGAACTACAGCTCTGGACGCCCTTCGCAGGGAGACTATCAAACGGCATCCATGGCGGTGATCGAGCCCACCGACGGCCGCTCCAAATTAACGAGTCCGTTTACCGCGGCGAGCCAGGTGGGGATCAAGGTCCGCGGTTCAAGCACATCGGGGCGCTCCAAGGCATCCCTGTCACTCGAGGTTCAAGATGAAATTGGCCAGGACAGTAACCTGTCGCTCCTAGGCATGCCAAACGAATCAGACTGGGTATTGTGGGGGCCTTACAACTTCGACCTCACGCTGATGCACAACCCGTTCATTTTCGAGTTAAGCCGCCAAATTGGCAGGTACGCGCCAAGAACACGGTTTGTAGAGGTGTACCTGAACACCGGCGGCGGGACGCTCTCAAGCGCCGACTACTACGGGGTCTATGCACTGATGGAAAAAATCAGCCGCGATGCCGACCGCGTGGACGTTGAACGATTGTTCGAAGAGCACAAAAAGGAGCCAGATGTTTCCGGTGGTTACATCTTTAAAATCGACCGGAGCGATCCCGGTGATTCCGGCTTTGGTGCCGCAGGACAAAACATCAAGTACGTCTACCCGAAAGAAGAGGAAATTGAGCGACCCGAGCGGGACGCCCAGCAGCAATATGTCCGCCAGTTTTTCAACGAGATGGGGACGGCATTGAATGCCTCATATTTCAAAGATCAGAAGCGTGGCTATGCCAAGTACATCGACGTCGATGCGGCAATCGACCATCATCTGCTCAACGTGGTGGCCTTCAATGTTGATGCCCTGCGGCTCAGCGGCTACATGCACAAACCCCGAGGCGGCAAGCTGATGTTCGGTCCCATTTGGGATTTTGACCGGGCGCTTGGCTCAACGGATGGGCGCGATAACAACCCCAGATCATGGCGCTCGACCTCCAGTGATCGTGGCACGGATTTTTTCAACTACCCGTGGTGGAACCGCATGTTCAAGGATATCGATTTTTTTCAAAAATACATCGACCGGTTTCAGTCGCTTCGCCTTACGGAGTTCAGCAAAGCCAACATCAACGCAGTCATCGACGGGATGGCCGATGATCTGAAGGAGGCCCAAAAGCGCAACTTAGCCAAGTGGAACCAGCGGCCGCGCAGTGCTTACGGTGGCACTTACCAAGGAGAGGTGAACCACATGAAAACATGGCTCTCACAACGTATTTCCTTCATGGAGCAACAGTTTGTCGATCCGCCGGAATCCGATAGGCAGGCCGGGTATATCGAACCCGGCACGCTCATCAGCCTCAAATCAAAGGAGGGCGGAAGAATCTACTACACACTGGATGGAACCGACCCTCGGCGAACGGGTGGCAGCGTTGCTTCCAAGGCGATCCTTTATGCAAAGCCAATCAAAATTAACGAGGGCGTCCTTGTGACGGCACGTGTTTACAAAACAGCCCACAGAAGCCTGACTGGGTCCAACAACCCACCCCTGACCAGTAAATGGTCCGGAGCTCTGACGCATTTTTATTCCATTACTCCGCCTCCATCCGAGGAGGATCTTTTGATCTCAGAACTTCATTATCATCCGTCCGATCCTTCTCCCGGCGAGTTGACGACTGACCCCACTTTTAAATCGTCTGACTTCGAATTCATTGAAGTGCTTAACTTCAGTCAAAAAACACTGAATCTCTCCGGCCTGACGATTACCGGTGAAGTTCGGTACTCCTTTTTGGAAAATAACAACAAAAGCCTAAACCCCGGTGAGCGGGTTCTGTTGGTTAGAAATGCCAAGGCCTTTACAGCTCGTTATGGCGCGAATATTTCCATTGGCGGTGTGTACTCCGGCAAGCTCAGTAACGGTGGCGGCAGGTTGAAAATCGTCGATCAAAGCGACAAGTTAATCCTTGAGTTGAATTATCAGGACGATTGGATTCCGGTTACTGACGGTCGCGGTTTTTCATTGGTGGCCAAGAAATTAACGCCACAGGGTGAGATGGACGGGGCGGAGTACTGGGGTGCCAGCTTAAACATACATGGGTCGCCCGGGGTTCCAGACAACCACTTGGAGACCAATTACAGTGTCGTCATCAACGAGGCTCTCACGCACACGGATCTACCGACGAAGGATACTGTGGAACTGTTCAACGAGGGAGACGAACCAGCTGATCTGTCCGGCTGGTTTTTGACCGATAACAGGAACAATCCAGGAAAGTTTCGTATTCCGGTTGGCACCCTGATCAAGCCGCACGAATTTGTTTTGTTTGATGAGGATGACTTTATGAGTCACCCCGATTCTTCGCGGGCGTTCTCGCTCAGTTCATTGGGCGAGGAGATTTATCTGTTCTCTGCCAATAACACCGGATCACTGACCGGGTACATGCACGGATTTGAATTTGGCGCCGCCGAGAATGGCGTTTCCTTTGGCCGATGGATTACATCTGATGGCGAGGAACACTTCACGGCGCAACTTGCATTGACGTTTGCGGAGGCGAACACCGGGCCACGAGTCGGCCCGATTGTGATCAGCGAAATTATGCACACCCCGCCAGCCAACTTGGGAGCCGGCGCGACTGACATGGAGTTCATTGAGCTCCAAAACATTTCCGCCAAATGGGTGCCGCTGTTTGATATTTCGCATCCGGAAAACACTTGGCGACTGCGGAGCGGCATCCAATACGATTTTCCTCCAAACACCCGATTGGATGCCGGAGCCAGAATCTTGATTGTCGGTTTTGATCCAGTAAGCCAACCACAGGTATTAAGTCGGTTCCGGGAACATTATCAAATTGAAAATGTCACCTCGATTTACGGCCCATATTCCGGCAAGTTGAACAACAGTGGAGATCGGATCGTACTGAAAAAACCGGACGCTCCCCAAACTGCTCCCGACCAAAATATAGGGAAAGTTCCCTATGTGACGGTCGATGCCGTTTACTATGGCGTGGGAACGCCTTGGCCGGAACCGGCCGTAGGTTCCAGTGAATCCATTCAACGGACCGACTTGGGACAGTTCGGTAATGAGCCGGCCAATTGGCTGTCTGCAGCGCCGACACCCAGTATGCGGAATAACAAGGGCAATATGTATTTTACGGAAATAATGATGGTTGGCGATGCTGTTGTACTCACTATTGAACTTTCGGAGGGAAAAGATTGCATCCTTCAATACTCGGATGAGATAGACAGCGGAGAGTGGATTTCATTGAAGATAATCCAGGGAGCCGACACTCCCAGTGAGTTTAAGGTTACTGACGATTCCAACCAGGGCATAAACAACCGCTTTTATCGGCTTTTGCAGAAGCCGGGGGAATAGAGTTTTTAGCGCTTGGCCAAGCGGCCAATAAAACAGCCTTATTCCTCGCCTTCCTTTTGGAGGAAACGGAACACTTCGCTCTCCAGGCGACCTTCAATTATATCGCCAGGGTCTGTTCCGAACCGGGTGATCACCACATTGCCGGCCAAGCGCCCGAGCGGCTCACGTGTATTGGATACAAACAGATCGCCCTGGGCGGGACTCGCGAAGACATCGATCCGATAGGACGCCTCTGGCCGCTCGGCCGTCAGCCTTGGCCGCGGGAAAGTGACCTCAACCGCCTCGGGTTCCCCGGCGGCAGCACTCTCCCGATGGATTCGCAGCGTGACGGAGCGCCGCCCGTTTTGTCGCAATCCGTATGTGGGCGAGCTGAAGGCGACGGTTTTATTGCCGTATTTCATGTTTACTTGCCCGGTTCCCTTGATTGTCACAAAACCGCCCTCACCTTTTTCAGCATCGTTCATTTCAAGTGAGAATGTGCTGTTGCTGTCGGCTACTTTCACGATTTCACCCATCATCTCCCGCGACTCCAGTGTCCATTCGGGAAATTTTCCGTCGCCGATCTCATCGAGAATTTCCGCGCGACGCCGGCTGATGAACTTTTGGAATGTGGAGGCATGACGCCGACTCCAGAAACTTTTCTCAATACGGTGGGGATTGATCATGGCCTGTAGATTATCAATCTGTGCGACGAGTTTGTCCTCATCCCAAACCTCATCTAGCAGCGAACGCATCGCGGCAAAATATTTTTTTTGGGCTTCCGGGTTTTTATAAAGCCGACGTGGAATGGCCGCATCTGCCTTAACGGACTTGGGTGGATCAAAGCCTTGACGCCAAAACATATTGCGGTCTGTCGCCAATTGATCGAGGCCCCACGGGAGGAAATGCAGTCGCTCCGATTTCGAGTCGAAATAAACGAAGTAGTTATTCTTGTTGCTGACGTAGCCGTCCCAGTGGCCGACGAGCACCTCTGCCGCCCAATAACGGTAAAACCGGTCGAGATCTAGATGCCTGCCGAGTTTGTCCAGGATCGAGCGGTCATCAGAGTCTAGCGCTATGCTGGCGTTCTTGATGGATGCAATGGCTTTTTTCGATCCAAACTTGCGCTCGAAACGAAGCAGTGAGTGCACATGAAAGTCGCAAACTGTGCCTTCATAGAGAGTACCCTTGACGCTTTTAAAGCTGCGGCGTAAGTGGTGCTTGTCGATCGACTCGACGTTGGAATAAACGCCGAGTGATTTGCCGTTCACGCTCACGAGCGCAAGGTTGCAGTGAGACGCCGGCAGTCCCGCTGCGCGAAAAAACTGATAGCCTACGAGTTGATGGACTCGCGAGCCGTCCTGTTTGTTGTTGTTCAGCGTGAGCGTGTCCACGCCGGCGAACATCTTTTTCTTTTCATACTGGTCTATCTGGATCTTAAGCGAAGGACGATCATGGTCGAGTGATCCGACGAAACCCTTCTTGCGAATTGCCACTCTGCCGATGTCGGTACCGTCGATTGTTAGATTTGCGGACACATAACTGAACGGTTTCTTCTGCTCCGATGGAGGGATGTCAGTTCGCAGGGTCTTGACCAGCGAACGATGCTGCACGCGTACCTTGTCCCAATCCGCGGGTTCAACCTTCAGGTCGATTTTGACCAGGCGTGATGTATCAAAAAAATGATCGAAACCGTAAGGCGCAAGATCCTCTGCTCGTGCTGCTGTTGCCAGCAACAGGCAGACGACGGGGATAAAGAACAGGGGTGGAAATCGCGAAGAGGAGGTTGTTTCTTTCATTAGGTAATTGTCAGGAGTTGCCTTTACGATGCGCCGTTGAGTATCGTTTTCAATAGACATGGATACAAGTGGATAAGACCCTCGTGGAAAGGAAATTGCAACACCCCCACCCCCTCACTTATTGGAATTTAGCTTGAAGGAACAATGCGACCTTGGTTGTGTTTGTGCAGGGCGACTTGGCTTATGCGCTGGATCATTTCAATGATTAACAGCCCACGGGCTTGGCGGCTACCAGTTTTGAATGGGACTGCGCAGTTACACCGAGCAGGGCACCGAGCAACGCGTTGCAGACTAGGTGGCCGCAATGCTGAACGAATTGAAGCTTAGGGAGAATCGTTGAATAATCCTCCGGACAAGATAACAACAAAATATAAGACCCCGCGATGAGTTTATCCTTTGTAGCCATTTTGGTGATCGCCTGTGGCATGGCGCTCTTGGCCAAGCGGTTGAAACTGCCCTACACCGTGCTGCTTGTGGTCGCGGGCTTAGCGGTGAGCCTGCTTCTTGACGGGGCACCCGGGT
>Ga0302134_10001321_pt1 | contig 11651 bp, 9 predicted proteins | sample CB9_SCM_MG_FD_203123 | JGI IMG/M metagenome (GOLD analysis project Ga0302134, IMG submission 203123) | Marine microbial communities from Western Arctic Ocean, Canada - CB9_SCM | ecosystem: Environmental > Aquatic > Marine > Oceanic | place: Canada: Western Arctic Ocean | collected 2017-09-19
ATGCCAGCGTTCGGCGGAAAGATCAGGATAGTGATTTTCGCAATCAGCAATCATCTCGCGATACGGTCCTGACCACGTGGGGATTCACACCGCGTTTATTAGTAAACGCAATTCTTGCAAACAAAAACCTGACCAGCACGGTTGGCACTGATCTGTATTATGTTGATTACAACTCGGACCGAAAAAGTGCGCCAAATAACGCCCCATTTACTCGAGTCAAAGCATACCAATACACGGCCGCACTTTATGCCCAGTCAGCTCTTGAATTGACTAAAAAATTGTCAATGAGCTTTGGTTCCCGGATTGAACGGATTACCACCCAAATCGGCGATACCGCATTTCCCAATAACCCCGGTTCTTTTGGGTACCCACAAACCACTTTCCGTCCGACCATGTCCGATTCTGATCTCGAATATGCGCTAAATTTAGGCATCGACTATCGGCTCAACAGGCATCTGAACGTTTACGGCCATATAGGTCGCAGTTATCGTACTCCGACACTAGACGAGCGTTCGGGCACGGCCTACGCACTCAACACCTTTGAATTACAAAATCAGTCGTCAAGGGAAGTTCAGACCGGAGCTCGTTTCAAATTCAGAAATATCCTTACCGACACTCGAGTATTTTACTCTAAAACGCGCGATGAGATTCGCTTTGACCCTGATGGTACAACTACTTTTGGAGCGAATGAAAACATCGAGCCAGTATATCGTTACGGGTTGGAAAGCACCGGCAGTATCAAACTTAAAAAGGCCCTCAAATTGCGGGGCAATCTGACCTTGCTGAAAGCAGAGTTCGGTGCCGGACCTTTTGATGGCAAGGATGTTCCATTAGTTCCAAATATCGTTGCCAGTGCTGGCCTAACATGGAAGCTAAACGATTGGTTAAATTTTGATTCCGTCATAACCTACGAAGGTCCAAGGCGTTTGGCCAATGACGAAGCTGGTAATTTTAAACGGCTTGCTGACTTCACCCTTTGGGACATAAAGCTAAACGGCGAATATAAGAATCTAAACTGGTCAGCCTCAATAAGTAATTTACTCAATCAAGACTATCAAACATTTGGTACAGCAAGTGATACAACCCCCGGTCGTTATTCCGTACAAACCTTACCTGGCAGAACCTACTTCTTTCGGGTGGGAATTAAAATGTGATGGAGTTAAAAGGAACGCACTCGATGGAAAATAGAGGCGGGCTGGCAGCATTTGTTCTGGCCATAATGTTTTTTCAAACCATCGTAGAAAAGTTAGCCATCGCAGAAGAGATGCCGCAGCGCATAGTTTCAATTCATCTATGCGCCGATCAATTCACCCTTGCGCTGGCCAATAGAGCCCAAATCGCTTCCTTGAGCTATTTGGCAACAGACGAATCGCGATCGTATATGGCGAATGCGGCAAAAGGAATACAGCTCAATAATGGAACGGCTGAGGAAGTCGTCGCCCTACGGCCTGACCTCGTTCTAGCCGGTTTTATGTCAGCGCGCGCCACTATCGAATCTCTTCAGGCACTGGGCTATAGAGTGCTAGAGCTCGCCTTATCGACAAATTTCGATGACATCAGAGCACAAATCCAGCTTCTAGCAGACATTCTAGGAAATCCGAAAAAAGGGAAAACTTTAATCGCCAAAATGGATCAGCAGCTGGAAACTGCCGTAACTGACATTTACGGTAGTCGACCACTCGCCGCTATATACCAGCCTATGGGATTCACTAGCGGACGTGGCAGTCTTGAAAGTTCTATACTAATTTCTGCCGGTTTTGAAAATCTAGCAGTACGGTTAAAAATGGGGGCACTCGGTCATTTACCCTTAGAAACTCTTATCTCAGCGAGGCCCTCACTTCTAGTGAACTGGATGGGAGATGACCCGCACCCATCACTCTCCCGTGCTGGCTATGCACACCCTGTACTAGCTAAGGGTCCTTGGCAGATTGCATTTATTCCCAACAAATTATGGACCTGTGGGGCGTGGTACTCCGCCCTAGCGGTCAAGCAACTCGCAGCCATTCGTCGCAGTCTGAAGAAATGATCCGCAAAACTCACCAAAAGACCTTCACCCTCTATACCGGGTTAGCATTACTTGTTGGGTTACTTTTTATAACGTCTATGTTTATCGGGCCATCGACCCTTTCAATCAATGCCGTTTGGGCTGCATTGGTTGCACCAGACCAGTCGCCGTCGGCCATTATTGTCAACCAAATCCGATTACCCAGAACTATCCTTGCGGCGCTAGTTGGGGCAACGCTAGGGCTTGCTGGAGCCACGTTGCAAGGCTTATTACGCAATCCATTGGCGGAACCAGGAATTATAGGAGCTTCATCCGGTGCGGCGCTAGGTGCATCACTAGTGCTTTATTTTGGTCTTGCCGAAATTTCAATATTAGCATTGCCCATCGCTGGGATGATTGGCGCTCTGATTGCCGTCGCAATGTTATTTTTATTAGCTGGTCGGAATGCCTCTCCCCTTGCCCTAATCTTATCTGGCGTCGCGATTTCAAGCTTCGCCAGCGCACTAACAGCATTAGCCATCAATCTAGCATCGAGTGCTTACGCCGCACTAGAAATCACCTTCTGGCTAATGGGCTCCCTAACAGACCGCTCTATGACCCATGTAGCTTTAGCGGCACCAGCAATGGGAGTTGGTTGGGTACTGATGCTAAGCGGGGCACGTTCACTCTCTATTCTAAGCCTCGGCGAGGATACAGCATCAAGCCTCGGTGTTTCGTTGAATACGCTTCGCGTACGTCTAGTTCTAGGGATCGCTATCGCTGTCGGTGCTGCAGTGTCGATATCCGGCGCAATTGGTTTTGTAGGACTAATTGTGCCACACATACTGCGGCCTTTTGTGGGCTTTGAGCCAGGACGATTGCTAGGCGTGTCACTACTAGGCGGCTCAGCGCTCGTAATAGCTGCCGACATAGCCGTCCGGCTTTTATCCACGGGTATTGAGATTCGACTTGGTGTCGTGACGTCTCTAATTGGTGCCCCATTTTTCTTGTTCTTACTTTTAAAACTGCGTCGGGGAACAATATGAGACACCTCGTTGCAAATAATTTATATGTACGACTTGGAGATCGAACTTTACTCAATGGTATATCGCTCGACCTAAAGTCTGGAGAACTGGTCGGATTACTCGGGCCCAATGCATCAGGCAAGACAACCCTGCTTCGAACTTTATCAAATTTGATTATGCCCGACCGTGGGACGATACTGCTAGATGAGAAATCAATTACCAAGCATACACCGCACGAACGTGCACGACGTCTGGCCTATCTAGAGCAAGGGGCAACAACCGAGTGGCCTATTTCAGTTGAAAGATTGGTAGGCCTCGGGCGCGCTCCACATATGGGTGTTTGGGGTAGACCAACAGCAGAGGACAAAGCCGCTGTTATACACGCGATGGAGAGATGCAATGTAGCCCATCTCAGTAAGCGTGCAGCGAATGCGATATCCAGTGGAGAACGTGCGAGGGTAATGCTCGCGCGAGCATTGGTTACCGGCGCGTCGATCCTTTTAGCCGATGAACCTATTTCAAATTTGGACCCTTATCATCAGCTGCGCGTTATGGAGCTAATACGCAAACATGCGGATGACTGTGGCGCGGCCATAACAGCTCTGCACGATCTAACATTGGCGGCACGCTTTTGTGATCGAATTATTCTACTCCTCAATGGAAAAATTGCTGCTTCTGGCGCGCCCAAACAAATTTTAACCGCCAAAAATTTAGCTCGCGTCTTTTCAATCGATGCCTCGGTTCTTGAACAAGGCGGCGAACTGCATGTATTGCAGCATACAACAATTGAAAAGGTAAAAGCCAGGCTAGGAAACGGCACTCCATGATTGAGCCGGTGCGTTATTTTCATGCACCAATTGCACGCACACACAACGCGTGGCTTTTCTCTGTTTTAATTTCATTTTTTGGACATTTAGCCCTACTAGCAACGATACTAATGATGGACAGCAATCATTCAGCGCCAATTCCAGCACAGATCTTTAATGTTGAGATTACAACAGACTTCACATCCGCAGAACAAGGCACAACCGAAACGAAAAGAATAAAACCAGTAAAAATTTCACCGTCTGGAACCGATAACCTCTCACGACGCATTACACAGAAACAAAATTTAATAAAGACAACGAAAAAAATCATCTTTGCGCCTATACCAAATTCCAAACCTAACCTTTTTCGACCAGAGAACCTCAAAAAACCCGGACTACTAAATTCTTCAACCGAAACAACAATTAGGGCAAATAAAACAAACCCTCTCTCACCACAAAAAAGGGCTAAATCGTCAAACGTGATGTCAACAACATCTGGCTTAATTGGTAATTCCCGTTCAATCGCCGTAAAAAAATTTTCATCAACTGTGCCGATTGTGCCCCCAAAACTCGATACTCTGGCAGTAAATTTATTACCCCAATATCCCCGCCGAGCGCGCCACCTGGGACTTGAAGGACGGCTAATCCTTCGGGTCACGGTAAGCCCCCTAGGACGACCGAGCATTTTAAAAGTGCTGGAATCGAGCGGGCACACTTTACTTGACGTTGCCGCAATGAAAGCAATCAAAGGTTGGCACTTTCAGCCAGCGCTACGCGGGAAAAGTCCGATAAAAGCCAGCATCGACCTTCCAGTGGTGTTTCGTCTTAAGGGAAACCGTTAATTAACACTAAAAAGCCGAAGCATATTAAACACTCAATATTTATTGTCTCCCCGCCTTTTGAATAAATGACAAGTTAATTTGACCTCGATTTGGTCAGTGATTTCTCTATTCGACCGGTAGAAAGGTTTTCAGTAAGTGGGCGAAGACCCGTCTGCTTTATTCGATGGCGTTTGTTTTCAGCGCGCTGATAGCCCCTTTGTGCGGTTAGTATATTTTCCGGCATTCACCGGGCTCCACCGCGGTAATGTTGGCCGTGACCGCAAAGATAAACCTCTGTCTTCCAGAAATTAACGCATTATCAATACTACCCGTGCCGGCCTAGCATGGAATATTTTTGATCTCGGGGTCTACTTTGTTGATCGACGACCACAAATTTCTACTATTAGGAATTTATCAAATCCATCAGCGGTCGCTCCATTACCGGATCGCTATCAAAGATTCCGATCATGATCCTCGTCACCATTGCCACACCGGATTTATTGACACCACGCGTCGTCATGCATTGATGTTGTACCTTGATGATGACCGCAACGCCTCGAGGCTTAAGTGCCTGTTCGATACAACGCGCTATTTGTGCGAGAGGGGTTTCGTGAGTTTGCAGACGACGTGCAAAACCATCAACTACCCGCGCCAGCTTACTGATACCAACAACGCGTTCGGGGGGTAAATAAGCTAAATGTGCAGTACCAGTGATCAATCTTAGTAAGGGCGAAAGAACCGCCCGGCGCTATTTACTGTGCCCAATCCTCCAGTCGCTCGACGTCGAATATAAGCGAACGGTGAGACTTCCATTACATTAGATTAAGCTTGGGCAGTGGCACAGAGTGATCTATCTCGAAGCTTGAGTTGTTGAAGCGCTAAAATATAGAGCATATCGAACTTTTTCGCCGCCATATTTGGCTCAGCCCAGAGATTATTCATTTCGATTGGATCATTGTTGAGATCAAATAACTCACCAATATCCTCGCCCTCAAATAAGCTAATTCGCCAACCATCGTGAACCACAGAAATTATCGCGCATTGCGAGTCTCCATGAACGTAAATTTGGGTGCCCTGATCTTCGATCAATACCGGTCTGTTTTCAGTATCTGCGGCAAATAAATCAACGCCCTGCATACCAATGGGCACCTTGAGCCCTGCGCGTTGGAGAACAGTTGGGGCAAAATCAATTGCGCTGCCTTGTAGGTCAGTCTTAGATTGATCATTAGCTGCCCGTGGATCTGACCAGATAAAAGGCACACGAATGACACCGTTGTAATGCAGTCCCTGTTTCAACACGGTTCCATGATCTCCCATATAGTCTCCGTGGTCGGACATAAAACATAAAATTGTGTCTTGAGCCTTACCAGTTTTGTCCAATTTAGTCAGAATGTTGCCAATCGCTTCGTCAACAAATGAAATGGACCCATAATTTAGCGCGATCATTTTTCGTAAATGTTCCTCGGTCGGATGAAAAGGCCAATAGGCATGAGGATTGTCATCTCCCATTTTATATGTGGCGCGCGTATTTGACGTAATATCGCCTCGTTCACTCACTGGGCTGTTAAAGCTTTCGGGTATGGCCACATCTGAGGGTTTATACATCGTCCTAAAACGTCCCGGCGGTGTAAAAGGGTGATGCGGATCTGGAAAAGAAACAACTAATGCAAAGGGTGTTTCATCATCAGTCTGATTAAGAAAAGAGATCGCTTCCTCTTCTATATAGCGAGTCGGATATAGCTCTTCAGGCACCGCAGTCGCCCAGACTTGTGGTTCATGATCAGCCTTGTCATCCAAGGCGTTCTGGGGACCGCGCGGATCAGGATTTCCGCCTAATTTATCTCTCAACCAACCGGAATAGTGGCCCTCCACTTGATCTCCATGGCCAATGCACAAGCGAACATGATCAAACCCATAATACGGCATAGGGAGTTTACGGTCCGGGTTTTCAGCCCATAATTTTCGAATTTCGCATTTATAAGCGTCGCCTGATCTTTGGTCCCGTCGCGCACGACGCATTTCCTCATCAGGTTCGATTCCTTCGCCTGTTGTTTCTCGCAGCGGTGGCGGAAGAGGCGATACGTTTTGGAAATGCGCTTTACCAATCAACCCTGTTTTATATCCAGAAGAGCGCAAGACGTCGGCATAGGTCACACTGTCTAAACTCATAGCAATCCCATTGTGCCGCGCCCCGTTGACGCTACTTAGTTGTCCGGTTGCGAGACAGGCACGATTGGGTTGGCAAACCGGGTTTGAAACATAGAATTTGTCAAAGCGCACGCCACGAGCTGCTATAGAATCAATGTTAGGGGTCTTTACGACAGAATTTCCATAACACCCCAAATGGTCAGCGCGTTGTTGATCCGTCATAAAAATTATGAAGTTGGGACGTTTTTTAACCATCAGATTTCTTTCATTCTAGAAATTCTAAGTCTAGAAATGCATAGTTGAAACAGCGACAAGATAAGACGACGACAATCAACCTCCCAATGCTGTAAACAAGTCAGCCCGGGAATCCCTATCGTTAGTTCATGAAGCTAAGCGGCCAGAATACAATCGCCGGCACAAACATTATGATCACGATGGCCATCAAATCACATATTAGGAATGGTACCGCGGCACGGTAGATCTCGTTCATGGTTGTCCCTTTTGGCGCCACACCTTTCATGACAAACAAGCCCGCACCAAATGGTGGCGACGTAGACCCAGTCTCGATGGCGATTAAGTAGAGAACCGCAAACCAGATGGAGTTGAAGCCGAGTTTCTCGACGACCGGTATGAAGACCGGCAAGGTCACGAGCATTATGGGTACCGGACTCATAAGCATGCCGAGCACTATGACAGTAACCAGCATGAGACCCACAACGGCCATTGGGCTGACATCAAAACTAAGGACTAAATTGACAAGTCCCTCTGTTGCACCAGTGAAGGCGAGAATTTGGGTAAAGGCCAACGCTCCTGAAATGATAAACAGCAGCATTACCGAAATTTCCAGGCTGCCGATCATAGCCTTGCGAAAGACCGTCCAGCTCATGCGTCCTTGGACGGTGGCCAACAAGAACGTCGCAAACGCGCCTGACGCCGCTGACTCGCTCGGTGTGGCAAGTCCCGCAAAGATCACGCCAACCACCATAAAGATGATAAATCCGACAGGTAATATGTGAATGGCTGTTGCTTTGAGTTTTTCTGACAAAGGGACTGACTCGACCTCGAAGGCCGGAGCGACCTTTGGGTCAAAGGTACAACGACCGATGATATAAAGTGTGTACAGCACCGCCATGATGATGCCCGGGAGGATGATGGCGATAAGTATTTGGCCAATGGATAACTCCGCTACAACGCCCAGGAGAACAGCGAGGCCACTGGGAGGAATCATTATCGCCAAGCCGCCGCTGCCTAAAATTGGGCCCAAAGACATGGGTTTACCGTAGCCGCGTTTCTCCATTTCCGGCACCAAGGATGACCCGAGGAGAGCAACGCTTCCCATACTATTCCCGGTAAGCGTCGAGAACAAAACGCCGCCGCCGACCGCCATGAGGGCGAGACGCCCTTTAAGGCTTCCAAACCATTTGTCGAGCGTATCCAAAAGATTATACCCAATTCCGGAGTGAAACATGATCTCGCCCATGACTAGGAAAAGGGCGACCGGCACTAGGGTAAATGTGCTCAACGATTCTGATATCTGGATAACGAGTTGTAGAAGACCGCTCATACCACCAAAGAACAAAAACGCACCAATGATGTTAATCACCAAAAATGAAAATGCGACTGGCATACCGATGAACATGAGCACGAAGAGACAGCTCATGATGATTAGAAATGATTCCCACCACAACATTGCTATGGCTCCTCTGCACTAGGTCCGTCGACAGCCATGGAGAGTCCCAAAAGTGCCCTCACACCGCGCCGCAGAAACCCTATTCCCAGGAGAGACAGCCCAAATGGCACGACAGCTGTGATCCAGAAAGTCATCGGCGCCATGATAGTGGGCTCACGAATATCGTTTTGGTACTGGTCGATCACCGTAACGATTCCGAACCAGCACACGATGAAACAAGCCGCTCCAGCGACCAGTGACAGCACAAAATGTAAAACTCTGGCCGTCCTCGGGTTGATACTGTCGATAATTAAATCAATGGCAATGTGTTTCTCGCGTCCGAGTACCCACGCTCCCGCCAGGAACGTCGTATATAAGAGCGTAATCTCGCTTAGCTCGACGAGCCAAGGATTCGAAATATCAAAGAATGAGCGGCTGACGATCTCGATGCAAATCGCCAAGGTGATGAGAATAAGAAGCGTACAAGCAATAACAGCTAAGAACCGGTTTACTCGGTCAAGCCATTGTCCTGCTGTTATTAGTACCTGCCGCATTAGGTGCCGTTCTGTCGAGTGAAGCTGTATTCAATTGATTTATAATAATCGACCTAGCTGATTACCCCTAAGGGTCACCAACCAGGTCGAATTTAGTATTTCTTGCATTAGGGGCTGTATTTACTTCAACAGCATCTTTTGCAGCTTGGCGCCTTCCTTAGGAGCCTTCTTTTTGACAGCGTCCCAAGCAGCGTTATGAACGATCTGCTTGAACTTTTCCGTTTCGGCGGCTGAGAACCGAACCGCTTGGACACCATCTTTCTTAAGCGCGGCATATCCCTCCTCGAGACGGGCATCCCAGCTTGCTTCATACGTCGCAGGCTCGACGTTGCGGACGAAGTCGATAACCTTGGCTCGCGTTGCGGCTGGAACCTTAGCCCAAGTCTTTGGGTTTGCCAGAAGATGGAACGTCGCGCGATAGAAGCCCTGCGCCACATAGGCTTTGGTCAGGCCTTTAAACTGCTTGGCAACGCCCGCGACTCCGGTCACGAAGCCTGACACAACACCGCGCTCCATGGCTGTATAGATTGCAGGCATGGGAAGGACAATTGGGTTGGCCCCCAACGCCTTCATCGCCGGTGCGATGGCTGGGAATACACGGATTTTCAATCCTTTGAAGTCGCTGAGCGTCTTAATCGGTTTCTTGAGGAAGACGTGGAAGAGCAATTTAGAAACCGGCAGCTCACCAATATAGACAAGGCCTTTCGCGGCATGCAGCTTGGTCATGTAGTCAAGGTAACCCGTGGATTTAATTTCGTTATACTGCTTGTTGGAATAGTTGGCAGCACCCGAAACGTTCAAAATACCATTCGCATAGCTCGGACTCGTCAAAGTCATGTCGACCGCGCCGATACGCACCGTATTAGGCTGCTTGAATTGCGGGACCACTTCCGGGCCACCACGCCAGTCAATCTTAAACTCACCCTTAAATTTTTCGTTAAGGCGATTGATGAAGCCATTGAAGGTAGCCCCGATCGCTGTCTTCTTGGGCAGCATCGAAACCAATTTTAGTGTCACTTCTTCAGCAAACGCCTGTGGCGGGCTAAAGACCGGAAACGACACAGCCAGTGCCATTGTAGTCGCTAAAAACACTTTCTTCATGTGATAAAGCCTCTCTTTATTATAGTTGTGGTTAAAATTTTTCTCTATTTCGTTCATATAGTCCTGTCAGCCCCTATGCTGTCGCCACTTAATCTCAGCGACGTATTCCGCAAAACCACTGCATAGATCTTTCAAGGACCAAAAATATGCCGATTGAACCCGATGACGTCCAGAACTGATCTCGATCAGCCAACAGTTTCAGTTCTACACGATCTCTATCCCGAGCCTGGGTTGGTGCTAATGTTGGTAATGAACTTTATAGGAAAGGAGATTGCGAAGAATGACTGAAGGATATGACGCAACCGCTAAACTGGGAATGCCGAGATAGTCAAACTTGGAGAAAATGGGTAGTCATATCGTTCAAGTAGAGTTTTTAGAAGCTGTTTTCTTGCCGTTTAGCCACTTAACGGCAGTCACTGCGGCGATAACAAGTGCCGCGCCAATAAGCTGCCGATCTGACAAGAACTGGCTTAGCAAGATGGATCCAAGAGCGATGCTGGCTATCGGCTCGAGGTTCATGACTAGGGATGTACGGACACCGCCTATCCATGCAATACCGGCAAAAAACGTTGCGACGGCAATTGTGTAAAATACCGGAACCGCAATAATTCCCACCCAGCCGCGATCTGTTTGTGGCAACGAGAAATCGCCTACAATCAGGCTTATTACAACGAACATTAACGATCCAGAAATATGCATATGCAGCGTGACCGCGCGCACATTATCGGTCCTTAGTAGGCGTCCGCTGATCAGGATAACGCAGGTCATAATCAGAGCTGCGGCGGCTGCAAAGGCCATGCCCCGCATGCTGGTAATTCCACCCGTATCGCCTAACGCTAAGGCTAGGCCGGCAAAACTGCCGACCAAGCCGACAAATATGCCTCGGTTGAGAACTTCTCGGCGCAACAACCACGCGCCAAGCCCCGTAAACACCGGGTACAGGTAGAAAATCAGGACGGCGAGACCTACAGCAATATGGTTGAAGGCCGACATCAGACAGAACGCCATCGTCGAGTTGAGCAGTCCTAATCCGAGCGCAGCGTTGCGTTCTGGCCGGGGCAGGGAGATGGTCCGCCCCGCTATCATCATCATTACTGTCAAGGCGAGCAACGCGAATATATTTCGAACGGTTATGAGCGCTAGTGGCTTTGTCCCACCGTCATATACCCAGACGGCAAAGACGTTATTACCGGCGAACGCGAGTGCCGCGATAATAACTAAGATATAGCCAATGACAGATGCATTTTTTTTCATAAGGCATTTCACCCTCTCGGGGTTGTCGGGACAATAGCCTATTAGTGGGACAGGTAGGGAATGATTCTGGTGATCCCGAGTGGATTCGAACCACTGGCCTCGAAATTAGGAATTTCGCGCTCTATCCTACTGAGCTACGGGACCACTATAATCAGAGTAATCCTTCTAACAAGAAGCGACAACTCGTTCGTTTTCCTGGTCAGCAGGATTGGGTTAAACCAATTAGAAGAATGGTGAATAATTTTCACAAATCATTAACAGGGGAATATTGAACAAACCTATAGAGTAT
>Ga0302134_10001322_pt1 | contig 11650 bp, 11 predicted proteins | sample CB9_SCM_MG_FD_203123 | JGI IMG/M metagenome (GOLD analysis project Ga0302134, IMG submission 203123) | Marine microbial communities from Western Arctic Ocean, Canada - CB9_SCM | ecosystem: Environmental > Aquatic > Marine > Oceanic | place: Canada: Western Arctic Ocean | collected 2017-09-19
TTCAGGTTTACACCCAACACTTGATCCCAAACTTCTTCAGGAAGATCGACAACGTTAACCCGGTCCGGACCTGCCGGCGCGCCAGCGTTATTCACCAGAATGTCGACCTGGCCAAACTCAGAAATCGCGCCTTCAACTATCGAAGCCACATCATCGGAATCAGCAACACTGCCAGTTAGCCCGATCGCCCGACCGCCAGCAGCGTTAATCTCGTCGACCACTGCAGAAAGCCCACCCCAATCGGGCGTGCCGTTATTGTTCAAATCGCAAACCGCAACCGCCGCACCCTCAGCCGCCAATCGAGTCGCAATCCCTCGGCCGATCCCAGCCTTCCCACCAGCACCAGTAACGATCGCAATCTTGCCATCAAGTCCGTACATTCCGATTCCTCAATTTCCTAACGACGCCGTAAATCTACCGTCGAGATTATAGGAGCACCAACAGAAATTGTGCTGCACAACACAAGACCCATCTCGTTATTCGGGTACGAGATGGGTCTTGCGCCTGAGACACCGGAGGGAACAAACCGCTGGCGCCCAAGCGACATAAAGCGGTACGAACTTCCCGTCGTACACAGGTAATAAATTACCCGGGGTAACACTCGTAGCTGTCACTCATCCAAACCCCATCAACCTTCTTGAACGTTCGACTGACTCCAGTCGCCAACCATTTGTCATAGTCGTAAAGATCGAAAGTAGCTCGGGCGTTATCAGCTGAGTAAATACGAAATTCGACTGCCCGGCCGTTGAATCCGTAGATAGCGAAATCGGGAATGTCGTACTTGAAAAAGCCGCCAGCCTCTTCGAACGCGAACGTGATCTTGTCGATGCTCGTTACGTTCCGAGAATTACCCGTAGAGCACTGCGCCTGGAACGCAGGCCAATCCTGAGTGTTGATCGAAGTCACGTACCGATCCAACGCCGCAAAAACTTCAGCTTCCTCAGATCCCGCCTCAGGGACTTCCAGTGCCACAACTGAAACAGCTGGCGGCTGGTGCTCAGGTTCTGGCGTAGCAACTTCATCACCCACTGCTTCCGACTCAAGTTCAGTCGCTGCAGAAACTATCGAGCCTCCTCCTGATGAAGAAGCTGACTCCGAACTCGACACGGAATCAGAATCCGATCCGCCACAGGCAGCGATCAAAACCATGCTGCCAACAATCAACGCAATAAAAATAGGCAAGCGTTTTGAAATGCTCATCGTTCCCTCCAAATCGTTATAAAAAAAAATCTCCCTTCCAAATCGGAAGGGAGATCAATCAACTTATCTCAATCTCTCAGAAAACAAGCCTCTGGCTTCTTACCTAAACTTGCCGCGACCCGGGATCGGGATAGCCTGCTCAAGCTTGCCGTTTCGAATACCGAAGTAGTACTCGTGCAAGTTGATAGTCGTATCACCGTGCTTCGGACGCACACTAACCTTGTCGCCAACCTTCAGCGACCGAGCGGCATCGTCCTTCAATTCGATCTTGGTGTGCTCTTCAGAATGCGACACAACCTCGGCATTGGCAGGAGAAATAACCTCGGCAATACCACGGTCAACCGAAATCGACTTCAGACCAAAATCGGCAATTGCAAACTTGTCATCTTGACGTGAAATAATAGTCGCCATCACTGAAAGCGCAGGCTTGAAATCGTTGAACACTTCGAGGTAGTCGCCGTCCATGAAAATGTACGAACCACACTGAAGTTCGGTGACACCATCGACACGACCCGTGATGTTGTAGGTGCCAGTGCCAGCGGCCGAAACCAACTTCACTTCAATGCCCACAGCACGAATCTGATCAGCTGCTCCGGTGAGAATCGCCATCGCCAATTCAGCGTTTATCTTGCGAGTCTCGTAATCCCGCTCAGCAACCGTGTGACCTTCGTAGCCCATCAATCCATCAAAACGAAGACCCGGCGCAGCATCAATTTGCTTTGCGAGTTCAACAGCACCATTGCCATCAACTCCGCATCGATCCATTCCAACGTTTACTTCCACAATCACGCCGAGCTCAGTACCAGCGGCACTCGAAATTTCTGAAAGATCGTCGACATTGGCAGAAGCTTCAACGGCAACAATGATGCTCGCCGAACGTGCCAGTGCTACCAGACGAGCGATCTTTCGCTTGCCGATAACTTGGTTCGGAATCATCACTTCCGGCACGCCAGCTTCGACCATCACTTCAGCCTCGCCGACCTTCGCACAGCAAACACCGATAGCTCCGGCTGCGAGCTGCTTGCGAACCCAGTAAGGACTCTTGTTGGTCTTCGAGTGAGGTCGAACATCGACGCCCATCTCGTTAGCTGCGGCTTGCAGCTTTGCGATATTCGACTCAGCTGCATCGAGATCTACAACGATGCACGGAGTATCAAGCTCCTCAACAGGAGTTCCTGGCAATGGAAGGTAGTCAGTCATTTACGATCAATCTCACGGTCCCGAAGGACTTATTAAAATTCATGTGGCACAGTCAAACGCTGCGAACACGAAGATTACCGCAGCTACCGCCCAAACGGTATACGTATCCAAACAAAATTAACGACCTTCAAGTATCGATTAGCCGAGAGAAGTCATCGGAGTCGAGGCACCTGGTGTGGGACGCGTAATACGTCCAAATCGCAACCACCAATCTTGTGCGTTCTGTAAAGTACGCCAAATCAAGTAATCTACTATCAATCTTGCAGAGAAAGTCACAAGTGACTCGCAAACCTCGTATCGCCATTCTTGGCACCGGCAACATGGCACTAGCCCTCGGCAAGTCGTTCATGACAGCAGGCCACTTCGTCGGATTTGGATCGCGCAGACCCGAATCGAAAAACGATTTCCACGACGCTGCTGGGCATGAATCACGAATTTGGGGCTACCAAGCGGCGATAGATGCTGGCGAAATCGTAATCATCACCCTACCCCACAAAGAGGTCGCAGCGACTGCTCGGAAGTTCGGTGATTCACTTCGGAACAAAATCATCATCGACATCACGAACCCGTTCGCAGCACAGCCAAACAATGGCGATTCGAGTGCGCAGGTAACCGCATCGATAATCGGCGAAGGTGCGAAAGTTATCGCCGCCTTCAAAACCAACTTCGCAGCAACATTTGAAAATCCGATCGACTCCACAGGCGAACCACGTGAAGTTCACTATGCTGGTGACGATGAAGAAACAATGAAAATTGTAGCCGAACTGATTCGTGGAATAGGATTCAAACCAGTCGACTGCGGCACTCTCGCCCAAGCAGTCGCCCTCGATCACATGGTTCCGCTAATGATCCGACTCGACACCACCGAACTAGACGCCCAGCACCTAAGTTCGTTCCGCATCACCCCCGGCTAACGGGCCGCGAAAAACCCGCTCAGCAGCCGCTCACACCTAACGCCCTAAAACTGCGCCTCCGCCTTCGGCACATCTACCCTCACCCGTCGAATCCGGCCATCACCCTGAAACCGCTCACGCCCCAAAACCGTCGATTCACACAGCCACAAATCACGACCGTCAGCCCCGCCTAGCATGCACGCATAAGCACTCTTGTCAGAATCATCAAGCGTAATCACCTGCTTGATGTCCCCCCCGTCAGCAACCCGCACCCAGCCGCCAGAATCGCCGTACGAGAAGTACGGACACGCCACCCAAACACAGCCCTCTGCATCCAACGAAATCCCATCTGTCGGTGCCGCCAGATTCGCAAACGGCCTGCGATTCGATAGCATTCCATCATCCTCGATGTCCCAAGCCGTCAGCGTAAAAGCGAACGTCTCGGAAATTATCAACGTCTTCCCATCCGACGTAATCGCACCACCGTTCGGAAAACAAACCCGATCAGCCACAACCTGCGACGATCCATCGGGACGCGCCAACACTAAATTACCAAATAAAGGTGGATTCGCTGGCCCCGGCGGAACTTCTTCGCTCAACCCCGGCAAGTAAGCACCCGCATAAGCATTCCCGTTCGGAGCGACCACCATGTCGTTACTACCGGTCCCAAACGGAGTCGAAATATCGGCATGGTGAGAAGAATCCGAACGCTTGGCACTCCCAGCCACAACGACGTCAGAAGCCAGCCGAACTATCGCCCGACTCTCCGTAGCCACCACCAGCAGATCGCCGTTTTCGAGAAAACCCAACCCGCTAGGAAATTCACCTGGTTCGAAAACCGTCTCGACAGCTCCTTCGCTATCAATGCGCGAGACCTTATTGGCCATCACATCACTGAAATAAAGCTTCTGCTCCTCAGCCCGCCATCTCGGACCCTCAGGAAAAAACAGATCATCCGCGACAAGTTCAATCGTGTTCGAAACCAATAGATTTATCTCCAATTCAAGCGCGAATAGCGGTGCTCACTACGCGACAGTACATTAACCCCGCTCTCTACTAAAAATTACTCACAGTGAAATACCGTCACCACGTGTAACATTACGGGTCGCAAAACACAGTGATTAAAGTTCGATAACCGCTTCGGCGTGCTTCGAAAAAAACAGCCAGTAAATAACAAAATGACTACAACAAGCGATCCTCAAGAAAAACTCGACTCCAAGCGCGCTGCCAAGCGAGCACCCGGAAAATGGCGCAGCTGGGAGACCACCGAAGGCGCAATTCGCGCACCTCATCGTTCGATGATGAAAGCGATGGGACTCAGCGACAAAGACATCGCAGCCCCGTTCGTCGGAGTCGCCTCCACTCACAATGAAGTAACTCCTTGTAACTCAGGGATCGCTCCACTTGTTGAAGAAGTAAAACGTGGAGTTTTCGCAGCTGAAGGAACCCCGTTCACATTCGGAACAATCACTGTTTCCGATGCCATTTCAATGGGAACCGAAGGCATGCGAGGCTCGCTCGTTTCAAGAGAAGTCATCGCCGACTCAATCGAAACAGTTGTATTCGCTGAACGCTACGACGGGCTGGTCGTAGTCGCAGGTTGCGACAAGTCACTTCCCGGTGGAATGATGTCGATGGCGCGCCTCAACGTTCCTTCCGTGTTCATCTATGGCGGATCGATTCTCCCCGGATCACTGAACGGCGAAGATATTCAAATCCAGAACGTTTTCGAAGCAGTAGGTCAGTTCCAGACCGGCAAGATCGATGCCGACGAACTCTTAGCAATCGAAAACCACGCATGCCCCGGCTCCGGTTCATGTGGCGGAATGTTCACAGCAAACACCATGTCATCCATCGGTGAAGCACTTGGTCTATCCCTCCCCGGAACAGCCTCCGAGCCAAACGTCGACCAGCGCAAAGCCGCCTCGTCACGTGAAGCCGGTCACGCTGTAATGAACCTGCTTCGAAAGAACATTCGACCTTCCGACATTTTGACTCGTGAAGCGTTCGAAAACGCAGTCACGGTCGTTGTCGCGATGGGTGGTTCAACAAACACCACGCTCCACCTCCCAGCAATCGCTGCTGAGATGGGCGTCAAGCTAACCCTCAAAGACATCCACGATATCTCGATGAAGACTCCGCTCATCGCCAACATGAAGCCCGGCGGCGACTACGTGATGCTCGATCTCGACCGTCTCGGCGGCATACCAGTCGTAATGAAGCGACTCCTCGACGCTGGACTACTTCACGGAGATTGCATGACAGTCACCGGCAAGACCATCGCCGAAAACCTCGCTAACGTGAAAGTTCCCGAGCCAACCAAAGTTCTCCACTCGGTTGAAGACCCGATTTCATCCACTGGCGGACTCGTCACTCTCTTCGGCAACCTCGCACCAGACGGCTGCGTATTGAAAGTCGCTGGACACCAGTTCGGTCAGACCTTCGGCGGACCCGCCAGAGTATTCGATGGTGAAGAAGGCGTTATGGAAGCCCTCCAGAAACGTGACATCAAGGAAGGCGATGCAATCGTCATCCGATACGAAGGTCCTAAGGGCGGCCCCGGAATGCGAGAAATGCTTTCCGTAACTGCCGCACTTGTTGGACAGGGACTCGGTGAAAAAGTTCTGCTTATGACCGATGGTCGATTCTCGGGTGCATCCCACGGATCAATGATCGGTCACATCGGCCCCGAAGCCGCTATTGGTGGACCAATCGCTGCTGTTCAAGATGGCGACTTAATCGAAGTAAACCTCGACGACTTCGAACTGAACGTAAAGATCAGCGACGAAGAAATGAAGGCTCGACTCGACAAGTGGCAGCCAAAGCCGCCTCCTTACACCAAGGGCGTCCTAAGCAAGTACATCAAACTAGTAAACCCTGCCTCTACCGGCGCAACAACTAGCTAAGTGCCGCTCCCCCTCTCCCGCTGGGAGAGGGGATCAATGTCACCCCGATGAAAATCAAGGTCAATCGCCCAACAGCACCCAACGCTGCCGCTATCCCCTTCCAGACGGAAGGGCTAGGGTAGGAGAATTGCAGCTCAGAGCCGAGTCGTTCGACGACGAGCGCGACTAACGCCACTGCTGCTAACGACCAAGCCTTCCGATGGCGCCCGGAGTAAATAACGCATGATCTACGAATTCAGAACCTACGACCTCTTCCCCGGCAACCTGCCAAAGTACGAAACAACCCTCACCGAATCACTCGCAGCTGGTCGACTCGATCACTCCGACCTCTTCGGCTACTTCTACTCTGAATTCGGTCGGCTAAACCAGGCCCTCCACATCTGGCCATACGAAAGCCTCGACGCCCGTCAGGCAATACGTGAAAAAACCACCGGCATCACCGGATGGCCACCAGCAACGGGCGACATGCTCAACGGACAAAGCGCCGACATCTACTTCCCCGCGCCGTTCAACGATGAGTCAATCGCAGGCGCGCAAGGCCCCTTCTACGAACTTCGAACATACACCTACGCCACCGGCGAAACCCCAGCAGTCATCGACTCTTGGGGCAAAGCAATCGAAGCACGTAAGAAGCTCTCTAAGTTTATCGGAGCTTGGTACACCGAACTCGGTGGACTCAACAAATGGGCGCACCTATGGAGCTACTCTTCACTCGAAGAACGCTCACGAGTCCGCAAAGAAGCTGTCGAAACCGGCGTATGGCCACCAAAGGGCGCACCAAAGCCACGCACACAGGAGAGCCAACTCTTCATGCCCTTCCCGTTCAGCCCACTGAAGTAGCTTGTGAAAAATATTGGGCACCGGTCCGAAATCCTAGTTCTCGTTTTGAGAACTGAGATACATCCCCAAACCGGTCAAACCGAGCGCGTCTATCGAATATAGCCACCCATATTTGTCATTTACTGAATCAACCGAAAATGAAGCCCATGATGCAGCCACAAGGGCAACACCCACGCTGATTTTTATTGGAAAACTCGCCATAATAGTTATTCCTTCGAGGATTGAGTCGTAGTTGAATTTGATTCTCGAAGGAGTCGCCTCGATCGGTGTTAAACCACTGGTCGGGGCGCATTTGTATTCGTCGAGAACTTAGATAACTCGAACGTACCGGTTACCACCCGGGGGATTAGTCCTGAATGTGTATGTAATTGACCGAAAGAAAACCACATCCCTCCACAAGTTATCGACAGCTCAGTTCAACTACTAAATTTCATTGCTTGATGAGTGGTTAAATACCAACCGCCCGCAACCTAACTGGCTAGTTCTTATTCCAAAGCACCGATTCAAACCGGCACACAGCATTCGATCCGATAAATGAAGCCACCAAGCCAGCCCGATTACTACCCTGAGATACTCAAACTCACACTTGAACTGAGTTCGAAACGGCCGAGCGAAGCATTCACCCTGGCGATAACGGGACCCGACTGCGCAGGAAAAAGTGCCGCCACTAAATGGCTGAAACAACAGCTAATCAAGCTAGGTCATAGCGTCGCAACAATCGAAGTCGACTCGTATATTCGCCCACGCAGACTTCGAACCGGTCGGCCCACCGAAGCAGAAGACTATTACCTGCGAGGATTCGATTTCGATCAACTGCTGGAAGACCTCGAAAATCTAAAGCAAAGTCTCACGACCAATCAATCCTCGACAGTCCATCGAATAATCATTGTCGAAGGCGTCTTCCTACTGAAAGCCGAACATAGACCAAACTGGGATGCATCGTTCTGGCTCGATATCTCGAACAAAAGAATTCTTAAACGTGGCACCGCCAGAGACGCTGACTACTTCGGTTCAAGAGAAAAAGCGCGGGCGGTCTACGAAACGCGAATCATTCCCGCGCAGCACATCCACCACACTCGTGACCTACCTCTAAAAAATGCCACCAGCGTGTACAAATCAAGCTGAGTGTGCGCCAGCCCGCAACAACACCTAAAGCGGGCTCCGAGCCAAGCTAAAGCTCTGGCCTATCGGACTACCCGTGCCCTGCCTCGCCAGCCACATCGCCAACAGTACAACTAGGTCAGGAGTCTTCACAATTCCGCCCTTTCACGACCAACTCCTCAGCAACCACACCGAGTCGGTCATTACGCTATAGTGTGCCGCGACCATTAGTCTGCATTTCCTGCATTTAACTAGCTAAAGTGACCACCGATGTCCGACGGTTCTGCTGCCTAAGAAACGAAACCCGCACCGCCTACCGCACCGACTTTCAAGCAACGATTGTCCGCGAGCGCATCAGTTTTTTCCGTTCCCGGGTATCCGTTCCTTCTGATGTCGAACGCATCGACGTTCATCGGATTCCAAGTACGAAACATGGCACAGGCGTGGCTAGTACTCGAAATGACCGACTCTGAATTCTTAGTCGGAGTAGTTAATGCAGTTCCAGCACTCTCGCTGCTCATTCTCTCGCCAGTAGGCGGAGTGCTAGCCGATCGTTACAACAAACTAAGCCTCGCTAAACACAGTCGATTCTGGGTAGCTTTGTCAACCTTCGTCACCGCCTATCTAGTAGCGAGCGGAACGGTCGAACTATGGCATCTGTACATTCTCGGTTTGGCGACTGGAGCAGCGTTTGCGATGGGAAATGCTGCAACGCAAACACTGGTTTTCGATCTCGTTGGCAGAGCAAGAATGCTCGGCGCCATATCGCTCAACACGATGGTCTCGAATATCGGGACAGTCATCGGTCCAGCCGTCGGAGGCGTGCTAATCGCAACTGTTGGCGTGGGTGGTGCATTTTGGCTGTTAACCGGAATTTATCTGATCGGGTTCGTCACTCTGTTTTGGATACCGAAACTCGCTAAATCACAACCGAAACCTGAAGCCGATAAACCTTCTCCCATGCAAGACATAAAAGATGGCCTCAAGTATTCGTTTGGCACCCCGGGAATAAATTGGCTGATGGTCCTAATGATGACAATTATGTTCTGGGGAGCAACCCAACCCATCATCCCTGTCTATGCTCGAGATATTTTGGACGTCGGTGCAGACGGATTCGGATATATCTTCGGAGCCGGAGCTGCCGGCGCACTCGTTGCGGCAATCGCCATATTTCTTTTGGGCGACGTCAAGAACAAACCGAGATGGATTCTCGTTACGATCTACGTTTTTGCTCTCACAAATATCGGCTTCGCTTACTCAACAAACTTTCCGCTCTCACTGTTCCTGTATTTCATAGGTGGAATCGGCCTAGGCGTCTGGGCGACATTTATGTTCACCCTGATTCAAACCGCAGTCACGGATGAAATGAGAGGGCGTGTCGTCGGGGTAGCGAGCGCCTCACTTCAGCTCTTGGGAGTCGGGTACCTTCTGGGTGGCGCGCTATCGGAACTGTTTTCTCCACCAACAGCGTTGGTAGTAGTTTCGATCGCTTGGCTCGTCGTCACGAACTTCGCGTTCATTAAATCAAAAGAACTACGCGCACTCTCTTAGCCAGCGACTATCGATCTCTAAGAAAACCTACCCTCGGCACCTATAGCGGTCGGCGCGCCAAGCTAAAGCTCTGGCCTGTCGGACCACCCGTAACCTGCCTTGCCAGCCACATCGCCAGTGGTACAACTTCCTCAGGAGTCTTCACACGCTCGCTCGGAGCAAACGGAGGTGGCCCGCCGACCTCCATGACGTCCTTTGTGGCACTGGTCAGCACCGGCCCGGGAATCAGCTCATTCACATCGATGCCCTGCTCCCAAAACTCTTCAGCCATACATTGAGTAAGCATCCACGACCCAGCTTTTCCAACCCGGTACGACGAATTCGAATTACCCGAACTGTGCCCCATGCCCGAACCCACATTGATGATCTTTGATCCCATGACCATCAACGGCAATAAACCCACCGTCATCATGTAAACGCTATCGATATTCAACCGAACCGCACCGAGCCAGTCTTCACGGCTCGACTTCGACATTGGAGAACGATCGGTCGCCCCACCAGCGTTATTCACCAAAATATCTACTTGACCAAACTCGAACTTGATCACGTTGATAGCGGCATCAACGTTGCTCGGGTCGGTCAAATCTGCTGTTACAGGCACACACTTGCGCCCCTTCGAGCGAATGATCTCGCTCACGTCACCAATCTCAGAGTAAGTTCTAGCAACCACAGCCACATCAGCCCCGGCCTCGGCGAGACTCAACGCAATCGCTTTGCCGATTCCTCGACCGCCACCCGTTACAACCGCCGTTTTTCCAGTCAGATCCTGAACGCTGCTCATCGGTCTCTACTCTCCAAATTAGTTCGTACTTACTTAAGATCCTGGCCAAATTACCACAGGACAGTTCACCAAGATATTGTCCATTCCAACCTCGGCTTCATTTGCCAACTTCGACGATTTCCAATCATAAACTGAATCGAACTCTGCTTCATCGACAAAATCGTGACGCCACAGTGCCCTGTACAACTCATCGCCCGGAACAGTGTCGAACACGTTGTGAGTCTTCCCAGTGACCGGATCAAGCTTCATACCCTTAGCAGGGTCGTTGTCCTCGAATATCACTCGCACCACCGCATAAGGAACGTCGAGAGCACCGGGATTCAAAACACTCGTTTCGAGTGTCTCAAATGAAAAATACTGAACGTGCTTGCCCTTGTACCAGCCAACGGCGTCACGCTCTGCCAACTTTGCTTTCGATCCAAACGGAACTATCGGGCAGTTGATGATAGTTCCAGTCCAGACCAATTCAAATCCAGAATTTTCAATATCATCCAAGCTACGAATCGAGTTCACTTCGTAATCATCAGGTACTAGCACTCGGACCATCTGCCAAAAATCGTTGTAGCCCTCGTCACCCGGAATCACATCGAAGACCGGAGCCTGCCCATCAACATCAATAGAATGGTCAGATGCATAAGCAAACGCATACACAGGCGCCGACAGTAGCGAACTAACGTCAAACGCGTAGTAGCTAACGTCCTCGCCTGACGGACTCAACGCGTGACTCAGAAAATCAGCGTCGTAATCAATCGGCTCGTTAGGGGCAGGCAGCGCCGAATTGTCCGATCGACGCATTATCGTCGCAGCCTCACCCGAGAACCTGTCGACAGATACAAACTCAATCCCTGTTTCAGCATCGACATGAACAGCAATTGTGACTGGTTCAGAATTTGATTCAGCTGCACACGAAACAGCGAATACCAAAGCAAACCCAATGGCTAGCAAAAACATATTTTGAACACGCAAAAAACGGCCTTGTATCTGCAGAAAATCGTTCTATCGCAAAAGCTAAATGCCTTCGCCACCATATCTATCAGTACGCAATAGACGAATACTAAGTTTTGAAACCACTGGAAGGTTGAAGGACTACCTACTCAACGACTAGGCAAATACCACAATAAATTCCGCCATGTCCATTTGAGATACGGTCGACTATCACGTCTTACATCTATGGTCAC
>Ga0302134_10001331_pt1 | contig 11620 bp, 25 predicted proteins | sample CB9_SCM_MG_FD_203123 | JGI IMG/M metagenome (GOLD analysis project Ga0302134, IMG submission 203123) | Marine microbial communities from Western Arctic Ocean, Canada - CB9_SCM | ecosystem: Environmental > Aquatic > Marine > Oceanic | place: Canada: Western Arctic Ocean | collected 2017-09-19
ATTATATCTAATGATGATGTTGTAAGCAGCGTCATGGATGCTGTCGATGCAGCAGACATCGGCAAAGATTATAAATTCATGACATACATTAGCGACGATGGCCGCAAAATGCGTGGAGAAATTCTTTTTCCCAATGAAGTAATCACACCAGCTATCGGTGACATTACACAATTCAGAGTGTCATTCTATAATTCATACGATGGATCGTGGGCATTCCAGCAATCATCAGATGGGCTACGCCTATGGTGTTTGAATGGCTGCACTACGCCAGCCACCATAGCTAAGACATGGGCCAAGCACACAACCAATGTTAGTGTTGAAGGCTCATCTCACAAGATATTACAGGGCCTTGCAATATTCCGTGACCAAGAGGACGTGTATAAAAACTACATAGAATCCAAGGTTACACCTGATGATGTAGAGAACTTCTTTCGCAAGACACTGTGCCATGTGAAGACACGCAGTAAACAAGACAAGCACAACGACAAGCGCTTGGAAGAACTGCTTAAACTATATGACGTTGAGGCAGACACGTTAGGCCAGAACAAGTGGGCCTTGTATAATACCATGACCTATTGGGCTACCCATACTGGTCAAACCAAATCACCTGAGAACACACGGCGTATCCGTGAGAATGAAATTGCAATAGCAATAGATAACATGAGGTTCCTATGATTGATCTAATAGATGGAAGGGATTACCGCGATGAGGTTAAGTAGAAAACACTTTGAATTTATTGCTGATACTATGGGGGCCACCTCAACGTGGCCCACTCAGATAGAGGCATGGGCTGATGCCCTAGAAAAAACTAATCCAAAGTTTAACCGTGCAAAATTTGTTGACCGAGCAGTCTTAGCATGGGAGAAAAACTATTCCGTATCGGAGATCGATGATGAGATTAGGTATTAAAAAAGGAAGCAGTAGAGTTCCTATTCTGTACTGCAAAACCTGTGATGGAGAGAAGGAGATACAAGTTGAATATGGAGTTGCAGACTATGTCAATGGAGGATACCTTGCCCTTAGATGGGTCGAATGCGCAGATTGCAACGGCAGTGGTGTTGCTGAAGCGCAGCAAGAAACAGAAACAGATTCTTATTGCAATTAAGTTACTCAAGATGCGTGGTGAAATTGTAACCAACGCCAAGATTGAAGAAATTTGCAAAATGCACCTCGATCCATACCGCCGTAGGCGCGTTCAAAGATGCCGCGCATTAATCTTTCAGCTTGAAGTAAAAGAATTTGTTGCAAAGGTATCTAAGCATTCAGAAAGCCTATCACCTACCGAGTTTTATCTAACACCACTAGGTGAAGAGATGCTTAGGCTAGCAATCGCTTGACAATCACTGCATTGATGCAGATACTGCAAGCATGAAAAGCTATTATGAAACACTTATAAGCACAGCCAAGGATGCTAACGTGTCCTTGGCTCAAGCCTTTGGCTTTGGTGGTGTGCCATCGTCAACTTACTATCGAACTCTTCATGGCGCTCAGTTGCGCTTTGAAACTGCTGAGAAGGTGATGGAAGCAATTGAGAAACTTTCCGCAATACAAAGACACCGTGCCAATCTCGCCGACATACGCAAGAATGGTGGCAACCCTCGCAAATTTGCGAAATGAACAAGGTGTATCACAAGAAGAACTCGCGCATCGTATTGGTTGCGCTAGCTCACTCGTCCACAAGTGGGAACAATTTAAACGTGTTCCCTCTGGCTTCATGTTGGCGTGTTGGTTAGATGCGCTCGAAGCTGAAGTACACATTGCAAGAAAACAAATCCAAGTGTGATGCTTGTAATAAAATGGTAGACAACTTTGTCTGCTTCTTGGTTGATATTAATCCAGATAAGCATAACACAGTCTGCTTGGACTGTTATGAGGACAACACATGGCAAACAAGAATAGCAGCAAAGGAACCTACCATGAGAAGTGGTTCGTCTCGTGGCTCAATTCAATCGGAGTTAAGGCGAAGAGACAACCGCTTAGTGGAATCTTGGGAGGAGAGTATAGCGGCGACATCCGCCTCGAACTCAACGGACATTCCTTGGTAGGTGAAGTTAAGTACCGTGACCTATCTGGATTTCCTAGCCCCTTCACTGTCCTAACTAAGAGAGACATTGCCTTCTATAAAAGACGGAGAGGAACTCCGCAAACTTTAGTTATAATGTCAGGCGAACTGTTTGAAAAATTAATGGAGAATAAAGATGCAATCACAGAACATAAACATACTGAGTCATCTTAAATCAGGCAAGGTTTTAACCCCCCTTGAAGCCTTAGAAAAGTTTGGATCATTCAGACTTGGCGCTCGTATTTTTGATCTGCGTCAAGATGGATGGCCTATTCATAAAGATATGATTGATGTTGGTAACAACAGAAGGGTAGCGCAGTATTGTATTACTGCCGCTAAAGAATACTGGCCTGATTACAGCGGCCCAGTAACATCCTATGAATTAAAACACGGATACTAATATGTCCTTATCCCACATTGCGTGGGCAATGGACCAGAGCCTTGGCGATCCACTCGCCAAGCTACTGCTCATTTGCCTAGCCGATAGAGCTAACAAAGAAACTGGTCAGTGCTGGCCCAGCTTAGCACGACTATGCAAAGATACTGATATGAGCCACGCCTCGGTGGCTCGTAAACTACTAATGCTGGAAGAGCTTGGTCTTATTAAACGTGACCAACGTGACAACACATCTACCCTCTACACCATGTCTCCTACAGAGACTAGCCTATCTCCTACAGAGACACCCCCCTGTCTCCCTGAGAGACACAAACCAGTAAGTAATAACCTAGAAGATAAACCTACTACTAATATATTACTCTCTACGTTCGAAGATTTCTGGGAGATATACCCCAAGAAGATTGGCAAGGGTCAGGCTAGGGCTGCGTACAATGGCGCAATGAAGAAGGTAACACCTGATGAATTGATTGCCGCATTGAAACGATACGTTGCCTACTCTGCACCTAAAGAAAAACAGTTCACACCTAACCCAGCAACATGGCTGAACGGTGAGCGATGGGGCGATGAAGATTTAAATGCTTCTAGCAGTTCCTCACTGGCACCCTACAGCCCAGCTAGGCAACCTTACCAGCCCAACACCCATGAATTAATTGCAGGGCGTATACGGCGCGGAGAATCATTCGATGGGTCATGGCTGCGTGAGCCAAGACGATCTGAATTATTATCTAAGACTGACATAACCGAGGTTGATCTTAGCAGATACCAATAGCCTCAATCATTATGCTTGCAATTGCTGCATCAATGCAGTAGTCTTAATAAAAATAAGGGAGAACGAAATGAACAGACAAGGATTCCTTGGCGGTAGCGATATGGTTCGGATCATTAATGGTGATTGGCACAAGCTATGGCTTGAGAAAACTGGGCGCGTTGCGCCTGACAATCTTGACGATGTATTCCCAGTACAGCTTGGCGTACTCACCGAAGACTTTAATCTAAACTGGTTTGCCAAAGGCCACAGTATGAACTTAGTTCATCAGCAAAAGAAGTTTGAGTCTATCATAGCTGGCATGGTACTGCGCGGTACGATTGATGCCGCAGTCTATACCTCTAACGATTACGCAATCGTTGAGGCCAAGCACACCTATGATTACAATACCATGAACGCACAGCTTGAGCGCTATATGCCCCAGCTACAGTTCTATATCTATATGGCTAACGCTAACGGTGCTTACTTCTCTAACATCTTCGGCAACCGTAGGCATGAGTCGGTCTATGTATCAAGGGACAACGACTTCATTTATAAGATGCTAGACCATGCAAAAATATTCTGGCAAACAATTGTCGATGATGAAGAGCCAGTGCCAGACCCAGAGCTTTATCAAACGATTGGTATGCCAGACTTAGATAAAATTAAGATTGACGACATGGTAAAGCGCAATGCTAATCAAGACAATCATTTCATTAGCGTAGCGAGAGATTACGTTGAGTCTATAGATGCAGCCAAGACCAATGAGCTTGCAAAGAAAAGCCTCAAGGAAATGATCGGTGATAATGAGCGTGAAGTTTACTGCGACTTCCTAACAGTCAAGCGCAGCAAGGCTGGATCACTGCGTATCACAACAAAAAAGGAGAGCAACAATGAATGACAAGCTAGACCTATGGAACAGAGTGTCCAAGTCTGACCCTAAGTATCTAAAGAAGGTCAGCCTTGGTTCACGTTCCTTCACTTCCATTGACCCACAGTATCAAGTCAAGTCAGCAACTGAAGAGTTTGGCCCAGTCGGTGATGGCTGGGGCTGGCATAGCAACATGGAGTATGTCCACTTTAGCAACGGAGACTGCGCTGTCTTAGCTCATGTCTCGGTGTGGCATGGCACACCAGCAAATACATTCGGCCCCTTCTCTGGATGCCGTAAGTTCTTTGACTCAGTTAAAGGCCGCACCGCAGAGGATGCGCCCAAGATGGCAGTCACCGATGGATTGACCAAGGCATTATCTCACCTTGGGTTCAATGCCGATGTGTTCTTAGGAGAACAGGACGGTAGCAAGTATGCCGCTGACTCAGGAAGGAAACCTAATGAAAGCGGTTGGTAATTTTACCCATAACACAGGAGCCAAAAGCATGGCAGACAATTACGACAACGCTAACAAAGGCGCAGCCTTCCCACCCTTCCCAACTCAATCACTGATCTTGCAAGGCAAGATTAATGTTCAAGGTTCGGACGAGAAGCTAGTGTTGGTTAAAGACCAGACACGCGATGGCAAACCAATCATCGAGGTGTATCAAAAGGTTGGCGTTCTCTTTGTTAACGACAAGAAACAAACTGAGAATGCACCAGATTATTCTGGGCCTTACCTTAATGACATGAGGATGGCAGCTTGGAAACGTATGAAAGATGACAAGCCATACATGACCTTTGCTGTTGACCAAAAGCGCACTGATTTTAACAAAGATCAGGCCGCCGCTTTCTTACTAGATCGTGAAAATATAGACTTGCAAAATGATGACGTTCCGTTCTAATATGCAGGGGAACATTCTTGTTCTCCTCACTGAGTATCTGCCTGATACACAACTGACTGGGCTTCGGCCCAGTCTTTTCTTTGGAGGAAAAATGTCTGTCCGTGAAACAATACTTAAAGACGCAATCGGTTTAACAACTGGTGAGCGCGAGGCTACCTATGGCCCTGTTGAAAACAATCTAAAGAACTGCGCTGCGTTAGTTACTGCTTACTTAGATGGTAAGTATGGCGCTGATGCACCGACATTAATCAGCGAAGACATCGCTTGGATCATGGTTCTAATTAAGATGGTGCGTACATTCAACAATGATATGCACGAAGATAACTATGTAGATGCAGCAGCATACGCGGCCATTGCCGCGCAATGCAGAGTTCATGAGGACTGCTAACCCAACCATCAAGTGAGGTTAATTTATAAACTAAAGGGCAAAATACGGGGTTAACACCCTTTCATACAAGACGTTGATATAAATAAACTAAAGGAGATTGGAATGACAAAAATAAAAATAAACGGGGCTGTTTATTATACATACGCAGAAGCCGCCAAAGCTACAGGATGGGCGATTACTACGATTTGGCGGCACAACCAGAACAACACACTGCATAAAATTGGCGAAGGAAAAACATCGCCTAAAAAAGTTGAAGCTAATGGAGTTAAATATAAATCAATTCGGGAAGCCGCTAGAGTTCTTAATATCACTTTTGAAGTATTTAGAAAAAAGTTCTATAAGGGAAACATCTAATGACCAAAGAAATTATTCAAGAATACGAACGAATGAAGCGCGAACGCAATGATCTTTATATACGAACGCTAAACACCAAAGCTGGCAGTGGTCTTCGGATGCTGAGAGATGATCTATATATCAAAGAAGCCAATATTAGAAAGTATATGTGGCTTCACAATTTAACAGATTCATTCCTGCACGATACTTAAAATTTACTTGGAGGAACACCGTGACAGAGTTAAATAGAATGATGAAAGACGCAGAGCGATGCAACGAACGAGCAAGAAAAGTATACGGCAACGGAGCTAATTATATACCGCCAGGTGGGATCAACAGAACCAGCCCAAAAAAAATAGTGATACCAGAAGATTTAAAGAAAGCAGTAATTCTTTGGTATAACAGCGGAAAATCACGAAAAATGGGAGTTGTTGCACTTGACGTTAAAGAACATATTTTTAGAAAAATAGTTGCTGAATCTAAAGAGGCGCTTGCATAAAACTAAAATAAAAACCAACTTATTTTTCTATTAGTTTTACTGCTTGCTCAAGCGTTTCTTTGTTTCGCCGAGTCCAGCCGTTGCCAAAAGTTGGAAAGGCAGAAAGGTTTTCGTAAAAATGCTGGCGAGCGTCATGCATTTTAGCTACTAGCTCTTTGGAATCGTTATCTCCAACCGCGCGTAGCGTGTAGGGGCCAATACCACCATCGGCTGTAACTCCAATAATTCTTTGAAGAGCTTTAGCGGGTCGGCTCATTCCAGAATTAACTCCCCAATCGAAGACTGACCAATCAACGCCCAAAGGAAGATCATCACAACGTGCTTTGTCCCAGTAGTTAGACTTGTATATAGGGCCAACATCTTCTGGTGTTAGCGCCCGCATTTCAGCTTCGGTGCTTTCACGGCCCAAATGCTGATCGTAAACAGCCTTTGTAACTCCAAGATTTGTCATACCACCAGGGTCTTTTGGGTGATTTACAAAACCCCCCTCGTGTTCCAACAGCATTTCTAAACAATGTTCAAAGTTATTTTTCATAATCAAACTCTACTTATAGAATATGTGATCGTCAACACGGCCAAGAGAAATTAAACCAGCAGTCCAATAAGGTTTAATAGAATAATGATGGTAGTATGTAGCACCGTTACAAACTTTACATCCATTATTTAATACATCATTGGCAACAACTTGCGCTTGATCCCATGATTTCTTTTCTTTAGGTTCATCCGATTTTCCGTCGTGCGTCCAAGAAAACTGTTTATTCTGCCACACTACTTCACATACTCGTGAAGGCCAATCTGGGTGACGCACTCTGTTGATCGTGACCTCAGCAACTAGAGCCATGCCTTTAATGCTTTGATTCCTTGCCTCAAAATAAATGTTAAGGCTTAGACAAGCCGCTGCGACAGTTAGCATTATTTAGACACGCCTTTAGTTTTCTCAAATGAACGCAGACCGCCAAGCCCTAGAAGTCCCATCAAAACAGGCATCATAACGCTTGTGTCAGCTTGCGGAACATTAATACCAACGGCTGCGCAGATGGGGGCAATTAAAAAATTAACAGCCATGCCAATCACGCAAACCCACGCAGTAGCTGGACGCCAAGAAGATTGAAACCAATTACCTTTTGCCTCTTCTTTATTCACAGCCAACTGAGCCAAAGATAATTCTTGAGCATGGTTGTCAGCCATCGTTGCAATTTGATGAGACAAAGCAGCGGCCTGATCTTTGTCTGGAATAACTTTATTTAGTAAGCCAGCTACAGGGCCGACTAAAGAATCTAATAGTCCCATTAACTTTTCCCCATGTTTGTGAAGCCATAGTAAGAGGCAACGATTGCAGCAATGGAAACATAATAGATGTTACTCATGCTGGATAATAAATTGCTGGCATTAGATAACTGCATCCATTCAGTGAACACTACGCCCAGTGGAAACACCAGCATCCCAGTTAACGAGAACCACGCCATCTTACGCTGGCTATCTCGCTTCTGGTCAGCATCGATCATTTTACGCCGCATATCTTCAAGCATAATCGACCGTTCTTCTGGGTCGAGCTTTCCGTTGTTGTTAAAATCATATTCCTCTTTCATTTGTAAGGCTTTTTCTTGGCCTTACTGTGAACTAATGTTTTACTAGAAGCCGTGTGCTTTGAGCCAGACATAGAATTCCCTTTGGAATCTTTGTGAGTAGCGCCTTTATGCTCTTTTCCATTTTTAAAATAATGTTTAACTCCAGCGGCCATGTTCAACCCTTTCTAAAATTTGATTTTTCATCTATGCATCAGTCATAGAATTTAAATACTCTCGGCAGACTCTTTGATCTTTACTAATTATTACGACCTTACCACTAATATCATAAAGCACATAGTATTTACCGCGCTGAATTACTCTCATGGCGGGCCTCTGAGGTAATCAGCCCAGTACCATATCGCAAATAGCCCAGCAGTCAGAATAATAGCAAGCACAACGATCATTGCTGTACGCTCAAGAAACTTACGCTTTTCTTCTAAAGCCTTGGCCTTTGCCTTACGAAGTTTGCCTTCAGCCCTTAGAATTTCATCCCAAGTATTCATTCCATACTTCATGCGAATGTGAACCATCAATTCATAGCGTTGTTTTTCAATTTGTTTTTTGGCAAGCACCGCCTGAGTAGCTATAGACTCTATGTTTCCAGAACCTTTTAGCATACGAGTAATAACACCCGCATTCTCTGCATCATCTGCTGTAGCTGCAATCTCTGAAGTAGCTGACATCCAGCGAGACATATCACTACTCATCTGCTCAAGCTCACGCCCAGCAGCGAAGCCTTTTTGAATCATAGAAAATGCTTTAGAGGCAGTAGAAATCGCCAAGCCTATCGAAACTGGGTCAAGCATTTCATTCTCCTACCAAGAGATTCGCAGAACAAACGGCTCCGTAGGTTTTGTAAACACTAACATATTTTTTAGTTACGTCAGAAGTCGGACACATATAGTAACAAACTGTGTACAACGTCGAAGGCCATCCCATTGCTGCAAAAACTCCAGCAAAAATGCAAGTCATGGCATTTTCAAAATGATGTTCACTAGAAGAATTATAATTGTTCCAGTGGTTGCAAGCATAATAATTTCAATGCGTTTTACGCGACCATGCAAATCTTTAAATTGAATCTTCGCCTCGGTTTCGAGCGCGACGACGCGAGGTTCAAGTGTAGAATGCATAGTCATAACGCAGGTTTAGTTGGCCAAGTGATGTCGGTAGGAAAGCCAGCTTGTGCTGTGATGTCACGCAGGGCTTGGCGGTATGCTGTTTGTTCAGCAGTAGCAGGGTAATCAGCTAGGCCCCACAAGTCTGTGCTTGCTAATAAATCGCTTCTTGTAACTCTAGCATCATCTGCCGCTATATCATCATAAGAAAGGCCGTCATATGCGGCAATTTCTTCTGGCTGGTTTGCGACAAAGAGAGCTTTAAGCTGCTCGTATGTTACCCCGTTTGGGATAAATGAATCTGGGTGCATTGTAATATCAATGAGCTTGCCGTTGTGAAGCATTTGTACAATAACATCTCCATTTAGATCATAGCGCGGGTTCGAATATAATGCCATTTTTAAACCAATCCATATAAAACGTAGCTGAGAGAAGTGACGTTGATATTAGTATCCGCCGCTACAGACCTAAAACGAGAATAAAGCGTAGACCCATGATGGGGTACTCCTGCTTTTTTTATGACAGCGCTACAAGAAAGCTGAGCCGTAAACCTGTCAACATAATAGACACCCGCAAAATCTGGGGGGTCAGTAGCATCAGTCGTAGTGGTGTTAAACCCACCATTTAAATTAAGTCCAAGAGATGCCTCTGTGCCACTTATGTTAGAAGTTTCGGAGCCCAGCATATAATTATTTGTGCCTGTATTTGCTATGTACAATTCAGAAGCCGCGATAGCTATAGGCATCCATACTTCAAAGACGTAAGTTCCAGAAGGTGCATATCCTGGCTGCAGTGCAAAATTAACAACCCAAGGGTTAGTGCCGTTTACTGGGCCTAAATAAAATTCAAGTGAATTACCTGTATATTGACTCCATCCATCACAGGTAAAGTTTAGTTTCATAGTCAGTTGTTTTGTATTTTTATTGCTGGTAAACCCGACATTACTGCTATAAACACCCGCAGCAAGAGTCCCAACAGATACAGTTTGAAGTGCTGTCCATGTGCCACCACCAGCAACGTCTTCCCAAGTTGGGGCTCCAGACCCATCGCTAGTTAAAACTTGGGACGAGGTTCCAACAGTGGCCCCCAGATAGGCAAGCCCACCTGTGGTATCGGTAGGGATTGCTCCCCAAGCAGAGCCAGAGTAACCCTCAAAGCTGCTCGTTGTCGAATTATACCTCATGTACCCAGCAGCGGGTGAGCCATCACGTTGGGCTGTAGTGCCAGCGGGCAAACCGCCAGAGCCAGTTGCAGAAGTCTTAGCTACATAAGCGGTTGCGGCAGTAGTTGCCGCAGTACCCAATCCAAGATTACTTCTTGCCGTGCCAGCATTGGCAAGATCAGATAAATTATTAGCCGTGGTTAAGAAATCAGCAGCAGATAAAGCAACAGCTTGCCAAACACTGCCGCTATAAACTTTCATAATATTAGATGTTGTGTTGAAATAAAGATCACCAGCGGTGAGTGCATTCCCGTCATTATCCGCGCTTGGATCAGAGGAGAAAGCGCCCAAGTATGTATCGGTAAACGAATCCAGCGCAGCTTCCGCTGCTGTTTGTGCTGTCTCAGCAGCGCCCTGCGCTACTACTGCCGCATCTTTTGCTACAATAGCGGCCGCTGCATTTTCCTCTGCATTCTGAATGTCTGTGATGTTGGTAACAACAGTATTAATATTTGCAGATATTCCCGCAACTGTAGTTACATTTCCCGATATGCCAGCAACAGTAGTTACATTAGCCCTGATTGTATTTACGTTGGTAATAGCGTTGGTTGCTACCGTTCCGTCTTGAATATCAGCAAGCAACTCAATGTCAGCAGAAGCATCTGCTACAGTTTGAGTATCAGAAATTGATGGCCCAGATTCAACGGCCCCAGTGCTTAGATTAAAAGCTAAGGTCTTTCCCTTGCGCGCTGTTGAAGATGGCAGAACCAATGAAACGCTATCGTCATAATCAGTAATGCGTAATGAACGGTTAATGTCATCTTGAAGATCGGCTTGGATTGCAACCATGCGATCAAGCTCTGTGTTTAAAGCAGCTACTTGAAACGCGCCTGACGTTGGAAAGTCAGTAGTTCTATCAAGAGGAATCTCACGCGTAATAATAACAGTTGATCCGCCAGCACCTCCAGTAACACTCATAGTTACTGTGCCAGTTGTGCCGCTGCCACCAGATACAGTGTAGTTAGTAGTAATAGTTTTAAGAGTGTCATCAACATAGACATTCAAATCCGAATTATCAAAGAACTCGAATGGAACAGCAAAGCTGGTCTGGGTAATCCCTTGCGCCACACTATAGGATATGCGCGGTACATTTTCTGCTATGTTAATGGTCATAGTTTGCTCCGTTATTTAATGCGAAACTACGCATATGTTTTTCATTTGCAACGTACAATTAGTAGCGCCCCCCACCCAATGCGCGTGACATTTGGTTAACTTCATCTTTCCAAAACAATATTCTAGCATACGGTAGGGACTTTAATACTTGTCCAGCGCCCTCACCAATGTTGCCAGTAGCCATTTCATAAAGACCCTTACCATAGTCAGCAGCAATAGATGGGCCAGCCCCAGCAATACCAGTGATTGCATCTAAGGTTGAAGGCTTCTGTGGAAAACGTGGTTGTATTACCCCGCCAGTAAAGTTCTCGCCGCCAAGAGCAAGAGTAGTAACCATAGAGGTGTAGAATATATCTGAATACAATGAAGCTAGGCCAGAGTAATCAAAGGCTCTAGCAAAGC
>Ga0302134_10001333_pt1 | contig 11616 bp, 9 predicted proteins | sample CB9_SCM_MG_FD_203123 | JGI IMG/M metagenome (GOLD analysis project Ga0302134, IMG submission 203123) | Marine microbial communities from Western Arctic Ocean, Canada - CB9_SCM | ecosystem: Environmental > Aquatic > Marine > Oceanic | place: Canada: Western Arctic Ocean | collected 2017-09-19
TGACCCAACCCTCAAATTCGTATTGGTTCAGGCAGAAGAAAACGCTAAAAACAAAGAATCGACCGTGCAACTTACGCCAACTGCTCGACTTGAATCCTTAATTGAAAAGTTTCAACGCGAGACACGCGACGGAGAAGAACGTGAGACAATCCGGAAGTTACACAGTAATGAAGTCACCGACGACGAAGAGATGAGACTTTTACAACAACTTCTGGAACAACAACGACTTGATCGGGGTTTGTCAGAATGATGGCGAATGGATTTTTCATCATTTAATGATAGTAATTACATTTATATCGGGTGTTCTGGGGCGCATGAAGCGCTGGAGGGTTGCGACACATGGAGCTATTTGAAGAACAATTTGAGATACTAGCCGTTAAAGGGAAATCGCAAGGTTACCTTACGCTTGATGAAATTAATGACTGTTTGCCGGATGATGACTTTTCACCAGAAAGCGTCGATGAACTTCTAATCAAATTGGAATCACAAGGCATTAAGGTCGTTTCCAAAGCACCGGAAACTTCTAACGGACGCCTCAATACGGCGACGACCGTCGCTCCTAAACAGCCTTCCACATCGGGAATGCCTAAACTGAGCGACGACCCTATCCGGCTCTATCTAACACAAATGTCAGAAATCCCGCTCTTGACCCGCGATCAGGAAATCTCACTAGCGCGGCAAATTGAGAAAACTCGCCGCATTTTTCGTCGCAGTGTGCTCGGTTGCGATTTTGCTATTCGCACAACCTTTGAAGCTATAAAGAAAGTCCACGAAGGGAACTTGCCGTTCGACCGCACCATCAAAGTGTCACTAACTGAACAACTCAGCAAGGAACAGATTTTAGCGCGAATGCCGCACAACATTCCGACGATAGAGCATGTTCTAGAGCAAAACCAAAAACACTATCGCCTTCTAATTAGCAAATCCGCAAGTAAAACAGCTAAACAAGAAGCACGGATCAGATTTATCCGCGGCCGCCAAAAAGCCATCACCTTAGTAGAAGAGATGAGCCTACGTACCCGCAGAATCTTACCGCTAATGAAACAACTTGAGGAGTTTTCACAGCGAATGCAGCTGATTGTCCAACAATTAGTTAGTTTAAAAGGGGGCCGTTCCAAAGACGCACGTTATCGACGAGCCAACTTGAAACGTGAATTGAGAGATTTGATGTTGATTACCCAGGAAACTCCCGCCAGTCTGCTGAAGCGGTGTCAACGCTGCCAAAAAGAATTTAAACAATACGACAATATCAAACGCGATCTTTCAAGTGGCAACCTCCGGTTGGTGGTATCCATTGCTAAGAAATATCGCAATCGCGGCATGAGTTTTCTTGACCTTATCCAAGAAGGTAATACGGGGTTGATGCGAGCCGTCGATAAGTACGAGTATCGTCGCGGTTTCAAGTTTTCAACCTACGCAACTTGGTGGATCCGCCAAGCGATTACTCGCGCCATCGCGGACCAAGGTCGTACGATTCGCATTCCAGTTCATATGATCGACATACTATCCAAACTGCGAAACCTGCAAACTCAAATGTTGCAGGAATTGGGGCGTAAACCTACCATGCATGAAATGTCTCAGCGCAGCGATGTTGATGTCGATGAAGTACGACGAATTCTTGATATCGGACGACATCCGGTGTCCCTTGATAAACCCGTAGGGGACGGAGCCGACAATAGTTTTGGCGAATTTGTTCAGGATGCGGGACAGGACAATCCAGTTAAAAATGCTAATAATGCAATTCTTCGCAATCAAATCGAGGGCATCCTCAAAACACTGACCTACCGAGAACGAGAAATCATTCGCCTACGCTACGGACTTGGTGACGGATACACCTACACCCTCGAGGAAGTCGGGCGCATCTTTAAAGTCACTCGCGAACGCGTCCGCCAGATCGAAGCAAAAGCGGTTCGGAAACTCCAAAACCCGGTTCGCAGTCAACAAATCGAAGGGTTCTTGGTAGACAAACCCGAATAAATACGGCTCACCACCTGTCAAGCGGGGCATATACTTGTCACGCTTCACGTAAAGATGTGAGCTAAGAACGTAGTAAAGATAGTGCACAAGGGCTTGGATATTTGTTATCATCAAGCAAGAATATTAGTAATACATAAAATCTAAATGCTTGCTCGGATACGCAAATATGACTGCCACCGTTGATATCTTACGCGATCTACACCGCATCCACACACAGATGACTGATATGCGTGCTCGACTCGAACGTTGTCCGAAACAACTCGATGCTGCCCAGTCTCGTCTCGTCCGAGCGGAGTCTGCCCACGAGCTTCAAAAATCGGCTATACAACAATTGACGCTGGCCTCCAAGAAAGAGGAATTATTACTTGGTGAACGCGAAGCTCGCGTTGAAACATTGCAAAGTAAATTAAAGGAATGCTCAACTAACAAGGAATACCAAACACTTAATAATGAAATCGCTGCTATTAACGAAACCGTCAGTAGCCTTTCTGATGACATCCTACAATTGTACGACAATCTTGAAACAGAACAATCGACTCTTAACTCATTACATATGGACATCGAAGGTTCTCGGACTTCATTGACTGAAACAGAATTACATATCGTGCAGGAAGAATCTACCCTGACGACGGAAAACGCGCGGATCACGATGCAACTCGAATCCGCGGAAGACAATTTACCATCCGAATTCCATAGTGAATATCGCCGAATGACCCAGGCTCGCGGAGCCGAAGGACTCGCGGAAGTAACAGACAATTGTTGTGGTACGTGTTTTCAACAAATCTCATTGCAAATGGAAAGTGAATTGCGTGTTGGTAAAATGGTTCAATGTAAGGCATGCGCCGCGATCCTATATTCCGCTCAATAGTGACATCGACTGCGAACGCCGTCAGTCCACAACTCTCAAAACAACAATACATCAGACATTTGAGGACTATTATGATCAGTGTACCAATGACCCGTGAAGCGTATCAACGCAAGCGCGCGGAAGTAGAACTTATGGAGGGTGATCAAATGTCAGCGATCACCGAAAAAATTGCCGAGGCTCGGGCTGAAGGTGATTTAAAAGAAAACGCGGAATACCACGCACAACGCGAAGCTCAAGGATTATTACAGGCTAGAATCAACCAAATTAAGGGGGAGTTATCGCGCGCACAGATCATCGATATGGCTAATGTCCCCAGAGACGAAGTCGCATTTGGCGCAACAGTGAAGGTCCTTGATCTTGATTTTGATGATGAAGAAGAGATGACACTCGTAGGCGCCGGAGACGAAGATTACGACGCTGGAAAATATCTAATTACTAGTCCAATTGGTCAAGGCCTACTAGGTAGTAAGATCGACGACATCGTGGAAATTGATGTTCCCGCTGGCACCATGCGTTTTAAAATTCTCGAAATCCGCTACGTATAGTTTACTTGCTCCACCGCCGGTGATTCGGGTCGATTCATCGTTACGTTTCTGTCGATACTAATTTTGTTAGATCTTTGGTGCCGAGTGCTTTATGAACGTTTCATTTCAGATCCGACCGTCCCTACCGACCGACTTAGTTTTGATACAGCGTCTTATTGAACCTTTTGTCGAGCAACAATTGTTGATTCCACGTACCGCGAAAGAAATATCTGCTTTATTGAAACATGGGTACGTGGCGATGACGGGCGACGAACTTGTCGGTTTTGCCGCAATTGAAATTTATTCCCGAAAACTTGCAGAGATCCAGTGCTTGGCAGTTTCTTCCAGGGCACACGGCATCGGTATTGGGACGCATCTCATTGCCGCCTGCCTCGATAAAGCGAAGGAACATCAAGTCCTCGAGGTAATGGCGATTTCATCCTCAGGTAATTTTTTGGAAAAGTGTGGGTTCGATTATTCTCTGCCAGGACATAAACGGGCGCTATTCTATAACACCGGCAGCAATTAGCGTCACTTTTACAAACTATTTTGTTTCGCCCCGAGCCTCGCCAACTATAAATACACGCGTCTTTCGGTCTATTTTGCTATAATATAGTTCTACAACTCTGGCGACCTAAAGCCGTGTGTTCCCCCCAACGTGTCTTTACGAAATTAAAAACTGCTACGAATTGATAAACTGGAGTAGACAGTCATGAGGCGGAGAATTTTATTGCAAAAAGCATCCGCTGCGGCCGTCGTCGCGACGACGGCCTCTTCAGCGAAACTCCTGCGGGCAACGGTCGACAGCCCCAATAATCGGATCCGAATTGGACTGATCGGTACAGATGGTCGAGCGGCATTTCTAGTGCGGACGTTCGCTGCCCAAAAAGATGTCGAGATAGTCGGATTAGCTGACGTTGACACGCGCAAACATATCGCTGCGATTGAAACAGTAAAATCTATCACCGGTAGTTCACCGTACATAACGTCCGACTACCGGCATTTAATTGACGATAATAGTATCGATGCCATCGTGGTTGGAACACCTGACCATTGGCACGCCATACCAACCATCCAAGCTTGCCAAGCAGGAAAAGACGTGTATGTCGAAAAGCCCGATGGTCACAACATGCTTGAAGGACAACGCATGGTTCAAGCCGGTGCCAAACACAACCGCATCATCCAAATGGGTACTCAATCCCGCACTAGTACGCATTTTCAAAAAGCCATGCAATGGATTTCACGCGGTAAACTGGGGAAAGTACTTGTCGCCAAGGCATGGGAAAGTGCTAAACAATCAAATATTGGTATGCCACCGGACACTTCACCGCCACCAGGCGTCGACTATAATATGTGGCTCGGCCCCGCTCCATCACGTCCGTTCAACGTCCGCCGGTTTCACGGAAATTGGCGTTGGTTTTTAGACTACGGATCCGGTGATTTAGGCAACGACGGCGTGCACCGAATTGACGTCGCAAAATGGGCACTTGATACGGCCGGTCGCGCCCAGGGAATGCCTCCATTATATATGCCCAGCAAGATTTCAGCTCTTGGTGGGAAATGGTATTTTGATGACCTTCAAGAATGGCCGGATACACTACAGGCAACCTATCAATTTGCGGGAACAGATTCAACGCCCGGTCGTTTGCTTAGCTATGAAATGAAAATCTGGACTCCCTATAAATACTATGATGAAACTGAAGGAGTCGTGCTCTATGGGGACAAGGGGTATATGGTCATCGGTAATCGACGGTGGCGTGCTTTTAATCCGGATAATGAAATTATCGCCCAGGACGGTGGTGAGAACGACGGGGTATCGCACATCCGTAATTTCCTAGATTGCATGAGATCTCGAGAAAAGCCCAATGCCGATCTGGCGACAGTAGGTCACCCATCGAGCGTTCTTTGTCACGCGGCGAATGTATCGTGGCGGATAGGAAGACAGGTAAATTTGGACGCAAAGACTGAGTTATTTATAGATGATGAGGAAGCTAATTCTTTGCGTACTAGGCCAGAATATCGAAAACCATGGATTCTACCCGAGATTTAATTGCGTTCCAATTCACGTAAGAATTCACCAACGCGCCGCTTGATAGCATCCCGCGTTTCGCGAAATGCCGCCAGTTGTTGCTCTCTACTACCGCAGACGTCAGCGGGGTCGGAAAATGACCAGTGGAGTACTCGCTGGGCTTCGGCAAACACAGGGCACGTTGCAGCTGCATCATCACATACGGTAACCACATAGTCCCAACCTCCTGTCCCTAAGTCCGTCAATGACTTGCTCGTATGTGCTGCAATGTCAATTGCGACTTCCCCCATTGCCGTAACAGCTAAAGGGTGAACATATCCTGTAGGTTTAGTTCCAGCTGACTCACATCTCCACTGCCCATCCGTAAACACACGAAAGTATGCCTCCGCCATCTGACTTCGACATGAATTCCCCGTACAAATAATGAGAACTGAACTGACCATTGAGAATCCCTATGGCTAAAACAATAAATTATCAGATATCTTGAGAGATTAAGATTTCTTTTTCTGGTCAAATTGCTGCAACGTCCGCTCTAAGGTATCAAGCAACTTGACCAACTGAGGTACTGACATAAAAATGCGACTTGTCACCACTGATTTTGGAAACATGTTCGATACAAAATCTAATTTAAACTCCGAATCGGTGTGCCCGATCACAAGTCCATTAGCGTAAACCCCCACCTGAACATCATCAGGCACGATTATGTCGTCGTACAAGTCCAACGCGTTACGCTTGTTAGTCTTTTGCCCAAGCCCACTTTCTTCACGCAATTCTCCGGACGACGATTGCTGCTCTGTTGGATCCGCCGGAACGGGAATCGCAGCACCCACAAACTGTTCCGTACCAATAGGCTCGGAACTATTTCCGTCCTCGGCGTCGGATTCCGCTGTCGTTAAGGGCGGAGCCCGGCGAAGCAACTGCGCCCGCACACTAGGTTCAGCGGAGCCAACCCGTGTCGCGAAAGCTTCGACATTCCGTCGGATCGCCGCGACAATCTTTCTCAGCGCCTCGTGCGTACATATGACACGAGAGACTACCGTGCTGGGCGTCCCGATAATTAACACAAAATCTAGAACAAATTCCGTGTTACCTGTAATGGCAATCACACCCGTGCTAAAAACACCCCGACTTACTCGTTCAGGAACTAGGGCTGATACGGGGTGAAGCGTCACACTACCGTCATCCTCAATGTTTGGATTGTCGTTTCCCGAAGCCATCGCTATACCCACTGCCTATTCTGAGTGAATTCTACTTGAATAATAAAAGCGTACCCTCTTTGTCGAAGAACGTACCGATAGTTAATCCAACATGCCTTACACTCGTAATTGCTTCAGCCGTCCACTGCTATCACCGATAGACGTGATGCCCGCATCCATTCTATCCAGCATCGACAAAAACAGATTGTTTAACGGAACTTCTTCCCCGAGATCAATATGACGACCGGTATCAATTGTACCATTGGCTTTACCAGCTACGACGATTGGTAAATCATGATGCGAATGACGATTGGCGTCGCTGATGCCACTTCCGTAGACGATCATCGAATGATCTAGCAAATTCCCTTCGCCCTCCGAAACCGATTTAAGCTTTTTGAGAAAATACGAAAACCCCTTAGAAAGGTATTCGTCGATTTTACGAATTTTCTCCATTAACGCGTCGTCATTGCGGTGATGGGACAGTTGGTGATGCCCTTCATTTACGCCGACCATTTTATAGCTTCTATTACTACCCGCATTTCCCAACATCAACGTTGAGATTCGCGTCACATCCGTTTGAAAAGCCAATGCCATAATGTCGTACATCAAATACATGTGTTCGGCAAAATCACTAGGTACGCCATCGGGCAATTTCAGATCAGGTCGTTCTATATTAGCGGAATTCTGTGCTCGCAATACTCGCAACTCCAACTCCCGCACACTTTGGAAATATTCATCCATCTTACGTTGGTCCGTCACACCAAGTTGTTTCTTCAATTGGAGTGCGTCCTGTTTGACGAGATCCAAAATACTCGCCTTATAGAAATCACGCTTCTTCTGACTCTCACTATCTTCCTTGCCGTCGCCAAAAAGCCGTTCAAACGCTAACCGAGGATTAATCTCCTTCGCCATTGGCGTGCGATCAGTTTTCCACGATATGTTGTTCGAATACGCACAACTATATCCGGAATCACAATTACCAGCATTCCGACCTTGCCTTAACCCAAGTTCCAACGAGGGAATCCGCGTGCGCGCTCCAACTCGATTCGCGGCAGCTTGGTCAACGGAAACGCCAACTTTAATGTCCGCACCGGAGGTTTTATAAGGGTGTGCCCCGGTCAAATACGTTGACGCACATCGCGCGTGGTCCCCAGGGCCGTCGCCATGCGCACGACCCCAGTTCTGAGCAAGACCAGTGACCACGTTGATTTCGGATTTATGTTCCTTGAGCTGTTGTAACGTTCGGGGCAATTCATACTCTGCGCCTTCAGTTTTGGGCTTCCAGGAGTCCATGATCGCACCATTTGCAAAGAACACAAACGCCATCCGAGTTGGATTGTTAGATGTTACACCAGTAGCCCGCGAAGTTGAATGCATGATATCCAACAGCGGAAGCCCCATACACAGACCGAAGCCATGTAGCATCGTTCGTCGTTTAATATTAGTCATTATTATTTTTCCTCACCCCGTCGTTTAAGAAATGGATCGCTCAGGACAATACCTCGTACAATCGACTGAAAACAATAATCATCTTTTTTCAATTGTTTCATTATTTTGTCAACTGCACATTCGTCGTAATAATCTAGTCCGCGTCCTAACGCGAAGACCAACATCCGCTCGGTTAAGGTACGAGCAAACGCTTCGCCTCTAATAGTAAGTATATCCACTAACTCCATTGGCCCGTCGAACGTTTCTCCTGAAGGTAATGTCCCTGTGGAATCGATCGGAAACTGACCATCCATCGTGCGATATTTACCGACAGCGTCAAAGTTTTCAAATCCAAATCCCAGAGGGTCCATTTGGTCATGGCAACTTGCGCAAACTGCGTTGTCGCGATGTAACTCTAATTGCTCTCGAAAACTAGAGTTCGGTAATGACTGTTTTGCCAACCCGATTACTGGAACGTCTGCTGGCGGATCCGGAGGCCGTACACCGAGAATATTTTCCATGATCCATTTGCCGCGTTTAACCGGAGCCGTACGATTGGGATTAGATGTCAGTGTAAGAATACTTCCATGCGTCAAAATCCCTGATCGCGGTATTCCCTCCAGCGAAACTCGCACAAACTGCTCACCCTCACTGGACGGTTGGAAGTCAGGAAATCCATAGTGCGTAGCAAGAGTTTGATTCACAAAAGTATACTTGCCATTGATGAAGTCAAATACGGAAAGATCTGCTTGCAAAACGTGCTCGAAAAAGAGCTCCGTTTCTCGTTGCATCGAATCACGTAATTCATTCGTAAACTCGTAAACATTTGGATCCGGAACGACCTCCGCCAGATTCCGCAAATTCAACCACTGCGAGGCAAACCCAACTGTCAGGCCATCGACCCGCGGGTCACTTAACATCCTAGCTAGTTGCGTTTGTAGAACTTTCTCATTGGAAAGCTTTCCTTCCCTTGCCAGATTCAATAACTCGTCATCGGGAGTGCTACACCAGATAAAGTATGACAAACGACTCGCCAATTCATAATCATCAAGCTGCCGAATATCTCTAACTGAACTCGCTCCATCGGCTCCCTCTAGGCGAAATATGAAACGCGGTGAAACCAAGATCGCATTAACCGCTACCTGAATACCGCGTTGGAAACTCTCCTCCTGATTCACTACCAACTGCACCAAATTACTATAGGGTTCGATATCCTTCGGACTAAGCTCACGACGAAACACACGATGAATAATCATGTTCAGGACGTCTGTCGCTTTCCTGGCAACGTTGCTTGACTCCGTCGGGATACTGTCGTGAATCAACTTATTAAAGACGGATAACTTGTCGACCGACACGGATGTTGGTCCGACCAAAGTGCCGTTCGAAAAATAAATGTTGCGATCTCGTTGACTAGGATCCGGATTCTTAGGATCATAGAAATCATTTACGAATGACAACTCAATTTTATGCCTTCCCGTGGCAAGATCCATTTTAACAGTATATTTCCGTGGGGCATTCTGCGGAGCGGATACAGCTTGCTTAAATATAGCCTTGCCATCTAACGCCAATTCCATCTTTGCGAGTTCAGATCCGGCTTGTTGGGCCCCGACATCTACTGAAAACTCGTACGCACCTGTAGTTTCAATGTTAACTACAATAGATACCGTTCCGTTACTGTGGAAACTAATCAAAGATCCGGAAATGAGACCGCCGCCCGAAAGCGAGATGTCTTTTTTGCCTATTGCGACCTTTTTCGAAGATGCAGCTCCAGGAACATAAACAATTTGCTTACTGACTTGTTCAGCCGCAGTAAGATATTTCTCTAACAACAATGGCGGAAGAGATAACACGTCGCCTATATTGTCAAAACCCTCACCAACATCGTCCGACGGGAAATCATCTGCCGGATTAAAATCAACATCAAACAAGTCCCTAATTGTATTATTATATTCCAACCGATTTAGGCGACGAATGGTGACCCGCCCCGGATCTCCAATCAGATCGCAATCAATCGAGTCAATTTGGTTTGCCAACCACGATTGAGTTTGTCCTAATTCTCTCGCTGAGGGTTGTTTAGCATCTTCCGGAGGCATGGCTCCAAAACGCAACACCTCGTTAACACGTTTCCAACTCTTCCGGTGCTCGAGAAACGAACCGGCTTCCGACACATGGTCGACGCGAATGCCGCTCATTGCCTCGTCCTGATTGTGACAGTCTAAACAATAGTTTTGGAAAAACAACACCGCGTTGGCTCTAGCGTTCTTATCGTCCTCTTTCGATTGAGCAATAACGATGGAACTTGCCATGAGGAACCAGCAAGATAATGCAAATTTCAATACTCGTACAAGCATTAGCTACTCTCGGGTATATCAACAAAGGCAGGATGGTGGGAAGTGAGCAACACGTATAGGTCGCTGGTTTTATTATACACTTTTCCGCGGCGTGACGCAGGGGCAATTAGTGACTCCCCCCTCAACGCCTTCTCGTAATTATAAAATGTAATTGCTTAGGTCTTCGTCATCCACGACACTTTGCAATCGCTCACCAACATACGCTCGATTAATCTCAACGCGACCAGGCTTAATTTCAGATGCCTCGAAACTCAACTGTTCTAAAACTCGTTCTAAAATGGTGTGCAATCTACGAGCACCAATGTTTTGAGTTCGTTGATTTACCTCGAATGCATACTCCGCCAACGCCACTATAGCGTCATCGGTGAACACCAATTCAACTCCCTCGGTAGCCAATAGTGCAACATACTGTTTGGCAAGAGAAGTTTTAGGTTCCGTTAGTATCCGCCGAAAATCTTCACTCGTTAAGTTATCTAATTCGACTCTAATGGGAAATCGCCCCTGTAACTCGGGCATCAAATCACTCGGTTTAGTTGAATGAAATGCTCCTGCGGCAATAAAAAGAATATGGTCCGTTCGCACCTGCCCATACTTTGTTTGCACAGTCGTCCCTTCCACAATCGGCAATAAATCCCGTTGTACACCTTGTCGCGAAACATCAGCAGTTTTGCCCTGCGATCCGATCACTTTATCCATCTCATCAAGAAAGACGATTCCCATATTCTCCGCTAGATCGATGGCCATCGAGTGAACTTTATCATCGTCGAGTAATTCATCGCATTTTTGGGCCAGTAAAGTTTCCCTCGCTTTTTCAACAGTCGCCTCTCGTTGCTGACTGTTTTTTGGCATCATCTTGTCCAACATGCCCTGCAGGTCCATATCAAGACCTTCCATGCCCATACCCCCAAGCATCATTGGCGTGCTTTTTTGCTGCGTCGTAATTTCCACAGTTCGTTGATCGAGTTCACCCGCCAACAACATCGCTCTCATCTTTTCTCGCGTCCTCTGATATTGCGACTCTACATCTTCTTGTTCCCCTCCCTCGTCAAACCCTGCCACTGGCGGTGGCGACACCAACATATCAAGTAACGCCTCTTCGACGGCCGCCGCTGCTTTATCCTCGATTTTGACTCGTTCTTTCTGTCTAACCAGAGTAATCGAATTATCAAGCAACTCACGAACCATGCTTTCCACATCGCGTCCGTAATAGCCAACTTCCGTATATTTGGTAGCCTCCACCTTG
>Ga0302134_10001339_pt1 | contig 11592 bp, 10 predicted proteins | sample CB9_SCM_MG_FD_203123 | JGI IMG/M metagenome (GOLD analysis project Ga0302134, IMG submission 203123) | Marine microbial communities from Western Arctic Ocean, Canada - CB9_SCM | ecosystem: Environmental > Aquatic > Marine > Oceanic | place: Canada: Western Arctic Ocean | collected 2017-09-19
GCCACTGATATAGATAGGAGCCTGGCTTCGGGCGAGCTTGTTGATCTGTTTGCGAAGTTGCTCCATGCCGATGGTATCACCCAGAAGACTCGGGGCGTCGGTTGTATCCAGAGGCTTTAAATTTAACGCAGTATCAACCAGTGTCCGCAGCTGTTCGAGGTTGACCGGCTTTGAGACAAAATCGAAAGCCCCGGCTTTTAAGGCGTCCACTGCAGATTCCATATTGCCATGTGCAGTGATCATGGCGACGGGCAGCTGTGGATACTTCGATTGGATGTGTTGTACTAGCTCAATGCCATTCCCGTCAGGAAGACGCATGTCGGTCAAACAAAAATCGAAAGTGTGTGCTGCCAGCATAGCCTTGGCGGATTTTACGTCTTCCGCACTTTGCGTTTCGATATTCATCCGGCCCAGCGTTATCTCCAGGAGTTCCCGAATGTCCGGTTCATCATCGATAATAAGTGCGTGTTTCGCTGCCATAATCAATTAACCGCGGAATAATATACGGAAGCAACTGCCACCAGTATCAGCCTGAACATAGTTCAGGCTGGCGTTGTTTGCCTCACAAAGCTCTTTCGATAGATACAACCCGAGGCCAGTTCCCGTCGATTCAGTGGTATAAAAAGGTTCAAATAGATTTGCGATCAGGTCTTCATCCACACCGGTTCCAAAATCAATAACATCGAGATAGGGCTTGTTGGAATCTTCCTCAAGACCAGCGATCAGTTTTAGCTTGGCCTTCCCAGTCTCCTTTTCACTGTATCGTAATCCGTTCTGGAACAGATTTCCAAGTACTTGCGATAATTGGAGAGGGTCTGCATTCACCGTCAGACCGGTTTGAATATCCGAGTGGATATCAGCTGTGTTTTGTATACCCGCAGTGAAATCGACTAGGAATGCCGATACTAACTCGCTCAAATCCAGATCCCTGGGTTCCGCGCTTTTTCGGCGTGACATCAGCAGCACATTTTCGATGACGTCGTTCATGCGGACGCTGTGGTTTTGGATAATTTCTGCAAGACGCAGGTCGCCTTTATCCAGACTATCGGATTCCCCCAGTAATTGGGCAGCATGGCTGATGGCACCCAAAGGATTGCGAATTTCATGGGCAATGCTCGCGGACAATCTGCCCAAAGACGCTAGTTTCAGTTGTTGCGCCTGCCTTTGGACCTCAGCGCTGTCTTCTAGGAATACGAGTGTATCGGCCTCCGGTGAAGGCGTTACCAGGATTGAGAAGTTGGCCACCAGAAGCGGACCGGCCTCTCTCGCGGCGAATAGAATATCGCGTTCTCTCTGGTTCTTTTTCCAGCTCCGCACGTTCTCGAGTAGTGGTTCGGGTAACTTCAAACGTGGTTCCGGGGTTAGTCTCGGGTCGTAGAGTATGCGTTCAGCTGCGTGGTTCATCAGTCGAGGTGTTTCATCGTCTGAGATAACAACAACACCCGTGCGCAACTGATCGATAATAAGATGGTTAATTTGTTCCAGCGTATAAACTTCAGTGCTTCTGCTTTGTAATCGGCGGGATAAAGTCTGAAACAGGATATTGGTAACAAAGTAGACAATACCCAGAATCCCAGCCTGGAAGAACAACTGCAGGTCATCTCTTTCCAGTAAAAACGACAGATAAAACTCATTGTAAAGAAGCAGTGTTGCTGCAATAGCGGGTAGTACCGTTGATACACGGCCAGTGACCAGGCTACCACCGAAGGCCATGGGAAAGATAAGAAAACTGCCAAGCCCGGAGCTGACGCCGCCGCTTGCTGACAGGATAAAGGTCATAAACAGGATGTCAGCGACAAGGATAAATAGTGATGGTGCTGGCTTAGATAGCGTTTCAACAGAAGCAAACAACGTGAGCAGCAGGATGACGACATTTGCGCCAATGTAGCTGATGATGGTGGTCTGAAATAGCTCGGGATTAACGTTGCCGACTAGATCGTCGAAGCCCAGAAATACGTAAAGTAAGGCGAAAGACAGCCCGGTCCGATAGTAGTTATAAACCTTAAGATTGGTCGCGCGTTGGTGACTCAGCAAATATTCAAGATTGTCGTCCGTTGCGGTGGTCAAGAACTATAGTCTACCCAAGCAAGCCGAAACTAATAATATTGACCCAGGATCGTCCGGTATTTCTGACTGATTTTTGTTTTACAAAATTTCCGTTTGAATCCAGCGAATCATGATCAGGGAAATTACTCGATAGTACGAGCAGGGTTTGTTCGGCGAGTTCGTCCAGATCTAATAGTTGATAAGCCTCCACCATAATGGCCAGGGCGTTCGGCACTGCAGTGGTGCCCTGGAAATTCTCGAAAACGTATCGACCTCTATTGGCAGCAGCGACGTAAGCACCTCGATAGATGTAGTAGCGTGCAACATCAAGCTCAGCTTCAGCAAGCAGGTTCTTCAGATACTTCATTTTTCTCTGAGCATCTGGTGCATATTGGCTGTTAGGAAATTTTTGTAGCAGCAACGCAAAATCATCGAATGAATCTCGAGCAGCCCCTGGGTCGCGCTTGGTTGGGTCCGTTGACAACAGCGCCGCGAAAAAACTCCGGTCCTCATCAAAGGAGGCCATGCCTTTTAGATAGTAGGCATAATCCACGTTGGGATGCTGGGGATGCAGTCTGATAAAGCGATCGGCGGCGGATCGTGCCGCCTCGGGCTGCGCACTTCTATAGTATGCATAGATAATTTCCAGCTGCGCCTGTTGTGCGTAACGGCCAAATGGAAATCTCGATTCAAGAAGTTGCAGCTGTGATACAGCATTAGCATAGTCACCGCTTCTTAGGCTTGATTGTGCAGCACGATAGTAAGAGAGTTCCGTCGACTCCCGATCTGCCGGATCATTTTTGCAGCCCTGCAGGGACATCACGATGAATATAAAAAATAGCGTTGTGCGCATGTTCATTGTTACCATTCTGCCGCTTGTAAAAGCGATTATTTAACCATAGCCTCTAACCGGACCCAAACTGTCAATTTTATATGGAATCTCAAATCCAGCGTCAAGCCACTGTTCCTGATGTTCTCGCCTATAAACGCTTGGATCAGATAGCGGCTGAATTGTTCCCCGAATACTCCAGGAGCAGAATACAGGGCTGGATCAAAGGAGGCCAGCTGCTTGTTGATGGTGGGCAGCGTCGTTCCAGTGAAAAGCTTGCCGGTGGTGAACAAATTCTAATTGATGCCAAACTGCAAGACATAGAAGCGGTGCCTGAACCAGTCGATCTCGATATTATCCATGAAGACGATGAACTTCTGGTCATCAACAAACGCTCAGATCTTGTTGTTCATCTCGGCCCAGGAAACTACACGGGTACGATATTGAACGGGCTGCTGTATCACGACAGGAGCCTGGCGTTGCTGCCGCGTGGTGGCATTGTGCATCGACTGGATAAAGGGACGACTGGGTTGATGGTGGTAGCAAAGACGCTTTCGAGCCAAACAGATCTGATTGATCAGCTTCAGAAACGCACCGTCAAAAGAGTTTATGAAGCAGTGGTGCACGGTAAGCCAGCACAACCCGGTAAAGTCGATGCGCCCATAGGTAGGCATCGTACTCAGCGCACCAGAATGGCAGTACGTAGTAATGGTAAACCAGCAATTACTCATTATTCGATCACCGGGCGATTTGAGGCACACAGCCATCTCGAATTGCGTCTGGAATCCGGCAGGACTCACCAGATCAGGGTTCATATGCAGCATATTGGCTATCCTTTGGTTGGCGACCTGACCTATGGAGGACATCATCGAACCTTACGGGGGGGCAGCGAAATTGTGCAGCAGGTGCTCGACAATTTTGATAGACCGGCGTTACATGCGAAACGCTTATCGTTGGTGCACCCGGGCACACGTCGAGAGATGACCTGGAAAGCAGAGACCCCCGAGGATCTTGCCGAACTTATTGATGCGCTGGCCACCCATGCACTATGACGATTGAGACGATTGTTCCCGATTGGCCTGCCCCAGATAACATCAAAAGTGCAGTGACTTTGCGTTTTGGTGGGGTCAGCCAATCGCCCTATGGGACGTTAAATCTGGCAGGACATGTCGGTGACAATGTCAAAGATGTCACCCGAAATCGTGAGCTCCTGAAAAACCAGCTACAACTACCGGAAAGTCCGCATTGGATGACCCAAACGCACTCTGCGACCTGTTTGCTTGTCAACGATGGCACGGCAGAGGGTGATGCCATGATTAGTGCTGAACACGGTAGTGTGCTCTCGGTGATGACTGCAGACTGTCTGCCCATCTTGATCTGTAATCAGGATGGTTCGAGTTATGGTGTTATTCATGCGGGATGGCGTGGCCTGGCTTCAGGGATTATTGGCAACACGCTGGCGAAATTTGGTAATCGACCGGCAATGGCTTGGTTGGGGCCCGCTATTGGTCCCTGTCACTATGAAGTCGGTACGGATGTCTACCAGCACTTTCTTGATACAACTGTTTTCCAGCCTGGTAAGGATGAAGCACACTGGTTGATGGACCTCTACGCTGAAGCTCGGCGCCAGCTAGTGATTGCAGGGGTTAGTGACATCTATGGAGGTGGTTATTGCAGTTACTGCGAGAGCAGGTTCTATTCCTATCGCCGTGATGGAGCTACCGGGCGTTTCGCGGCATTGATTTGGTCTCAGCCGGTGCAGTTGTCACGGATGAGCGCTCTTGCTTCGTCGGTGCGCTGAGCTTTTTCTTCATCGTCTAAGAAACGCTCCTCACCGTCGTCGTCTCGCACCTTGATTCTGGAGTAAGATTCGAGACGTGCCAGGCCCTGGGTACCTATGCGGCAGTTGCCCTGTTTCACTTTTGCCAATTCCTGCGCGATTGCGGCTTTTTCATTGGCGACGGCGGCATCGGCGTTAACATTTCCCGTACTAGTCGCTGCCGGTGTGGATGCCTCTGAGGGTGGGGGTGGGACGAACTGTTCCCTCCCGAAGCGCTGTCTTTCTGTGATGTATTTTGCCTGGTAACCCTCAGGAGCACGCTGCGAGTAGTTGGTTACGCCGTCGTCATCAACCCAGGTATAATATTCAGCCGCAGATACCGGCTTGCTGGCCACCATCAGAAAAAAGGCCAGCACGGATAGTACCTTGATGCAGTTCAATAACATTAACTTTCGCATTTAAACTATTATTAAATATAAGGATTTTACTGCATGATTTCAAAGATTTCGACTGTATTCTGCATAGATGTTAAAAAGGATGTTTGACTCAAATCCGAGGATGTTTGAGAATGCCCCGCCTTGCCCTTTGCCTTAAGGGAAGGAAATACTCACAAATTCAGGGGAACGACGTGGAAATGCTGTCCGGAGCGGATATTTTGATCCGCAGCCTACAGGAAGAAAACGTAGATCACATTTTTGGCTATCCTGGTGGTGCTGTTTTACATATTTATGACGCGATATTTAGACAGAACAAGATTCAGCATGTGTTGGTCCGACATGAGCAGGCCGCGACGCATATGGCGGACGGCTATGCCCGGGCAACCGGCAGACCCGGCGTGGTGCTGGTTACCTCGGGGCCTGGTGCAACCAACGCGATTACCGGTATTGCCACTGCCTATATGGATTCTATCCCAATGGTTGTTATTTCTGGGCAGGTTCAGAGCCACCTGATTGGTACTGATGCCTTCCAAGAGACCGATATGGTCGGAATTTCTCGTCCTATCGTGAAACACAGCTTTTTGGTTAAGGCCGCGGAAGATATTCCCATGGCCATAAAAAAAGCATTCTACATCGCGGCCTCCGGGCGACCAGGTCCGGTAGTCGTGGATATTCCTAAGGACACGACAAATCCAACTGACCTAGTAGCGTTTGATTACCCGCATGAATTGACGATGCGGTCATACAATCCCGCGAGCAAGGGCCATTCTGGTCAGATCAAGAAAGCTGTGGCGATGATGATGACCGCAGAACGCCCCATGATATATAGCGGAGGGGGTGTTATTCACGGTAATAGTAGTGAGGATCTGACCCGGTTAACTCAGATGCTGGGCTTTCCGATCACCAACACGCTAATGGGATTGGGTGCATATCCTGCTACCGATCAGCAGTTTTTAGGTATGTTGGGTATGCACGGTACATTCGAGGCTAATAATGCCATGCACCACTGTGATCTGTTGCTCGCGATTGGCGCGAGGTTTGACGATAGGATCACCAACACAATTTCCAAGTTTTGCCCCTATGCTGAGATTATTCATGCAGACGTGGATCCAGCGTCAATTTCAAAAACTGTTGTCGCCGATGTCCCGATTGTCGGTCCTGTGGACTGGGTGTTGCAGCAGATGATCGAATTGGTCGAACAGGCTCTGCCTGCAAGATCGGAGAAACAGACGGCCATGCTGGCGGAATGGTGGGAGCAGATCGAAGGCTGGCGTCGCCAGGACTGCCTGAAAGTAGAGACTGATGACAAACTCATTAAGCCCCAACAAGTCATTCAGGCGCTCTATCGACAAACGAAAGGGGACGCCATAGTCACGTCTGACGTTGGTCAGCATCAGATGTTTGCGGCCCAGTATTATCATTTTGACAAGCCAAGGAAATGGATTAACTCAGGTGGCTTGGGAACCATGGGCTTTGGGTTACCCGCTGCTATGGGCGTCCAGATTGCCTTCCCCGATGAGCAGGTTGTCTGTGTTACCGGTGAGGGCAGCATTCAGATGAATATTCAGGAGTTGTCTACCTGTTCACAATATGGACTGCCAATAAAGATTATTAATATTAATAATCGTGTGCTTGGTATGGTCAAACAGTGGCAGGATATGCAGTATGAAGGTAGGCATTCAAATAGTTATATGGAATCTTTGCCTGATTTTACCAAGCTGGTTGAATCATATGGTCATCGTGGGTTCAAGATAACCGATCCTGGTGAACTCGATGAAGTGCTGGGCGAGGCCTTGGCAATAAAAGACAAACTGGTGTTTGTCGACATCATGGTCGACCCCGAAGAGCATGTTTATCCTATGCTGATCGCGCCGAATGGGTCGCTTCGTGACATGTGGCTCAAGAAAGGAGTACGAACCTGATGCGCAGAATTATTTCGGTGCTTCTTGAGAACGAATCTGGTGCTTTATCCCGGGTGATCGGTTTGTTTGCCCAGCGGGGTTACAACGTTGAGACGCTGACGGTAGCGCCAACGGATGACGCGACATTATCGCGATTAACGCTAACGACGCTGGCGACTGATGATCAGATAGAGCAGATCACCAAGCAACTTAATAAGCTCATCGAGGTTGTTAAGCTCGTTGACCTTACTGAAGGCGAGCATGTTGAGCGTGAATTGATGCTGATAAAACTGAAAGCCAGCGGTGCTGGTCGAGCAGAGGTGAAAAGAACTTCGGATATTTTTCGTGGGCAGATCGTGGATGTCACGAACACCACCTATACTATTCAACTCACAGGAACTTCGGACAAGTTAGATGCGTTTATAAGAGCGATTGCCGGTTCGACGGTGCTCGAAATGGTGCGTACCGGCGTATCGGGTCTTTCCAGAGGCGAGAAATTGTTGACCCTGTAAGTAACTTGTTAAAAAACTGACTAGAGGATTTGCATGGAGCGTCCGGAACAAGGCACAGAAGTTGAAGAAAATGTAACGTCGCTGACGGAAAGACGCGGTCTGGCGAGAGGCGTCTATCTCCTGCCGAATCTGATCACCACGGGGGCCTTATTCTCCGGTTTCTATGCGATTATCGCGGCGATGAGCGGTTCGCTCGAACTCGCTGCCATAGGCATTGTGATCGCCGGTTTTCTTGATGCCCTGGACGGCCGAATTGCTCGCTTAACGAATACGCAAAGTGAGTTCGGAGTACAGTACGATAGCTTGTCGGACATGGTCGCCTTCGGTGTAGCACCTGCAGTATTGATGTTTAGCTGGGTGTTGTCCGATCTCGGAAAGATTGGCTGGATGATTGCATTCTTGTATATGGCCTGCGCAGCACTTCGCCTGGCGAGATTCAATACTGCACCTGATAACAAAGCCTTTTTTGGCTTGGCAAGTCCCGCTTCTGCGGGCACCATGGCGACGACCGTCTGGGCCTGGGTTGACAATTTTGACCCGGCAGTCAGTATCCAGTTTTCGGTTTTTATCGCGGCTTACGTCTCAGTAATTGCGCTTCTGATGGTGTCTAACCTCCGCTATTACAGTCCGAAGCATCTGAACCTGAAAGGTCGAGTGCCTTTTGTCTATATGTTAGTGGTCGTTTTCCTATTCGTTATTGTCTTTATATACCCGCCAGGGATGCTGCTCACTATCGGACTGGTATACATTGTTTCTGGACCCATTCAGGCGGTTATCAGGAGAATACGTCCCGGGTCCTCAGGCTAGAGAACGAGACCTGATGTAACAAAGCATCCTATTCATCGCCTAGAAAGCAAAACCAAAAGGCTTTCGATCATGGGTTCAGACATAAAACCATCCGAGATTACGGATGAGAAAACCTATCTAAAACGTCGGGAATTCATCCTGGGCGCTGGTCTAGGCATTGGTCTTGCCGCCGCACCATTTATGGCCGCGGATGGGCGAAGCATATTGCGCCATACTAAGAATATTGGTGGAGCACCCTGGCTCGGACAGGCCATTGACGGTGCAACGATTGGTGAGCCTTCGACCGATGAAACACCCACACCGTACGAGTATGTGTCCACCTACAACAACTTTTATGAATTCGGTACGGGCAAGGGAGATCCGGCGAGTAACGCCAAGAAATTTCACACTGATCCCTGGACAGTAGAGATAGCGGGTGAAGCCGATATTACTGGTGAATTCACGCTGGAAGACATTCTCTCCCCGCATGCGCTAGAGGAAAGAATCTATCGCTTACGTTGTGTCGAAGCCTGGTCGATGGTGATTCCATGGATTGGCTTTCGACTGGGAGATCTGATCAAACGCTTCAAGCCGTCCTCGGATGCAAAATATGTTCGCTTTGAGACCCTGCATGACCCGAAACAAATGCCGGGACAGCGTTCATCCTTTGCGTCCATTGATTATCCGTACGTCGAAGGATTGCGCATTGATGAAGCAATGAACGATTTGACCCTGTTGGCGGTGGGCCTGTATGGAAAACACTTGCCGCCGCAAAACGGTGCGCCGTTACGCCTGGTTGTACCCTGGAAATATGGCTTTAAAAGCATTAAATCGATAGTGAAAATTGAATTTACGCGGTTCCGACCCAGGACCAGCTGGGAGATGACCAACCCACGTGAGTATGGCTTTTATGCGAATGTGAATCCTGAAGTCGACCACCCGCGATGGAGTCAAGCGACAGAGCGACGATTGCCCAGTGCATTATTTCGCTCTAACAGACTCGACACAAAGATGTTTAATGGGTATGCAGAGCAAGTCGCGCAGCTCTATAGCGGGATGAACCTCAAGCGGGAATTTTAGGCCCTTGCGGACGTTAAAGCCTGCAGTATTTATCCTTTGTCTGCTTCCCCTTGCATACTGTATCTATCAGGTTGTCGCATTATCTTTGGGATATACCCATCAACTGGGCGCCGATCCCGGGAAAGCCATTGTTAGATTCAACGGTGAGTGGGCGCTCAGACTCCTGCTACTCACACTTTGTGTAACACCGTTACGTCAGATGTTTGCTTGGAACCGTCTGGCTCAACTACGCAGAATGTTGGGTCTATTTTGTTTCAGCTACGCCAGCATACATTTGATGTCATACATGACATTTCTGCTGGAGTTCCGGTTCAACGATATTGCAGCAGATATCACCAAACGCCCATATATAACAGTTGGTTTTATCGCCTTTATCTCTTTATTACCCTTGGCTATAACATCGAATAACTGGATGGTTCGACGGCTGCAGCGGCGCTGGAAAACCCTGCATAAACTGGTTTATTTTATTCTGATTCTGGCACTCATCCACTTGCTCTGGTTGACTCGAAGCGACTACACAGAGGCAGCCGTTTATTCGGCGGTTGGTCTCTTACTGATGAGCCATCGAATAAAACGTTGGATTCAGACCCGAAAACTAAAATAATCGCAGAATTGAAAGCCATCAAATCGCTGTAAGCCTTGAAAACAGTGGATTCTGACTAATTTCGATATATGTGTAATCTTCTTGAACTGGTGCTTGTAATAGAACATCTGTTGCGTATAATACCGCTCCTCAGTCGAGTGGACTGGGTCGGAATACAAACAGTCTTTCGAAAGGCGTTCATTGTGTAGCGCCGCCGGAAAATACTTATTTGCAATAGCCTCGCTGAGGTAATTCTCTCAGTGTGGCATTTTTTGCGCTCCGGTTTGCTCTTTAAAAATTAGGAAACAAACAATAGGTGTGGGTACTTGTGTGTTGGATGGCAATTATATTCGGCAACAAGTTACCAACAAGTTATTGAGTTTAGTCACGACTCGCGCAAGCGAACGTGGCGAATGTTTTACTTACTAAAAAAGGTAATTTAGCGCTGAGCCAAAATGGGGCGCGCCGCAAGGCAAACACATCTGTCAATAGGTAGCTTTTGTGGAAGCAAAAAATGCAGAGAGACGGGGATGGTCTTAGGACCACTCATTTTGTAAAAGATCTGCGAACTTAATTCGCAACTGTGAACCAAGTAGGCCTCAAAAAGGTGTTCTTTTCTTTTTTTAAAAGGTTTTTTAAAGAGAAGGGATCAACAAGGGAATCAGGAAGACTTCAATATTAATTGAAGAGTTTGATCATGGCTCAGATTGAACGTTGGCGGCAGGCCTAACACATGCAAGTCGAACGGTAACAGCGGAGCTTGCTCCGGCTGACGAGTGGCGGACGGGTGAGTAACGCGTGGGAATCTACCCAGTAGCGGGGGATAGCCCGGGGAAACCCGGATTAATACCGCATACGCCCTACGGGGGAAAGCGGGGGACCTTTCGAGGCCTCGCACTATTGGAGGAGCCTGCGTTGGATTAGCTAGTTGGCGGGGTAAAAGCCCACCAAGGCGACGATCCATAGCTGGTCTGAGAGGACGACCAGCCACACTGGGACTGAGACACGGCCCAGACTCCTACGGGAGGCAGCAGTGGGGAATATTGTGCAATGGGGGAAACCCTGACACAGCCATGCCGCGTGTGTGAAGAAGGCCCTAGGGTTGTAAAGCACTTTCAGTAGCAAGGAACAAGCGAGGTTAATAGCCTCGTCTAATGACGTTAGCTACAGAAGAAGTACCGGCTAACTCCGTGCCAGCAGCCGCGGTAATACGGAGGGTACGAACGTTAATCGGAATTACTGGGCGTAAAGCGCGCGTAGGTGGTTTGTTAAGTGGGATGTGAAAGCCCTGGGCTCAACCTGGGAACTGCATTCCAAACTGACAAACTAGAGTACGGTAGAGGGGGGTAGAATTCAGAGTGTAGCGGTGAAATGCGTAGATATTCTGAGGAATACCAGTGGCGAAGGCGGCCCCCTGGATTGATACTGACACTGAGGAGCGAAAGCGTGGGGAGCAAACAGGATTAGATACCCTGGTAGTCCACGCTGTAAACGATGTCTACTAGCCGTTGGGAGGCTTGACCTTTTAGTGGCGCAGCTAACGCGATAAGTAGACCGCCTGGGGAGTACGGTCGCAAGATTAAAACTCAAATGAATTGACGGGGGCCCGCACAAGCGGTGGAGCATGTGGTTTAATTC
>Ga0302134_10001344_pt1 | contig 11584 bp, 14 predicted proteins | sample CB9_SCM_MG_FD_203123 | JGI IMG/M metagenome (GOLD analysis project Ga0302134, IMG submission 203123) | Marine microbial communities from Western Arctic Ocean, Canada - CB9_SCM | ecosystem: Environmental > Aquatic > Marine > Oceanic | place: Canada: Western Arctic Ocean | collected 2017-09-19
CTTTCTCTTCAAGTACAGAGATTCTCGCCCCTATTTCTGCTTTCCAAGTGATAGCTAAAAACACCACGAACAAAAGCCCTGAGATAATCTCCCAGAAGTTGATGATGAAGTTTTCCATTTACTTAGTATTACCAAACAATATCTCTGAGTTATCTCTTATCCTATAAAGCACACCTAAGTCAGATCCATTAGCTGCTTCTTTGTTTAATAACCCTAAGTATTCATCGTTGTCCCAAAATTCTTCATAAGCCTCATTTAAGTCAATAGGGTCTTTACTAGCTATTGCGTTTTTATATTTACCTACCCACGTATGATTGTTACCACTAGGGAATTTTGTATCTCCTCGATAAACTAAACTAAGTAACGCACCTTTTTTAAGATCAGACGCTGCGTCATAAGCATCGCCAAACTGTGTCTTTACTGCCTTACTTTTATCTGCTACTGCTTTTTTAAAACCTGTGCGTATGTCTGAAGGATCAAAGTAGCCTCCGGTTTGTCCCATTCCTATCGTTTTTACAGGGCTGTCTGCCGTATCTAAATAAGGTACAGTAGTAAACCCTTCGTGCGAAAGTAATAACCTTTCTTGATCGCTTAACTCACCGATTACTTTTTCAGCAAGCCTAACAGCATCTTCTCCTGTCCCATAAAAACCCTTGTTCATAGCTTCTGTTACATGAGATGGTTTATTAAAATCATAAACACCAGTAAAACCTGTGGACGGGTCGTACGAAGGGTTAACATTTCCTTCATCAGTGAATACTGTATTACCAAAAGAATCTATAAATTTAGAAGTGCTTGTGTTTATTACGTCAGCCATTACTTCTCCTACGTTATTCGTATAGTCGTTTAATCTCAAAAGGATCAGAATAATATTCAGGTTGAGCATACGTCTCTGACATAGTAGGTTGCATCGGATTACTATATGACGGACCTCCCCTACCTTGACCAAACAAACCACTGTTCCTTAACACAAGATTTGTTTGATCCATCTGGTTGTTTGCAGCTTGTACTTGACTCTCTAAAGACATTAGGTCTTGAGTTGCTCGGTTGGCTTTGCTTTTATCTATTTGCTCTTGTATTAAATTATTAGTTAGTTGTCTACTGTTCTCAAGTATTTTACTATTTAATTGTTGTTGCTTCTCTTTAACAAGGTTGTCTTGATACTGTTCTTTCTGAGCTATAGCTTGATCTAACCTGTCTCTTACTTCTTTTGCTGGATCAAAGTTAACAACATTATCAACAATACCATCAAAGACATTTTTAGCACCGCTTACAAGAGAATCATAAATAGCAGTAGATTGATTGGCTTCTCTTATTGGATTAAGAATAGAATCTCTAATGTTTCCAAAAGCAGCAGCCCTGTCTGCATCACGCTGCTCAAACATTTCTTTTTCCATAGCTTCTGTAGCGCGGTCACCCATCTTTATTAACTCAAACTCTTCTATTGCTTCTCTGTCAGGAGCAGGCGGTACATTTGTCATGTCTTGTTCCGAAGCAGAAGTAACATCTGAGACAATAGGAGGAAGAACTGTAGGGTTTGAATCACGTTGGGTAAACAAACCTATAGGAGCTAACGCCTGTGTTCCTGGAATAGGGGATCGAGGACGAGGAGGTTCAAGAGATGCTTGTGCCTGTGTGCCTGTGACAGGGAACCTGCTTCTCATTTCTGCTTCAGGTGCTGTCCTAGCAGGTGTCTCACCGCCTCTTATACTACTGAGACTATTAGTACGGATAGCTTCTTCTCTCGAATGTAACCGTCTTTCTCCGGGTTTACCACCTATACCTAATTGCTTTAGTCTTTCCATTAAAGTAGCCATTATCTTTCACTCCGTTTTTTAATTTCTCTGTTAACTGCTCTGTCGTAATCTTCTTCGATACCACCACCAAGCCAGTAGTAGTACATCTGCCCTACTAAAGGTATGTCTTTTAATATTCTTTTATCTATTTTTTCAGTACCTTCTGAAAACCCAGTTATAACTGCGTCACCAACGCCCTCTATGGTAGATAGACCAGGGGCAAAGAATCTTATTCCTCCTAACGCCCCACTTATATCACCTTCCGCTAGTTTTTCAACCATGAATTGAGAAGCACCAAATAATTTAAGGGCATGGTCTGCATGATCTAACGCAAACTCTGCCATTGTGTCGTTATCTTCATAAGGCATATCTTGTGATCCATACCTTATATAGTCTTTAAGTTTGTCAACACCAACACCAGCAGTAGGAACTGTCATGAGCCACGTTGCTGTATTCTTTACAGCTTCTTTCTTGTTGCCTTTCTTCCACTCACCTCTTGTTCTTCTAAGAGTATTAGAAAGTTGTTTAGCTGCAAATGTTTTAAGTGCATATATCACTTTACCGTTAGGCATCTGTAAATAATTTAAAGGCATTTCAGATAAAGATATAGGTTGTGCTTTAGCTAACTCATTCCAAAGAAGTAACTTGACGTTATCGTCTATCTGTCCGTTACGAAGAGAATTAACTAACTTAGGAAACTCTACGCCAAACTCTGATTGATGTTTCTCCGCTAGTTTTTTAATACCTGCTGGAGTCTTAGCTAACTTCTCTACTCTCTTTAACGTACTATTAATAAGCACATTCTTTCCAAACCTATCTATTCCTCTAAAACCAGAGGCAGTAAAGAAAGCGTTTAGAGTTTTAGCTAATACTTTTTCATTGCTAAACTCTTCAGCCATTACCTGATCAAGACCAAGTTTCTGCATACTGACTCTTCTTGCTCCTGGACCAAGTAAGGATTGAACAGAGTTCCCTAAACCGTTTATCCATACAGACGCAGACAAATCTGCTGCCTGTGTCGCAGCCGAAAAAGGATTAGCTAGTTTAGTTAGATAAGTTAAAGACCTTAAAGTCTGTACTATTGTACTAGCAGACATTTCTCCAGTAGTAAACCTTGCGTTTAATATGTTTCTTACTACAGCTGCTTCACCTTCAGGAATGTTTTGTAGTTCTTTTTGTACAATAGAGCCTACTGATTCTTCAATATCTAACACATCATTAGTCAATGTTTTACCAGCCCCACCAAAGAAACGTCTTTTCTCTGCGTTGTTAGTAGCAGACCTTATGTAACTTGTTAATCCTTCTAAAGGGTCGGCATATAAATCTAGCTGGTCATCTCTTATGTTTTCAATTACTCTCTTCTGTCCGAATCTTACTCCTCCAACAGCATCAGTAGAACCTAACCTTCCTCTTGCTACTTCGTTTAGTATCCTAACTTCTTCTGCATCAGGAAGACTACCTTTCTGACTAATCTTTAATTCTTTTTTTCTTTTAGCTATTGCTCTTTCAAAAATGTTTGATGCTTCTACACCTAAAGATTTTCTTAATGCTTTTACATCTGTTACTCTTCTAGGAAAATAATTATATAGCTTAGGAAGTGTTTTATAACCTGCGCTTACTAAGTCATAATGCATCTCATCTAGCAACTTAGTAACTTCTTTAAACGATTGCTCACCGCCTTCTACTTTACTAAACATTTTACGAGCAGCATTGAAGTCACCATTTAATAGGTAACCCTTCATAGTCCTTTTGTCACCAGCATTTAACTTACTATAAATCTTCATAAAAGGTTTAGCACGGTTTGCTCTTTCATTGCTCTTCATATGAAACTGTAGATCAACTTCTCTTAAACGTGTAGCTAAACGAGGAGACACTGCTTCTAATCTATCAGCAATAGGAGCCCACATATCCTGCAGCATATTACTATTAATTCTGTTAACAGTGTCTAAACCATTGTCACCAATCGCTTGTGCTACTTTTACTTCAGCCAGTGTAGGTATGATAGGACGAACGTCAGATATCATAAATGACATTGCGATGTCTTCAGCATCTAAATCACTGTTCTCTTTTATATAATCAGGAATAGCGTCATCTGCTACCCCTTCTGCTCTTGCTTTAAAAGCTAAATCGTTAACCCTGTCTGCTATCTCTTCTGCTTCTTTAACTTCTAAAGGACTAGCGTTACCTTGTTTATTCTTTAATTTGTTGTAGACTTTACCTATCTGCCTACCACCCCAGATTGTAGCTGTACCTCCTACTGCAGATAGACCAGCAACTTTAGCTGTTTGTACTGGATCAACCTTGCCTGTCTTCATGTACTGATCGAGTATGTCATACTCAGCACCTAGTAAAGCAGACACGCCAGCCACTGCTTTGTAGCCCTGACCAATAGGTATGAGTGTTGTGGGTGAAGTAACAGCACCACCAAAGTTTCCTATCTTAGCAGACAAAGTATCTGTTTCATTAGCAGCTACGACATCAGCGTATTCTTTATTAACCATATCTAGTCTACGCTTAGTCAGGAAGTCCTTACGTTCTTGTGATCCTGGTTCCATCTGCATAAACTCTTCGCCATACGTTTCAGTAGGGTTAAAGAATCTACCCGTAGGTATATAGCTTTCCATAATGTCACCAAGATTACCCAGATCAGAACGGCTTTCAGCAAACCCATAACCTAACTGACGTAATTTAGAAGTCTCTTGTTCAGGTTCTTGTTGAGCATTGTACAACGCTTCAGCTTGCTGTAACACATCCGCGTCACTCGCCCCTTCTGGTGCTTCTATCGTCAGCATTTTACCGTCTGGTGCTTCAACTTTATATCTAGCCATATTAGTCTTCCGCCACTATTCTAAATCCTGGTTTTAATACTGTACCTGTACCTTCTGGTACATATTGCCAATCTTGGAAATAAGGAAGGTCTGTGTCAAGCCCCACAGCTCCTTTAACAAGAGGATATAAACCTCTATCTGTTTTACGGAGTACTTTTGTTTCTTTTAAATTCTCAAATGCGTTCTTTCGTGCTTCTTCTCTTGTTAATTTATTGCCTTTCTTACCTAGTATTTTGTCTGCTTCTTGTTCAATACGTCTAGCAAGAGCTTCTTTATCTTCTTTTTTTAAATCTATGTCACTTAAAAGAGTCAACTCAATATCGCTTTCTGCCCCGGCTGTAACATCTTTTGTCCCTGCTGTTGCTCCAGCAAGATAAGTTTTTTCAGTTACTAACTGACTTACACTGACAGGTTTACCATTTAAAGTAGACCACTGACCATAACCATTCTGACCTACAGGTGTTCCATCAGCTAAAACAAAATCTTTTACAGGGGTAATTGTTCCTAGTTTATTTAACTCAAGATTATACTTTTTTACCTCTTTTTCTCGGTCAGCAAAATACAAAGCCTCTCGTGTTAACCCTTCTTTTCCAAGACTAGCAGATAATGCAGCTAATTTAGTCTCATCATTAAGATCATCGACACCTGTATTACCTAAGATTTGTCTTAGTTTAAGAGACTTAGCTATACGAGGGTCTTCTATTTGTTCTGAGTAACCAAACAGACCTGCTAGTCCTCTGCCTGCACCTGTAGCCATGTTATAACCAGACTCATAAAAGTCACGACTTGCTCGGTTCTCTTGTCCAGCCAGTGATTGCTGAAGTTGTGCTTGTTGTCTGATTCTTTCTGCTTGATTACGATCATAAACAATCTCTTCAGCAGATGGACCAAACAAAGATGCTATTGACTTAGCCATGTTTATTTCCTATTCTTATACGTTTGAGGTAAGAGGCTTTGGTTGTTGTTGATAACCTAGTACACCGCCTTGAATGCCTGGCATCTGACCGTATTTGTTGTAAGAATTACCAGTAGCAGCAGTGTTAGCAGTACTGCCAGGAGTAAACATACCCATGCCGTACATCTGACCCATATTGGCTATGCCTGCGCCCATACCTGCCAGTTGTTGAGACTGAGCAGTAGCAGCTTGACGCTGTAAGTTACCAGCAGCAGTCTGCCCAGCAAGCATTGTATTACCTGCGTTAGTGTTAGCTGTTGTTATCCTTGCACCTAACGCTGTACCAATATCCATTGGCTGTCTTGCTACAGTTTCAAGGTCTTGAGCAGTCTGGAACTGACCTGTAAACGGAGCCAAAGCACCTTGTTGTATTTGATATCCTTGACCCAACAATCCTGCGCCTTGTCCAAACAAACCAGAAGCCTGTTGCGCTCTGTTCATGTATGCCTGATCTACGTTAGCAAGTAGTTGTTGATCTCTACGACTACGTGATTCAGCAAGTGCTTGTAGCTCTGGATTACCACCAGCACCTACACTCAAGCCACCACGCCCACGACCAAACACACCAGCAGCTAATCGTTGTTCTTCTTCAATATCATAAGGACGTAATAGAGCTTGTTGCTCTGCCATGATCTGTTCTCTGCTCTGTGGTATTTCTTGCTGACCTAAGGCAAACAAATTTTGAGCAGCTTGTTGAAACTGTGGTTGATAACCAGCAGCCTGTTCAGCTTGACCAAGGCTACTACCATAGATTCTACTCAGTTGATCTTGAAGAGCCAGTACTTCAGGAGACCCTTGATAGTCATAGCCAGTTAACTGACTCCCTGTAAACTGAGGCGTAGCAGAACCAAACCTAGTAGTAATGCCTACTGGTTTAAATCTTTGTTCTTCAGCAGCTATACGGGCAGCTTCAGCTTGTGCTGCTGCTTGTGCATTCATTGCCCCAGCCTGTTGTTTGGCTGCTTTGTTTTGCATTAGTCCACCGACTACTGCGCTCCCTACGACTGCTGCTTCAATGCCCATAGTTATCTCCAAATAAACACATCATATTGTGTGTTGTCTTTTCCTTCTAATGAATGTAAGTAATTAAAATTAAACAACTTTAAAAATTTAATGTGTTTATTGTCACCCTCTACATGAAGAGCGTATAATTCTTTTTTATCTAACTTGTTAAATGCCTGTGTTAATTCTTTCTTTACTGTCTTTGACCATTTAGATTTGACATCACAATGTATAAAAATATTATCTTGATAGTCTTCTAAGTAAATTATAAAATCTTTTGTATTTACTACAGGTACTTTCATTAAAGAGTACGCTTCCACATATAAACTACGATGTACGGTTGTAAGTTAGCATTTGTTGCTGATACACCTTCTGTGCTATTAGCTACAGTAATGTTTGTAACTGCTGTAGTTGTTGTGTCACTCACCGAAGCGGGGTGTACCGGATGCGGACCTGCCTCAAGACCGGAAGTTGTTGTGGCTCTGGTATACCCGTGTGCGTGTCCCGGATCAGAGACTGCTGCTGTATGCGTGTGGCTTACAAGAACAGCATCTTTACTACCACCAGTTTCCTCAACAGTATCAAAGGCTGTGTCACCTGAGTTAATACCTACGGGTACTCTACCTGCACCAAACGCTGTCCATGTACCAAAGCCTAATAACGTAGCTGGGTTAGTATTATCAGTAGCGTTCATGTAAATAGAACCGACTGGGTACGCACCAACTAAAGCATTTTGAACAAAGAGTGTTGTAGCTACTCTTGAACTTGAATTACCTGTAGGTGGCTGAGAAGAATTAACTGCTCCTGTAAACGTAGGATCATTTAGATCAGCTTTAGATGAAATAGCATTTGAAATAGCAACATACTCTGCATCAATCTCTGAGCCTTTAATAATCTTATTTACATCGCCTGTAACTAATCCGTCTTTTAATGTAAAGTTTGTTGCTTTTGTATAGTTACTCATACCTGTCCTTAAATTGTTTTACCTGCTTTAACATAAATATCTATCTTTTGTATTGACAGTGGTGCAGAGTTTATGTCTGCTTCAAAGCCTAATTGCATAATAGAACCTGATCCACCTAAGTTTGATTGAACTTCTTCTAGGACTAAACCACTAGAGTATTCAGATAAAGCGTCTGCACTTCTTAAATAAATAGTAGCGTTAGCTGTTTCTGTAGCACCAAGGGTGTTATCAGGAATATGATAGAAACCATCAGTCTCTAATCTAACTGCTACAGATAGATCATAACCATCTGCAATGTCTTCTACAGATTTAAAAGGAACCTGATAGTGTGTTGTTCCATCAGGTGCTGTAAGTGTATTAGTCGTAGGTGTGCTGTTACTGAATGATTGGCTACCCACTACTGCTGAACCACTGACACCATACTTGTTTGTATTAAACTCAGAAACAACACTTGAGCCTGTTCTTAGTTTTTTAGTTATTGAACGATACGATTGGACATAATCAAAGCCATACTTTAAAGCTACGTCCTGACCTACCCCACCTACAACTACAAAGTTAGCTTTCTTTAAAAACTTTAATGAAGTAGGCGCACCTAAGTCAAAGAAGTTTGTGTAGTACCTAAGTCTGTATGTAGCTGCGTTGTCTGTAAATCCAAAGTACTTACCTATGTAACCTTCTTTACCTACAAACAGATCACCTGTGTAGGTAACGTGTAACGATGAAGGTTCAATACCATCCCAGATGGTTACTCGTGCTGCTCCGTTCTCTAGTCTGCCTCTCAGATCAAAACAATATACATATTTAGAAGTAGGTAAAGTTAACAGATAGAAAGCATCTTTAGGATAGTAGGTAGCTTTAATCTTTTCTTTGTTAGTTTCTGACTCTACAAAAGATACTAGCTCATCCCTAACATTAAATGAGATGTCGTTTATAGGTGCTGACTTTTCTTGGATAACCCTTGAAATACTTCTTACACCTGTCTCAGACAAGAACATAATATCTGTGCCTGTATTAACAACACTGTCTCTAGCAATACAACCTACGTTTACAATTAAGTCAGCAAGCACTAATTGAGTTACGTCAATAGGGTTAGCATAAACAGCAATATTTCTTTTACCAAATATAATTAAGAAACCATTGTGCGCTGCAACACTTACTATCTCGTCACCATTAGGAAACACATCAATCAACGATAAATAACCTGAATCACCTGTTGATAAATTAGTACCGTCTAGTAACGCACTAAAATATAATGTTTGTTTATCGTTAGTAATATCAGCCCACCATGTCCTACCGTAAGCGCCTACAACCACGTTAGGTTTAAAGTCACTAGCAGAAGCATAGTTACTAGGTTTTGTTCCTACACCAGTAGCTGTAAGTATGTTAAAACCATAAGCACCTGTGTGTGCGTGTTCGTTTCCAAGCTGATGATAGACTAAAGGTAAATGCCCCGCTTGTGCAAAGTAAGCATGAGGACTAGCAGTCGGTCCTTCACCAAATACAATACTAGCACCCATCCATTCGTTAGCTGTAATGCTGTAAGAAGTTGTACCTGTACCTGCTGCGTCAGCTACTGTACCGTCAACAGCAGTAACTAAGGTAGCAGAACCACCTGCTCGTGTGAATAATTTATTGTCACCACCTGCAAATGTAACATCAGGGTTAGGAAGGTTGTACAAGAACTCTACTTTGTTAGAAGCTAAGTCAGTATTTAAAGCACTGTTTACTTTAGTCCATCCTCGTCTGGCTCCAATCCTACCAAACTTATCAATCACACAGTTGTATGCTTCTAGCGCATACCCGGACGAAAGATCAACACTACTCTCTTGGGTGTTAACTCCAAGAAAACCCGGTGCTGATATCGAAGAAGACTGTAGCTGACCTGACATTATACCGATGTCCAGATGTACTGGTCGTTCTGTCTGCTTTCTGCCATAGCAATATGATCTGATAAAGATAAATTTGCTAATGCAGTAGCTTCTTGTGCTGCTATACCACCGTCTTCACCACGCTCTGCAACAGCCATAGCATAAGCATATTTAACTACAGGCTCAGAAGGTACAAAGATAGTTGTAGAAGCGTCTGTTAATTGAGGTTGTGGTTTGTAAAGGTTAAAATAAATATTCTGTATGCCATCAGGAATAGGATACAAATCTACTTGAGTGTCTCCGTTAGCATCTACACCGTTAAAGTTATAATAAGTAGGCTTTCCTTTTTGTGGAGTACCGTTTAACAATAACTGATTCATTTGACTAGAAGTTTTAGGCTCTAAGAAATAATCTTCTTCAGAATGGACAACATCCATGACTCTAAAGCGTTGTCCAGAACTTGTAAGAACATAGTTAAACAAGTCATTAGCAGTAGTAACCGTCAGTGTTTCAGTTAGTACGTTCCACTGAAAAGAATCTTCTACATATCTTTTAGCATCGTTGACAAACGTACTGATTAACTTAGAGTATGGAGTATCTGTCGGAGCAGTTACTTCAGCTTCTCTGAGCCTTACCAGTACGTTGTTTACACTCTCTAAATAATTCATTCTTATCCTCTAGCTTTCTTCTTCGCAGTAGCTGAAAGATCACCGTAATGATACAAAGGTTTACTGGTTGCTGTATGTGACTTGTTAGTATGTAACTTACCATCAGGCATTTTGTGATAGTTACCTGACCAAGTTTTTCCTTCTTTTAAGTAATGCTTTACACCTTTAGCCATTATTTCTTAGGCTTTGGTCTTGTTTTAGGCTTTGGCTTTGGCTTAGGTTTAGGTTTATTTCCGTACATTGTTATCTCCTATGAGTGAAATTGAGTTGCTAGTGCTGGTTTTAAATTCATACTAACCATGTAAGTTATAGAACTACTTGTGCCACTATTCTTTACTCTTAGTATGTCGTTTTCTTTTAAATCTATCTGTAATTCGTTTAGTAATAAATACTCACCGTTCGTAGACTGTAATGCTTTAGCGTGAGCTAGTGGGTACTCTGTTGTTGTAGCGCTATCGTACCAATACAAGTCTGCGTCTTCGTTACCAGCACTAGCTAAGATATAAATCATGTGTATCTCAGCAGTGTTCTTTGCTGGGACAGTGTACATATCAACCTTTGCGCTATCGTTTGTTCTTGTTTTTACGGCTGTTACGTTTCTTGCCATGAATTAATCTCTCTATTGAGTTGACAAAGCCTGTCCATATTTCTTGTGGGCTTGGTAGTAACCAACCTAGAACCAATAACAATAAATACCACATGGGTACGTTAGTGTTATTCTGAACTAGACTGTCTACCTTTGATGTGTTAATGCTGGTGTCAGTTTCCTTCTGACTTACATTAACATTCTCACCTTCGATCTTGGTGTTCTGCTGATTAGCAACTGCTTGCTGTGTGTTCTCTTTACCTACCTGAGCATTGGCGTTTACACTAGTTCCTGACTTACCTGGCATTACAGCTTTAACTAGTCCTAATGCGGTACATCCTTGTAGGAAAAATATACCACAAATGACCAGTAAAGTCAAGCGTTTAATTACAATCTCCTAGCAAGAATATCAATAATCCAACCTAGACTAGCACCTAGTATTAATAACAAAGCACCAGCACCTTTCCATTTAGTTACTGCTTGAGACATTTCTCTAACATCTATACGGAGTTCTTCCATCTGACGCTGTAAAGATTCTACTTGAGCTTCTAGTCTGCCTAAGTCTTTATTATGATCCTCCATTATGCAGTCCTTTTATTCTTAGGAAAACCTTTTTTCATGTTTGCGTAGGCTTTAGGACTAACCGTACTTTTAGATTTAGGACGAGAAGTACCTGCCTTCTTGCGTTTATTTATGTTTGCGTATAATCCTTTAGCCATTACCACTTCTCCTTATCTGCCCAATAGGCTGCTGACATTTTTCCTGTAGCTATGTTCTTAGCGTGTCTGGCTTTGAATGACTTTTGTCTAGGGGTTGATTGTTTGTCACCTGTCACACCTTGTTGACCAAAACGTATGGTCTTAATCTTGTCACCCTCTTTAGCCACAACAACGTGAGACTTCTTAGAATGCTTGGGT